>JGI24003J15210_10000506_pt1 | contig 16803 bp, 15 predicted proteins | sample LinPmetageLP28_FD_15210 | JGI IMG/M metagenome (IMG submission 15210)
TTCCTACTCAATTGACGCGCAGGTTCGCTCTAATTTCTTTGTCAGTTCGTGTTAAGTCTTTTATTGTTATAAGAAAGAATCTGAATTAAAATCTACTTGGCGTTTTGCTTGATTAGGCATTGGATACAGTGTGTATTTAGAGTCTCCTTACCACATCCCTTACACCTGTTCTTCTGTGCAAACATCCCTATCTTCCTATCATCTACTTTAGCCTTGTTCTTACCCCAATCTGTCGGTTGGTATTGCCAAGAGGTCTCTTCTTCATCGTCAGTATCGTCCAACAGAGTGCCTATGATACTCTTGCCCGGCTCGATAGGGTCTTCATCCATATCCCCATAGGTCTGCTCGTAGTCTGTGTAGTATTCGAGATTAGTAATCTTCTCACCAAACTCAGTGAATGCATTCCGGAACACATTGAATGGATGGAATACTGGGTCTTGTCTATTCACACCGTTCTTGATATCCTCAGCTCCGTTCTTCTCAGGATTAGGGTTCTCTTCGTCCTGTTCGACTGCACCCTGAGGCATCATCACCAGCTTACACTTTGTCTTACGAGTCTTCTTCTTCTTGCCGTCTTTCTCTACATAGACTTGCTTATCACTCGACTCTAACTCCATACCCCACAAGTCTTTAATCATATTCTCGAATATTGCCTTTATACCCTTTGGAGTATCCTTAATCTTGTTAGCAGGTCGAATCTTATGATTGGATAGTAAGTTGTTGATAGAGGGAACAAGGTTGATATCGTTGCACCACTCTTTCATCTCGGGCTTACCGAGTTCGTCCAACCAAAACTCACGATTAACACACTGATAGATTGGCTCACCATCAGCAAGTAATTTAGTTTGAATAAAGAACTTGCTAATCAGTTGGCTCAGCTTCAAGTTTGACGACCGAAGTTCCATCGGCTTCTCTTCGTCTCGTGTGAATAGGTCAGTCTTGTCGAATGTATCCCAAGCCTGTTTAGTGTCTTCCCAATTCTTCATAAACTCTCTGATGTTCCTGAAGTTTCTTCTCATCTGTGGATTAGAGTAATAGTTATCGAAGAACTTCCGCAAGGTCTCAGGTGAGGAACTGGGGTTGATGTGTTCCAATCCAAACTTCATCTTGATATACTTACCCCACTCTTCATCCGATAGGAACTCCTTGTCAGAAGAAGTATCTTGGACTCTCTCATCCAACTCTTGGAACTCCTCCATCGAAAGACGCTGGATGTCTTCATAAACAAAGACTGTCTCAATACCAGCCAAGTCTAAGGCATCTTCAGACTCTGATTCAATCAGCCGGATATTCTCACACTTCAAGTATCTCTCAAGTAATTTCTTGCAGAGTATCCGTGATATATTGACTTCGATTTTATTATGAATGAAGATAGGATACACCCACGCTGTCTCAGGCTCTGACTTCAAACAATTCACATCATCGCCGTAAAGTAGTTGCTTGAAGTGAGAGTAGTATTCTTCACACTCACTCTTGACCATCGGCATCGATGAACTCTCGTGTCCCCGCCACAAGTCATTCACACAGACATACACATTCTTGGAAGCAAAGTTTCGAACTCGACGATGGGCTTGGATAGTATCTCGGATATGACAAGACCCCTTATTCACACAGTAGATAAATAGGTCGTCGAATATCCAATTAGGATTAGTGTAGGATATACCGGCAGTAATCGTAGGAGTATAGATAAGACACTGAACACCCGACCACAGAGTATCCACATCCGCATTCGGGGGCAACTTGTTCTTCTCGTTAGAGTTGTGAAGTATGTATGATATACCCTCTGTCTTCAGCATCTCTTCAATCGCCTCACTGTGAGTCTTTCCACCCATCACGACCACACACCGCCTACCGTCTTGAAGCTGTTTCTTTAGTCTCGCGTTGAACTGCTGTTTGCATCCCTTTCCGTTGAACATAGTAGCAAAGCGTGGCTCAAACTGAAACTCGTTCTTTAAGTAGAAACAGTCTTCTCTTTTTTTTTCTGTAATCATCCGTATCATATCGAATGAGCGAGTCGTCAAGTAAGCGTCCATAACAACCACCTTCGAAGAGTATTTAATAACAGAGTGCATAGCAGTAATATTACCGACAGGGTTGTTCTTCTGAATCATACCACCGGTAAGATTATCACAGATACTCTCACTCTCGTCAATCACCACCAAGTCATAAGCATTCCTTAGATAGTGTGCGGACTCGACCGAACAGATAATCCTACTCTTGTCCTTGATGTTCTCTCTTGGTGAGACTTCATCATAATTCACGAACCCATACTCTCCGAACTCTGAACTCATAGAAGAAGCAAAAGCTCTCTTGCACGACAAGTAGCAAACACTCTTGTATCTGTTGCCCTCGAATATCTGCTTGAACGAGTAAGACTTGCCTGTCCCCATAGGAGACTTGATGAAGACTACCTTATTCTTGTCGAGGCACTTCTCAAGACTGAAGTGTTCGTGTTCGATATACTTGCTATTGATGACCTGAGACTGAACTGGGAAAGTCTCTTTATCGTTGAATAGCTGGTCGAGTATATCGTTGTATCCGCCCCCGATACGAGGGTTATACATCAGAGCCAACTTGTAAAGAAGACCCCACTTGAAACCATAGTCTGTTCGGTTCTTGAGCCACAAAGCCTTCTCTTTCTCTTTGCTTAGATTACTGGTATTCAACCAGTCCCAGTAAATCTCGAACCCTTCATCGCTGTTCTCTGTGATACGAGAGAGACAGTATCCCATCGCAGACTTGACCTTGCGACCACAACCCTGTCCGCAAGAACACTCCGCAGTAGGATTAGGAACACTCTTCACATAGTATTTAAGAGAGTCCATACCATTACCCATCGGCTTCTTTTCTTGAGACATCGGGGACTTGAAGTCCTCACCAATCTTGTCTCTCAAAGACTGCAGTATCATACCCTCTTCCCAATTGACTTCGATTCGCTTGCCCTTCGCAGACGGACAAGTAATCTTTTGAATCTTCTGCTCCGGCGCAGGTAAGTGTGAAACTTGATACATCCTACCTGCCCCATATGAGTGAGATAGTAAGAAGTCTTCCAACCGACAAGCTCCTTCCGGAACTTGTGTAATGGTTGTATTAGACTTTGCTTTAGTCTGAAAAGGCAACTTGAATACCTGTTGAGACTTATACACTGCGAAGTCAAGTATCTCTTTAGCGTTCTCGCCCTTGCGAAGAACTCTGTATTTATCGTTTGAATACACCTGCCGTTTGATATATCCAACGGCTTTCTTCATATCCGCAAAGTCCTTGAAGTGAATATTATTCACCACGATATGAATGGACTTCTTCACCTGTCCATCTTTAGTCAGACCCTGACCGGAACAGACTGCAAGGTCGCTCTCTTCAATCGGGACACCCAAGTCTATCTCGAATAGTAAATCTTTGACACTCGAAAGTATAGTATCAGTCAAGTCGTTAGACTCTACATAGTAATCGATATCAAAGTATAACTTTCTTGGCTCGGTCTCACCAATGACCTCAAGAAAGTGTTTGTCCTGTCCCCAAGCCAACGCTCGTATCTCTGCGAGTGTAAGACACCCGTAGTATCGATACAGCGCTCTCTTGTTTGAAGACAGAGACTGTGCCTCAATCACGAACTCTCCATCCTTGCGATGCTTGAAAGCTTCTTTGGACGGTGGATTATACTTCTCACCTTTAGCAAGAAGTGTCTTCTCACTGACCGAAGTGTGATAGAAGGTCTTTCCATAGAGTGTGGTTGTTCTCACATTACTCATATCTGATGATATAGCGTGAGAAGATTTTAAATCACTTTTTTCTTGTTTTATTGCGGGCGGGGAAGGGGGACTAATTCTCGGCACGGTATGGTCGGCGGAGCACATCTACTCTATATAATACCTGAGGTCGATTTTGCCATACCCAAAAAAATATGCTGACTTTGACTGAACAGAGGTAGGTAAAAATGATTTTCCCCTACCTTTCCTATACAACGCTAACCCCAAAGTAGCGAAATTGCTGACAAATCTATTTTTTTTTTCTAATTAAAAATATATATGGTTGAAAAAACTACGATAGGTAAAGGCACTAAAAAAGAAAGGAAAGTCCCAAAAAGGTATGTTCCAAAAGGTTTAACCAAGTCAGATAAAAAAAAGCAGGAGAAGTCCATTCTCGAAGGCAAGGCTCGACCCAAAGTCGAATCCTTCAAGTCCCAGCGTAGCTCTCACGCAGAGAAGTTCGAAAAAAAATATGGAAAAAAAATTAGTAATCTTTCTTTTGTTAGTAAAAATATTATCAGCCGGGCTGGGATAGACAAGATATTAGCAAAGGGCAGAGGTGCATACTATTCGAGTGGGTCGAGACCCAACCAAACCGCTCAGAGCTGGGCGTTGGCGAGGCTCGCCAGTGTGATTATGGGTGGGAATGCGCGAAAGGTAGATAAAAGTGTGTGGGACAAATATAAAAAATAAAATCTTTAATAAATATATACAGATGCCGACAGAAGATATTTTCGATAAAGAGATAGATAAAGTAGTAGAAAAGAAACCCAAGCGTAAATTAACAGAGAAGCAGTTAGAGAACCTTGCCAAAGGTCGTGAGAAGATGCGACTTAAGAGAGAAGCTGAGAAACTAAAGAAAGTGAAGACAGATACTAAAGTATCAGACAAGGGTGCTAAAGAACATCAGAAAGAGAAAAAAAATAATCTCAAGACTAAAAGAAAAACACTCAAAGAAATAAACAAAGAAAAACAGCAACAGATATTAGCAAAGTTAGAGAAAAAAGAAAAGCAACAAACAGCAAAAAGAGAACACAGAGAAAAACTATTCCACACTCTAAAACTGAAGTGCTTAGAAAATGCAAAGTCGGTAAAAGAATACAAAGAGATTGAAGAGGCTTTGGACGGAATCGACGAGGATACACTACACGACGACGAGAAACTGAAGTCATATGCTAAACAAGTAATGAAGCCTTATATCCTTTCTCCAACAGATGATGAGGATGAGTCATTCTGAATAATAGAGCAAACTTGTCTGTCTATTAAGTAGGTAATTGATAGCCGGACAAGTCCGCTCCACCGCTGCCTCAACTAAGAACAAACCTTTTTTAATATATCCCTAATTAGTGAGAGTATCACATCCAGTATGGTATAGATTCTTTTAAGCATTGTATTCAATCTCTCGAACCTACTAAAGGTAATTTCTTCTAAGTGGTCGAATCTCTCCGAGTCTAAGTAATTAGGCATTATATATTATCTTGGTATATTTTAAATAGATATGTCTAAACCCAGCAAAGACTTAACAATCTACCCAATTAAGATAGACGACGATAAGCTGAATAATGGGGGAGATGGGAACAACTACCCCCTTAACAACCCAGTCCATCTACACCTCATCGTGGGCAGAGTAAAAGCCGGAAAAAGCCTTTTGATGAATAACCTTTATCTTTCAGAAAGGTTCTTTGGAAAAGACTACAAGACCAAGATACTCATTAGTTCTACCGCTCATAACGACGCGATTAACAAGTATATGCTCGAAGACTTTGACTTCGTCTTCACTGACTACAGTGATGACTTACTACAAGAGATACTCGATATCATAAAGGCTGACGAAGGGGACGGAAGGTTCTTAATTATTTTTGATGATATTATTAATAGTTCCCAGTCATTCAAGAGAGCTGGGAAAGTAGATTTGCTTACTCAGATAATCACTACTTACCGACACATCGGGAACGGAGAGTTTGAAGGTAAGTTAGCCATCGCGATTGCAGTTCAGTATTTCAAACACTTGTCCCCAATCGCGAGAAACAACTGTAGTGGGTATTACATTATGGGACACTTCCCACAGAGTGAAGTAAAGAAGATGGGAGAAGCCCTTTCGATTTTCGGTCGGGACGACAAGGGGTTTATGGATATCTACAACGCAAGTCGGAAAGAAAAGTATGACTTTCTCTACCTTTCTATCGAACATATGGAAGCAAGAAGAAACCACGATGAACTCCTTTGGGGTGATACGGAGGGCTTCCAGTTTGACCGGAGTTCAGCCAAGTCCCCAATTGAATCAGACAATGTAGAAAATACGGAAAAAAATAATGTTAATAAATAATATATGTCTTATTTCGATTCGCTATCCCAATTTCAGCAAGCTCAAGAACAGATACAGGAACACACTAAATCAATAGAACAAGAACAGTTGAACTCGAAGGCTCAAGACCTTCAGAGTAGATACGACTACCACGAGAAACAGTTAAACGATGTAGCTGGTTTCACCACCGGAATCGGCGCAGGTATTCACGGAGCAAGACGCTCTTACCTTAAAGTAAAGTCAGGTTTCCAAAACCTTCAAGATAAGGCTACAGAACTAAAAAATAAAGTTCAGGGAAATCCCGACTCTGAGAATATCGGAGAAGATAAGGAAGGTGCTGGTGATTCACATAACAATGTAGCCAACGGTCAGGAGAGTGATAAGCCAGTCGATAATAACACTAAAGACGCAAACCAGCAAGACTTGGAAGACAGAGTTGCAGACACTGATGACAAGACAGGTGCTAATAACCAAGTTAAGGATGAGAAAGACCCAAACCAACCTGACCCAGCAGCCGAGCCGAAAGAAGCCCCTGCAGAACCACAAGCCCCAGCTCAACAGCCTCCGGCGGCTAACCAAGAAAATAAAGCTTCTTTAGATGAACCTGAGGAAGTAGGAGAGAGACCCCAAACAGAAGGGCAGTCTTACTTACAAGATGCTGTCGCACCTGAAGGACACCAAGCCCCAAATCCAGCCCCATCTGAGGCGGATGCCCCAGCACCAGTCGGCGAACCCAGTGCCGGCTCGAACGGAGCTGAGGCTATATCCGACGCTGCCAAGAATAATCTCTCAGATGTAGCCAACGGAGTTAAAGCCAACTTGGGCGGAGACGCAGAGAATAGTGCTACAGATAGTCTCTTAAGCGGAGCTACTGATTTAACAGAGAAGGTCTTACCCAAAGTAGCACAAGGTGTCTCTGAAGGTGTATCGGCGGGTCTCGAAACCGCTGGCGCTGTCGCAGACTTTCTCGGACCCGTCGGAGAGATAATCGGTGCTGGAATAGGTTTAGGTAGTTTCTTTCACGACTTGTTCGCAAAGAAGAAGTTAGATGCTCAACAAGATGCAATCGAAGACTCACCCACCGCGACTGCCGGACGAAGTGGAATCGATACTACTTCCATAGCTCAAGCAGGGGTCAAGTCCAATGTAGTTGGAACTCTTGTCTAAAGCATTTCACTTTCGTGAATAATTCTTTTCTTTTTTCTAATACTTTTTTCTAAAAAACTCTCAAAGTGTTCTAACCTTTTGATAGTTCTTTCTAATACTTTCATCAGTTCGACTTGCTCTGCTATCTTCTCTTCTTGTTCTTTGATTACCTTTCTATTATTACATATACAAGTGTTTCCGTTAAAACACGAACCGAATATTTTCATTACTATTATTTTCTTAGATATTATTATAATATGTATGGAAGTAGTAAAGCACCCAAGAAAACCCCCGCCGTTGCCAAGAGAAAGGGCACGAAGAGTGCAGACGACCCAAGCGGGTCTGCCGAAAAGTCCATCAGAGGATTTAGAAAAATGACTGATAAAGAAAAAAAATTACTTGCTAAACACTACGAAAAGAACCCACACGATAAGTCCCAAAAGGCTCGGATGAACAGTGCAGTTATGAAGAGAATGACCCCAATTAAGTCTATGAAGGGCTTGGAAAAGCTACACAAGGAAACCTTTGGAGGAAAATAGAGCAAACCTGCTTGTCTATTGATTACCTACTTGATAGACGGACAAGTCCGCTCCAATGCTTCGCAGAATAAAACAATTATAAAAAAATATATTGATAATATATAAATGAATGTTAATTTAATTTCCCCAGCAAACAACGGCAACAAATACACTATCAGATTTAAGGAGGATATAATCATTCCTAAAAACTCCACCGTGCAACTAAACTCTGCTACTCTCAGTAGAAGTGGGGATATTCGAGTCTTTGATGATTCACAGGTCGTATTCACTTCTTGGACTGGCAACAGACTTGCGAGAGGCTATGAGTCAGTCTATTCAGACAACTTACCCAAGTTCCAAAGTGATGGAATTACTTACAACGATGTTTCTTTTGTTTTAGATATTCCTGCCGGAATCTACACTTATGATAGGCTCTTTGTTCGTATCGCTAATCAGATTAAGCAAAAAATTAACTCGGAAGCCCCTAACCTAAAAGAGATATACCAAGCGATTACTTTAGATAAACTAAAGAATCCTAATAATACTGAAGCTAACTTCACGATGGGTTTTATGAAGAAGAACCACACTGTCGATGACTTCGTCGAAGGGGACAACCACTTGAACTCGGCTCAGCTCACAAGTGGAGGGGCAGTCTGCTCCTACAACAAGACTGATTCTTCAACTTCTAACGCTCGAGGCAAGACCTTCACCTCATACTCTATGTGTTCCTTTAAGTCCAACTTTGCTAACTATGATGACGATACACCAACCAATCAGCTTTCTATCGTGGATGCAACTACTATTAACGATATCACTGCGATGCTGGGCACGACTTCCCGAGTTGTTATGGGGTTCTCTTCCAACGAGGTTAATGATGGGTTTATGGGGTCTGACGGGGCTTTCCCTTTGGACGACACAAACAGGACGAACGGGACACACCTTCAGACCATAGTTCAGACTCCGGCAAAGGACGATATAGCTGGTTTCCTCACACTGACTTTAGACTGTTCGAGTGGGTCGTCGAATAGTGTTTTCTTAAGAGTTAAGGTCGCATCTAAAGTAGTATCCTCTGACGCAACTACTAAACTTAACGCTGTAGGTTCTTGGAGAAACTCCAATGAGCCGATTAATCATATGCTTACAGTTAAGAATATTAAACTTGTAGATGGTCAAAATGGAATCGACTTCGATGACTCGGTGGATGGATTTAGATTCTCAGTCCAGTTCTACTATAGAGTTGAAGACAGATTAAGTGTTGAAGAAGATACACTCGGAGGAAGAAGACGAGACAGAGTTTATTACAGAGTCTTAAACCCGGCTCAAGTCAGCGACCCCAACTTACCAATCGACCATAGCACTAATCTCGGGGCAATCCTGTTCGACTCTGTTTCTCTCGGCTTGGACGATGTCAGAGCATACTTCTCACCTACCTTCTTCTTAACTCAACAGACTGCCCAGCTACCTACCGCCGGTTCTCCGAGTGCCAGTATCATCGCACGGAGAGTTTCAGCCCAATTACCTTTTAATGTGTTTTTCGCCAGTGATACTCAAAACGAGGGAATAGACCTTGCCCTCATCGACTCTGTGGATGGAGGGACTGTATCCGACGGAGATACTATCATACAGAGATACAACATTCATACAGACTCACCGGAATTAGCCTCAGCCTTGAATATCCCTACTACTCTTGAATACGATGGGGATGTAGATACTTTCGAAGAAGACGATGAACCACAGACCAACACCTTCTTCCCAAACGGCGGGAACGCCAATGACTCACGATTAGTCAAGACAGATAACCTAAACTTGAACTGGAAGGAAAAGGGATACTCAATCTATTTAGAGGGATTACCCATTAAGAACTTTAAGAACAACGACAAGGTCAGAAGCGGAGGTTTCGCGAAGCCGATAGTTGCCAACATCCCTGCACCCTTCTCGAACATCACTGCAGGAAACTTCAGCGGAAGAGACTTAACCGAAGTCTCGACAGTCTATGAACCAACTAATCCAAGAGTATCTAATATGTATAACCAACCACTTTCCACTAATCAGCTCGGGGTAGAAATCAGAGATATGGCTACAGATACTCCTTCTACAGAGATAACCAAGAGTGTGGTTAATATCACTATCACACCCCCAGCAGACTACAAGGGTAATATAGATACAATTGCGGGGTTGTCATAGCAACGCCTTTTTATATTTTTAAAAAAAAAATATGACTAAATATCATATGGTTAAGAAAATAATAATACCTATTTCGACTAAACAGGAAGTAAAGAATCAGATATTTAGAATGCTTGATACAAAGGAAAGTAAAAAATTAATTAAAAAACCAAAAAAAGTGGATATAGAAAAAATATTCATAAAAACAACTAAATAAAAATAGAAGTTTTTTTTTCTTTTTATATTCTATACAATGTCTCAACTTGCCAGTCTCCAAAACTACAGCGAACCTCTCCAGCCCAATTCTGTCGATATTCGAACTGAATACTTAGAACCAATTACTTCCTCCACTTATAAATACACATTCAGATTAGACCAAGCCGGATACTTAGATACTAACTCAATGCTTACCTTTAAGCTTCAGTCTGTCGGCGCAGCTCAAGACGGAGTCTGCCGTGTGAATCCATACAACGGAGTTTTAGGTGGAATTAAAAGAGTTATTTTCCAAGTCGGAGATAATATCATTAACGATGTTCAGGATGTGTATAAATACTCAACACTCAAGAATATGAATATGCCTGAGAGTATGAGAAACGGTTATTTAGGACACTATTTAGGAAACTCTTTCTTCACCAATGTTGCGAGAGCTTCGACCGACTTAGCTGGAGAAGGTAATGTAGAACTTTCTTACGCCCAAACTTGCAACGCAACTACCGGAGCATATGTCTATGACAACGGTAAGAGTGGGGTTAATTTCGGAAAGGCTGACGGCACTTCCACAGGGATTCTCCCTAACTCACTAAACATCAACAACGATGTTGCTAACAACCACCAGTATGGAATCACACTCGGTATGCTAATCCCCGCCCTCAAAGGACAAAGAATACCTCTCTTCGTATTTGATAAACAACGAATCTTGCTTACTTTCGAGTTTAATACAAGCGAGAAATACTGCGTGAATACCAAGAACGGTAATCTTGGATACAATGCGACCACCAACTGTATCGCTGACCCAACGGATGTAATCCCCAACAATGTAAGGCTTGTAGTCGATTATATAGTAGTCCCAACAGACACTCAGAACGAACTACTTGCTCAGACACAGAAAGAAGGAGGATACCGACTTGAGTTCTACGATGTGGTTAATGTGGAAAAGAACTTACCTCAAGGAAGCAACGGAGTTGTTCAGGAAGTCGAACACCGAATTGGACAGAACAACAGAGAAGTTCATAATATTATTATGTGGAAGGACAACTTGAGTGTGGATTCATTCAACCTCAGTGCCGGAAGCACACCAGCCAACAGCTCAAAGGGAAACCAAGTTCTCGGAGCGCAAGCCTGTATCGGCTACGGTCAGGAAGAGTATAACTGTAATGTAGATGGAAAGGACGAGTTCGACCACTTCGTATTCAATCCTATCTCTCAATACAACGAGTTGTCAGCAGTTCTCGGAAGCGACTTGAAGGTAGTAAGACCTATGTATTGCATAGACGATAATACTACTCAAAGTAAATTAGCCCAGTTAGAAGACGGGATTATGGGTGCTATGAAACCTTTAGGGCTTTCTCTCAGGAACGGATTACCCGGTGTAGTTGGTGCTGGAAGGATGATTGGAAACTACCCAATCGTGTGGAAGTATAAGCGCAAGTGCCACTCAGACCACAAAGTTAATGTCCCACAGGACGACCACACCATAAAGGTAAATTACTTCTGCGAAGTATCAAGAGTCGCGAATATTCTTAACACTCCTCAAGGAACTAATGTAGTAGTCTCTTATTAATTTTATTTTTAATTTTTTATTTATGGTTATGATTACTACTAATCATAACAATAACACACCGTTGCTATGGCAACCAACTGGATAATAAAACTATTTATTTTCTTTGGACTATTTAAAGAATGGGAAAGAAAGTCGGCTCATATACCTACGAAAAATCAACCCGACCTAAGAAGAAACTGATGACAAAGGTTGGAGGAAAGACTATCCACTTTGGACACACAGACTACGGACACTTTAAGGACAAGACTGGGATATGGAAGAGTAAAGACCACAACGACCCTAAACGCCGGAAGAACTACAGGGACAGACACAAGGGGATACTGGATAAGTCAGGGAAACCTGCATACCGAGACCCGAGCAAAGCTTCTTATCACGCATACAGAGTCCTTTGGTAGAGCGGACTTGTCTGTCTATTGAGTAGGTAATCTATAGACTGACAAGTTTGCTCCAAATCAAAAAAAATAATGTTTCTTTAATATAATAATGTCTAATACAATCTACATAGACTCAAACAAAGCAAACTGCATCAACCAAGAGGGAGACGAGAACCAATGGACTTATAAACTAAATACAGAACTCTTACTTCCAAAAGGTAGCGAGATTTCAGTTCAAAACGCCTTCATAAATAAAAAAGGTATTACTGGTGGTTCAATCGAGATTGAAGAAGATATCGTCGAGACTGTATCCTACACTTTCTACATCACTGATACTCCGCAGTTCAAACCGGTTAATGAGTATGTTAAGCCCCTTCGACCTTTCTTCCGCTCAACTATTCACTGCGCTGGGGGGACTTATCGGGGGATGTTCTCAAACGACCCTGATACGACTGGGGCAGATGTGATTAAATCACAAGCCAACAGGGTAGTGTATGGGACTAATCCTCTTGTTAATCTGAATGCGGCGGCTACTTCCGGCGCAAGACCTTCTGCGAGTTTCGATAAAATAAAGTTCCCTCCCTTAGGAGATACGGGGAGTGTCAGTGGAGCTGAGGCTACCTACAGTGCTACTTTCAAGAACCCTGACTTCGCAGAGAACGGAGGCTCAGGTATGATTTGTCCTATGATGAATGTGCAGACCAACGGCTCTGCTACAGGAGGTCAAATCTTCGAACCAGTAATAAAAAAAATAGATATTAGAGTTCCTAAAGGTGTGTATGGAATTGGGGAACTCGGACAGCTCATCGAAGACCAATTCAATGGAGTTAAGGTGTATGACGCGGCAACGAATACTTTTAAGAACGATACGATGCTGAGACGAGAAGAAGACCTCGCAGCAGACGACGACTACTTTGACGGTCAGCCCTACAACAGACCTTTTATGACTAAGACTAAATTAGTAGATAGAAGCTTCCGAAGTGATATAGATACTGTTGGTCTCGTGGATGACTTTGGGAATGCGACCGAACAGCAAGTATTTATGAATATGAGAGACTACCGAACTATGGTAGAGTTCCTCAGAGATACTGCTTCAACCCCTTCAACCTCAGATGAGTTAGACCTCTTCGCAGTTAAGTGGGCGCAGGGTATAGTCGCTGACGACGGAAGCAGAGACCCTGACAACCACCCAAATAGGTATATCAAACCTTTCTTTATGCTAAGGTATGAGTTGGATGTGGGCGGGGGTTCGAGAGGAAACACGGTCGATTCGGACGAGGCTTTTGGATACGACTTGCACGGAGTCTTAGGTATAGGTGTGAATAAGAAAGAGAGTTTAGTTGGAACTACTAATTTTTCTTTTAAGTATGATACTGAGAAAAACGGGTTCTCGATTAACGGACTTCATAATGTATTCAAGAACCCTTCTCACGACCGGTTCGCCAACGCAAACTCAACGGCAGGTCAGGATGTAGTCTATTACAAGAAGGCTACTTACGGTGTGTTTGGAGAGGATAATTACGGAGCTTCTATCGGCTCGACCTCAACGACGGGATGGTCTAACTTCAGAAGACGAAGAGCAGTCTTGAACAGACCTGAGACGAGAGATATGGGTATTATGATTATCAACTGGGCGAGAACTACCGCCGAGAGTAGTGGCGACACTAATAGAGTTAAGACCACAGATGTCGGCAGATTTCAGGACTTTTTCGAAACTAAAAAAGAAGCTAAAAAATCTTGGGAGAAGACTCTTTGGCACAGACTTGGCTTTGACTACGAACAGCTCAACGACCAAAACAACTACGGTGTGAGTAAGAATTACGAAGCGACTACCGGCAACATAATTAACTACGGATTCACGACCGATGTGGATGTAGATAATAGTGTGATTAAGAGTATTTCAACACTGACTAATCCACTGAATGCGACCTACACCCCATCAGGGGGAACTGCTATTCAGGTTGGTGGCTTTCAGATGTTTCAGAACACTCCAATGGCTCACACACTCGACTGGATTAACAACGGAACTCTTCCGGCAGCCTCCGGTAGTTATGGGGGGAATCGATACACTGGTGCATTAGCTATTCCTGTAGTCATCTCGGATGTGGGCGGAATCGTTGCCAGCAGATTACCAACACTCTCTTCTTTTGCTTACTATCTCTTAACCAGTGATGTCTTGGATAACTACAAGGATAATGTGAAGAGAGGGGATATTCTACCCTTACTCTCAGTCATACCTAAGTCATCTCTATCCAATGAGGACTTCATAGCCAGTCAAAGTGATATCGTCCAAGTCTTATCTCAAGATAAGGTAGTTAATAAAATAACAATAGCAGTGTATAACCCTGATATGACTATTCCCACCTTAGACCCCAACTCTTCAGTAGTTCTAAAAATAACTCTACCGAATAAAACTCCATCGTCCCTATTACCCCCACCTGAGCAGAAGGCAGTTGCACAGTCTCAAGCAAGTCTCGTTGGTGTTTAACTCAAAAAGGTAAATCGATAAAAAAAAAATAAAATATTAGTGTATATGCGAGAGATATTCAATTCACACCCAGTAGCAGTTCTAAAAAAAGAAATAGCTAAAACTAATATCAAAGGTTATTCAACTATGAAGAAACCTCAGATAGTAGAACTTATGATGAAGAACAAGAGTAGGTTTTCGCACATTAAGATGGCGGATAAACCTGTGAGAGGTCGCGCGGCTAAGCCTCAACCAAGTAAGAAACCAACAGCCTCTGAAGGTAAGCCCGCCGAGAAGAAAGAAGCCCCGAAGCTGAAGGGTAAAGCCAAAGCCTTGAAGGAAGAGGCAGACTACCAAAAGGCAAGACTGCCGGCAACCGTGAAGCGAGATGAAGCAAGAAAAGAAAAAGGTAAGAAGGCAAGGGAAGAAGCGATGAAAAAAAAGAAAGCACCAGTTCTTGCCGAGATTAGGGCAAGAGGTCAGAAGATATCAGAGCAGACCCCGTTTCGGAAAGCTCTTCAGAAACTCGCAGATATTAAAGCTAAAGAAAAAAAGGAAAAGAAAAAGGTTTCGTTCAAAGAACCTGAGACTACCGCACAGAAAGAGAAACGACCTCGCGCGAGAACACCTGACTTCGTGCGTGAGATACGAGAGGAACAGGCTGAGGACAAGCGTGAGAAAGAGCGGAAACGCGAAAAGGCAGAGGCAGACTCAAAAGTAAATACCCCAAAGAAACTATCTAAACAAGAACAGTTCGTCAAAGACAGACGGAATGTTGGGAAGTTCTCACCTATCTACTTCAAGAGACTTGACAACCTACTCGAAAAGGTATTCAGTAATAAAAGCACAGGCGTCCCCTCTATAGATAAACTAAAGAAGGGAGACGCTGACTACACAATCTTGGATAAGATGGATTCAGCTATACTCAAGATTAAGAATAAGAGAGCCAAAGGCTTCGGAGGTGATAATGCACCTTTTTCTAATGAAGAGAAAGCTAAGATTATGAGACTGATAGACAGAATTAATGAGAGATATGGAATAGAACTCGAGAGAGGTAAGCGCGGATTGAGGGTCAAGTCTTGAGCTCAACAGCCTCCGGAGGTTGGCTCAAAATGGTTTTTTTTTATTTTTTTATTTATTTTTATGAAAATGATATTCAAGAGAAGAGCAAAGTTGCTTGTCTATTGAGTAGGTAATCTATAAACGGACAAGTCCGCTCTAAACTATTCCGTGATGAAAGTAAGCAAGTGGTTGGGCGTTCCAATCGCCCCTGTTGTGCTTATCCTGACCGTAGCGGGTGTCGGCGTAAGACTGGTAGTAAGCTAAGCGGGGCAACATATTCGGGCTGTTGTGTCCGTCTCCTTCTGTTCGGCAGTTGAGGTTGCCTTCTGCTCGAAGGATACTCATAAAAGCCTCATCCGACTTGTATTTCTTTTTGATGAAGTGTTCGGCGAGTGTCTCGATTGAACAGAATAACTGTTGTCTCGAATCGGGGCGCTGAACATCTCTTATGTGCGAGAGTAGTTTAGCCCACTCCTTCATCTTATTCTGATAGACCTTTCCAGTCCCAGCCACACACATACCGGACTCGATACCGTATTCGAGTCTCTTTTGTAGGTATTTGCGCTCAGACTTCTTGAAGGCAGTTTCCTGCCTCTCCATCGTGTTAGGAATCCGGATTACCTTGTCCGTATTAGGGTCAGTGTATGTGAGTGGTGTTTCCTTGTAATCGCCCTTGTATCCGTGAGTCATATTCTTACCTCGTCCGAACCTGCTTTCTTCGACACAGAACCAACCTTGTCTCAGCCTTCTAAGGACTTGGTAAGTGTCCCAGTTATCGTTTAGAAGGTCGTATCTGTCCGCTCGAAATCGCATCAGACCGTTCCAGCTCATCTTGTTGCCGGGATTGTGTCTATCAGTGAATATCCATTTCGGGTATGCTTTTCCATCCATTACTACACCTTTCTTCGGCACATATTCGTGGTAAGTGTAGCTGTTTCGCAAGTCTCTTATTAGAGTTGCAGTCGGATTCTCTTGATTCCGGTAGAAGACCGGCAAGACTATCTTTCTGAACTCGGGTATTCCAGCGCAGAGATTGAACAGCTTGTTGTTGAGTTCGTATGTCTCCTTCAGCATCCACTCCGGTGGAGGCGGAAGGTAGTGAATCTGAACTCCGGTCAATTCTGCCGTCATAGTGTAAAGTGAGTGTGAGTGTGAGGGAAAGGGAAAGCGATTCGCAATCAAGTGAGTTATAGGCAAGTATGGTCTGCGTTCTCAGGTGGTTGGTCGCAAGGGTGAGCTATT
>JGI24003J15210_10000508_pt1 | contig 16774 bp, 22 predicted proteins | sample LinPmetageLP28_FD_15210 | JGI IMG/M metagenome (IMG submission 15210)
TACTGGAACTAATATGAAAGCTATAAACCCAACAATACCGTACAAGGATGGAGAGATATCGATACAGGGATCAGAGTTCCATTACTGTTATCCAAAGAATAACAAAGGCCCTTATACTCAAGTAGAAGTAGCAGTATTTAATAAGGACGGAGAACGAACAAAAGAAGATGCTATTAGACAATGGGCTGATTGTATAGACGATGATCATCAACCGGTTTACGGATACGTTCCTTACGGAAGAGTAGTTGAATTGTGAAGAGTGATGGTTATACTGATGAGAATGTATACGGTATCTTCAATAGATTAGAAGGTAAACAATAGAGTGGAACAGTTTGTTATCAAGTATGCAGCGTTATTCCTATCGATATTAGTTAGTATTGTGATAGTTTTTATAGTACATTTCAGTAAAAACGATACGGATCTGTAGCAAAAGCGCTCGATGAGCATGACTTCCAAATAATTTACACGTACAGATAATGTGTATGTAATAGATAGAGGACGAGAGAATATTAAAGAAGGAACTAATTGCAAGAGGGAACTACTGAAAAGGAACTAATCGCAATGAGCGAAGCGAAATAATCAAATCTAAATCCACCACCTAAAGAGGGAACACTCGTATAATTATAGCATGAGCAACGCAAGAAAGACCACTAACCAACTCCTAGAGTCTATCGACGATGGCCTCTTGACTAGTCAGACAGTCCTAGAAAGCCTCCTTAAGTACCTCTCCGAAGATCAGGTATCAGAGTTCTACCGATCGTTCTTAGACGAAGGACATGCGGAGTACTTACCTGGAGTGGATAAGCAACCAGAACTGTCAGTGATGTCACTTAGCAACGAAAGCGGTACCGGGCTCTGGGATAGAGCAGCTGCACTAGGCAGTACTTAAAGCAGGCACCTCTTATATTATATCATAGTTCCTAATGACCTCCTTACAAGCATACGAGATATACGCCTTCACTGGAAAGGAACCCTCTTATAATAATAGCATGACAACTACTGATACCACACTCGAGCAATTTGAATTCATGGACAAGCACGGGCGCTATGACGACTTTAAGAGTCACGGCGGGCCCTACGACCGAGGCTCAGCCGATGCCTGGTATGAGCGTCCGCCGGAACCCAGCTACTGGCCTGAGGGCAGCTACGAGGGTACGCGCATCAACGAAGACAAGATGACCAATCTCCAGCGCGAGGCCTACTGGGCGGGCTATACCATCGCCGAGGCCGATCCCGGTCACCGTAAACAATATGATTAGAATTTGGACATTGGAATAATTTAATTTTGGGAACTATCACGACCTTCAGCCGGAGCACAATTATAAATACCTCAGAGCAGAGTCCGCTGATAGTTCTCATCACCTTTCGATAGTGGTGTTGTTAGACCTGAGTACGTCTTAAAACTACTCATACCTTTATGATAGATCAAATACAATCGTTGTTACCAGTAATTCAAGTAGGCATCTACACAGGCGTGTTCCTGGCAGTGCTCTTCGGATCAATCCATCTAGGGTGGAAGTACGCTCCCTGGATCATTGGCATTGGGTTCCTGATATTCCTCTTAGGTTAACTCTTGGTGTACCCTCACGGGCTCTGCAGCCATCGCCTCCACGGTACAAATGCAGAGCGGCTCACGAGCGGCCGATAGGTAGTCACCGTCACTACCAGCTCCCCTTTCCGGAACTGTGCTATAATTGTGGTATGGAAATTATAAACATCACTGCCGAGCTTCTCAATCATGTCAATCGCATCTGTGCTGAGTCTAAGGCTTGGGCAGAGGCTGCACCCGAAGGAGAGTTCCGCGGGTATAGTTCCTACGATGAGGCTGATATCCTCTTTCACTGTAAGCACTACACCAAGGGTGAGCGCTGCCTGACGCCCGCCGAATGGGATCAAGCCAAGGCCTGGGAGGAGTACTATGATGCCTATAAGAGCGCTGAGGGTATTCGCCCGCGCTGGACCAACTGGCAGGATGAGTCAGCCGAGGAATGGGATCGGCTCTCGACGGAGTGCTATGCGAAGGCTAACGCCGAGTACGAGGCGCGCCAGCAGGAGAAGGAACTAGAAGCGTCCTACAAGTACGAGGGCCCATCTCCTATCACTAACGGCTTAGAGATAGCCTAGCCGGAACTGTGCTATAATATAGGTATGAAAAATACAACAACCACCATCACCCTCGCCCAAGTTGAGCAAGCTGTCTCGACTCTTAATCAGATTGCTAAGGATGCATCCAGTGCCGCAGCCTTTCGCAACGTTGCTAAGCAGTTCTTTAACCCGGAACTTATCGAGCTCATTCGCGATCTCCATACCGATAGTGAGGTCTTCTGTGACATGCTTCGTCCTTTCTTTGCCGATCCTGAATAGTATTTAGTAGTAGTTGTTTGTTGAGAAGGTTCCCCGTTTCTAGATCGAGGCGGGGTTCCTCTATGTATGGGGGGTTCTCTCAGAGACCCGCTCTCTCAGAGCACGCCATTGGACTTCTCTGACTATAGAGAGCGGGGTTTAGATATCGGGGTTCCCCATGCTACAAAATTTTTTTAGCGCGCGGAACTTCTCTATATATAGAAAGGGAACTATTCGCCGCGGCACGTTGGAACTGCTACCACTCAATTAGGAACTCCGAATCGGGAACACTTATATCTAGTTCCGTGCGCCGATCAGTTCCTGGAGTAATTTTACAGGAGGTAAGGAACAATAGAAGTACTACGCTATAGAGTAACTTCACCACGTTCTAATATCACTTGTCTATTACGCAATTGTTCCTCAGCAATGTCGCCTTTAGATTTACCGAAGTACTCTACGGCATAGCTATTATCGACCATATACTGATTAACATTAACATCGTCTACAATAAGCTCTCCCAATATACGACCGTACTTACCTCTACTATCATCAGCTTTAGTCTGTAAGACAATCTTAGCACCCACCGGACAGAAGGATAATATCTTCTCTTTAGCAAGATTACCAAACACCTTTTCTACTTTGTCAGACGTTCTAGACTCAGGCGTATCAATGCCGTAAAGTCTAATACGCTGATTACGTAGCCACACTTCAAATCCTAAATCGATATCTACATCAACAGTATCACCGTCAATCACTTTTGTTATAATTGCTTTATATTGGTACATAAATTTATTTAACTCATTTCATTGATACCGATAACAGTAATATCCAATATTCGCCGAAGAGCGGCATAATGGCCTTCGGCATGGTGCTATGCTGGGAGATTTTTTTTGCGCCTGCGGCGCGGTATGGCTTTAGTACCGGTATAATCTAAATAAGTTGTATATGCTTAAACCTAATGCGATACCAGAATACGATATATATGATATATTATATACTGGTGATAAGCAGCTAGTAATTGTTATGCCAGCTGAGCATGATGCCATTGGTATAAAGTTATTATTATCTCAGGATGTAATTAATTTTAAATTGGAGCGGTGCCCGGAGCGACATGTCTATATATATACGTCGGAGTATGATGTAGAGTATAGTGAGACTGTTAAACTACTAATTAACGGTAGAGAGATTGAAACTGCAGTTAGTAGGTATCCGGAGTTTAAAGATGAAATTATAATGTCGACTCTTGTTAAGGGGGAGGAACACTGTATAGTACAGTGGGTAGAGTTTTACTTACACCAGGGTGTATCGCGGTTTATTATATATGATAACTCTGATGAGAGTACGTTATGTGATGTATTAAGAACGTATATAGATAAAGGACAGGTATTGTTAATAAGATGGAATTATATTTATCTTAGACCGGTATCAGGTTTCAGCGCTCAGCAAACACAACAAACACATTCTATTCACGCCTTTCGGAGCTCTAAATATATAGGAATGTTCGACGTAGATGAATATTTAAATCTACAAAAAGACGGAGATATTAATACATTTTTTGAAAACATTATTAATGATCAAGGTTTAAATACAGGAGAAATAGGAGCATTTCAACTCCTAAGTCGCCAATTTTATAATCCAAATAAACTAGATATTAGCGGTAATAAGTTCTTAAAGATATTTAACTGCGACCCTGTTAGGCTTCATTACCAGGAAAAGTGTTTTGCTATCCCACGTAATGTTAATATATTCTGCGTCCATAAAATTACTAGCGGAAAGAAGCTACATAAGATATCACCGGGGGATGGGTATTTTAACCATTACTGGTATTTGAGTGAGAAGCACCCCACATCGGCGCGCCCTGCAACCGAGTGCCCACCGGCTGATACTATCGGTACCGACGATTCTATACTCCGGCATTTGAGATATATAGACTGATGATATTCCGGAATGAATAAGGAACTGTGATATAATAATAGGGTACCTTATGATTGTTATAAAGCTTAAATGTAATAAAGAAATCCGCGAAAAGTTTAAGAAGCATAAGATAGATAAGAGGAAGTTAGAGAACTATCTAATGTTTGTAACTAATAACCTAGTACCTACTAGGAAGTGGTGGGATTATGAGATTGTAGTTAAGGGGTGTAAGGGTCATGATTCTCAGTACTTCTGGGGAGAGGATGAGATAGAGGTAGCTACGATGTGTCATGAGTGCACTAGCGCTAAAGAGCGAAGAGCTTTCTTCATAAAGAGCCTTGTTCATGAGTACAGGCATTGGGTACAATCTCAAGTACAAGGTATATCAGAAAGGCATATCAACTATACCGAGGAAGATGTTGACGATCGTAATGATAAGTATGTAAAAAATAAACTCGAGCTTGAATGTGCAGAATGGGAAGTATTAGTAGAGAGATTTATTGACTTAGTATAAATAATATTATGAGAGAAGAGGATAGGAATATAAATGAAGCTTATTTAAATCAAGACGGNGTCGGCCTATCGCAGCAGCGCGACGATAAGAATCTAAAGTTTAGACCTGAGTACGATATTAATAACAGTAACTATAAGAATTTTAAGGGTATGAACGACGGTGCTAAAGTTAACGATGCTAGAATGCCTACAGGTCCTGATCTGTCCTCTGATGAAGAAAAAGAAGTATCAGGTTATGTATATGACTCCGAGACAACTAATACTACGCCAGAGAATCCTGAAGTAATTGTAGTTGGTATAGGTAGGTATAGATTAGATTCTTTAGAGAGTGATATAAGATCTAGTCTTAAGGACCTTGCAGACGAGTCTACAGTTAATATTATAAGCAAGATAACAGCCGAAAGAGCTGTCTTACCTCATAAAGTTAAAGCTTTAGATGAGGTGTTGAAGAAGATGGAGTCGCCTGCATATAAGCGGAAGATAACACTTGCAAAGCAGAAAAGATAATATATAATTAATGTATGGTTAAGCTTCCTGTTACATGGGATACTATAGATCTATACGTAGATAATATATTACAACAAATTAAAGATAAAAAGATCGATACCGTACTTGGTTTAGCAAGAGGTGGTATGATACCTGCTACTATATTGGCATATAGATTGGGTAATAACAACCTACAGCAGCTAGGTGTTAGAACGAGAGACGTAGAAGCTACTCAATTTTATGGTAACCCCGTCCTATTTGGTAATGTATTGGTGGTAGACGATATAAACGATTCAGGTAAGACTTTTAAGGAGGCCGCTAAATATCTAGATTACCACTTCGATAGAGGTGAAATTAATGATGTTATCTTTAGCGCATGCTCGAAAAGATATAATACAGAGTGGCCGGAAGGTATATATGGATCTATTATTGAAAATGATGACTGGCTGGTCTACCCGTGGGAATAAATATTAATAGTGAAGAGTAGAGCATTCCATTTTGAGATCAAAGATATGGTGACGCAGTTTATTGCGGCATTTGATGATATTGTTATAGGTAGATATAATAAAAATAGGGACGAGCTCGATAAGATTAACGTTAGATATGTATACGCTCCTAAAGAAAGAGTGATGTATGATATTATCAATGAGAATAAAACTATTACATTACCCGCAGTTGCTGTTAGTATAAAGAGCGTATCACGAGATACAACTCGGGTCTTTAATAAGCTTGATGGGTTCTACTACTCAGGCACGAGCGGCGAAGAGAGGACATCCCGACATGTTAAACCACCTGTACCTGTTAATATTAACTTAAGTGTATCTATATTAACGAGATATCAAACAGATATGGATCAGATTCTAAGCAACTTTATACCGTTTTCAAATCCTTATGTTGTTATATCATGGAAGGTCCCTAAAGAGTTTAATCTATCAGTTGAGCAAGAAATAAGATCTGAAGTATTATGGGACGGTAATGTAGGTTTAAACTACCCAACAGAATTAAACGGGTCTCAAAAAGCACGTATAACAGCCGATACTTCATTTACAATTAAGGGCTGGATGTTTAAAGATGTAGATGATCCTGTAGGTAATATATTTTATATTGATCAGAACTTTAATGCCGTAAATCTTATTAGCGGTTATGAAAGTATGAAAGATGAAAATTCGCCTACTGAATCTTTTGAACTATCTGGCTCTCCTCATATTACAGATATATATTTTAACGGTGTTAAGATGTTTGATGATGTTACCCTAACGTCATCGCAGGTAAGTACAGCGAGTGCCGGTACTGTTTTATTGAATGGAGTTGGTTTTGCTAATACTGAGACAGTTCTATTCAGTGCTTCTAATAGTAGTATGTATAGTTCCCTTACGTCACTATCCGCGACTACCAGGCAACCAGCAGTTTCCGGTCAATCTATACCATTTACAGTTGTCAATGATAATGCACTAACCTTTACATTACCTATACTATCAGGCGGTACTGGTGATGTTAGATTTATACCTTATAATAAAGCTGGGTATTCATTTAGCGATTCAACTTTAGAGACAGAAACATTTAGCGGGAACTCGACCTTTATAAAGATAATTTCTTAATTAAATATTAATAGACCATGGCAGACGATAATAAAAAATCATTTTTTAATTCAGGTATTTTTAAAAATATTACAAATAAACTACCGTATCAAACGCCTAATGCGGATGATATTATAGGTAACTTAAATCCTAAGTACGAGGTTTTCCAAGACACAGGTATGAAGAGAACAGAAGCTCTGGCTGGTCAATCTGTACTATATAATAATGATTATAATAATGTAGCGCCCGGCCAGTTCGGAACTGAAACTCAATACGCTGAGTTAGTATACGCTAATATCGAAGAAAATAAAGGAGGCAGGCTTCGCGATTATAGAGTAATGGCTTCATTTTCAGAAATCGCTGATGCGTTAGACGAAATTTGCGACGAGGTTGTTAACAGAGACGAGAATGGTAGGATAGTTCATTTAGATTTTAGAGATACAATTTTAGAAGATAGTGATAAGGGTAAGATAACTGCAGAGTTTGACAAGTATATTGATTACTATAATTTAGAGAAAAAGGGGTTCGAGTATTTTAGACAGATGTTGATCGAGGGCGAACTCTTCTTTGAGCATATTATACATAAGAAATATACTGATGAGGGTATTCTCGGCGTTGTACATCTACCTTCTGATCTAGTAGATGCTGTATATGATAATATACAGAATATGCTTATTAAAGGCTTCATACTACGTAAGCCAGTATTTGACCCTAATAAGCCGAATAAGGTAGAGAAGGTCGAGCTTGTACCGATGGACGATAACCAGGTATCGTATGTTAATTCAGGTATATGGAATCAAGATAAAACTTTTAGACTACCGTTTATTGAAAACGCGCGAAGAGCATATCGTCAATTATCACTAGTTGAAGATAGTATTGTTATATATAGATTAGTTAGAGCTCCAGAGCGTCTAGTGTTTAATGTAGATGTTGGTAATATGTCTCCACCAAAGGCTGAAGCTTATCTTAGAAAGTTAATGCAATCATATTGGTCTAAGAAGACATTTGATGTTAATCAATCCGGAGCTGTTCAAAAATTTAACCCTCAGTCAATGCTTGACTCTTTCTGGTTCGCCAAAAGAGCTGGTTCAGATGGTACTAATGTAACTCAGCTAGCTGGTGGTGCTAATTTAGGCGAGCTTACTGATCTAATGTATTTCGTTAATAAGCTTTATAAGGCTTTAAAGGTGCCTACTAATCGAGTTAATCCTGAATCAACATTTAGCGACGGTCAGGAGATCTTAAGAGAAGAGCTTAAATTCGCTAAGTTTATTATTAGGTTACAGCAGCAATTCGCTAGCGGGTTAAAGAGAGGATTTTTAACACATTTAGAATTAAAAGGATTAAAAGAGAAATACTCTTTAAAAGAGTCTCAAATACATTTACATTTTAATGTACCTACTAATTTTTACGAGCTAAGAGAGAATCAAAAACTTGAATTAAAAACTGCGACATATAATAATCTTGTTGCTAATGAATTTATATCAGCCACATACGGTCAAATGAAATACCTTGGCTGGTCCGAAACTGATATTAAAGCGAATAGAGAACTCCTTCGTAAAGATGCTGAGGTACAATGGGAATTAGCGCAGATTCAAGGCGCCGGTCCAAGTTGGAAAGATGCAGCTCAAGGCGCGCCAGCCGAGGGCGGTGATGTAGAAGGTGGAGCTGCTCCAGGAGAGCCGCCTGCATTCGGAGGGGCCCCTGCTGATACAGGTGAGGCTGCAGTTGATGACGCACCGGCTGCTGAAGAAGCGCCACCAGAACCAGCAGTTTAAATTAACTCTCTTTTAGAACGAGTGTAAACCGACCGCTACTATCTAATACCTGTAATAATGTCTTAGCTGGACTAGCAGCTTGTTGCTCGTTAATAAATTGCGCTAAAAGTGTAGGGTCGCTAGAAAGTGGTTTTTCAGTTAATGTAACTGTGTTGCCATACTCATTTACTAGAGTAAATGGTCCTACTGTTGATAATCCTGGTACTAATGTAATGTGTATATCTCCTGATGCCATATTAATATTTATAAAAAACGTAGGTTATATACTGAGAGTATTAAATATTTTATAATGGCTAAATGCGATATAACACCTATTTCAGCTTTTCAGAGCACAAATCTCAATAGTAAAATTGATAATTTTGATAGACTTAGTGACCGGGTATTACGTTCTCTAGGGTATCCATTTGTTAATATCGAGATTCACCGCGATACTTTATATGAAAATATAAGCATATCATGTGAAATGTTTGCGAAGTTTGCAGGATATACTCAAGAGTATCTTTTATTTGATAGTGCATTATACGAAAAAAATAACGGTATTAGATTGGATCAGCTTTTTTCATTACAAAATTCTGACAATCTTTCACAACAAATTGAACATAATAACGAGAGCGAAGATTTTTCAAACTATAAAAAGGATTCTGAAACTCTATACATATCAACGAGTTCAATACCAGGTAGTAATTTTACTTCTACATCAGCATTATCTGCACCTCTTTTGAGTGGAATTTTTGAAAATCAAATATTTACTGAAACTATATATAAAGCAATAACAGGTTCTGAAATATTATCAGCCGGGTTCGATGATAATAGCTTATCCGGACTGTTTATTACTAGTAGGGCAGACGGATTTACTAGGCAAGGTTCTAAAACTGAAAAAACTAATAACAAATATATGAACAGTTTCGACTATGATGTTATGGATTATCGTAAAGTTATTGCTGTTCAAGATTTCGAAGAAGGTTCAACCACAGGCATTAATACGCTTTTTACAATAGAACAAACATTAGCTCAGCAAACATACTTTAGTTATGCAATGGGCAATTATGGGTTTGACTTAGTTAGTTGGTATGTTCTAAAGGATTGGATGGAAATGAGAGAGAAACTATTAGCAACTAAGCGTAGTTATACTTTTGACGATAGGACGCAAACAATGAGAATGTACCCTCAGCCAAATGCAGCAGGTAACGGTGTAAGGTTTTATGGTGTTGTTAGCTGCTATGTTGAAAGACCTATTCGCGATATTATTAAAGAGCATTGGGTATATCAATATTCACTTGCTTTAACTAAAATTGCTGTTGCTAATATAAGAGGCAAATACGGTAGTGTAGCTCTCTTCGGCGGAGGTAGTTTAAACTCCGGCGATCTCATGAGCCAGGGGTTAGCAGAAAAAGAAAAACTTGAGACTGCTTTATACGAAGGTGCGCCAGGATTAGGTGATGCTGAACCTCCAATGTTCTTTGTCGGTTAAATGGGACAGGAAGCAGGTTATAACTATCTTAATACAGCATATACCGGTACTAGTGCTGCTAGTCTTTCAGGTATAGGTAGCGAAGCTTACAATATACATAAGATTATATCAGCAAACGATGTTGGGATAGCTATGACGACTGCAGAAGGCGAACAAAAGCANATTATTTAGCTTCAAATACTTCTATTAGTTTCTGTATTACCCCACTAACATCATTAATATCAAGAGGTTCAGTACCTGACGACGTCTTGTTAGATTTATTAGCTGTAGGAGCTTCTGATTCATAATCGCCGTATACATCATCCTCATCCTCACCTATCGTTAAATCTAACTCTTCTTCCTCGACTGGCTGTTCAATCTCAAACGACTGATTTATACACCCTAAATCAGCAAGTATTACACTTAATAGCTGATTAGTACTTTGCTCTTCCTTACTTCTACCTACAAAATCTATAATTTCGCTTTGAGTAAATTTACCCTTTAAATCCTTCAACGGAGCTTTATAGCTACCATAGCATAGATGTACGAGATACTGAACTGTAATCTCAGCTGAATCTTTTATTAAATAGTATGCTCCTTTTTTATTGATAGTAACTCCGGTATCTGGCTTATCAAAGGCTATCTTCGCTGGTCTCATTAGCTTACTTTGCCTTATATCACTATTCTTAATGATTTTTTCTTCAAATGTCATAACTATATTTATATCATATGAGGAAAGATAAAAGATTTAGACAGGGTATATTTAAACCTATACATTCAGAAAAGTTTATAGGCGCGAAAGATCCGGTATATAGGTCTAGTTATGAATTAAAATTTTTTAGATGGGCTGATACTAACTCTAATATACTAGCATGGGGGAGTGAGAATATAATTATACCATATACTAGCCCGTTAGATGGTAGGGTTCATAGATACTTTGTTGATAACTTTGTTATTTTTAAGGATAAAAATAACGTTAAGCAAAAATTTCTGATTGAAATAAAGCCTTCTTCTCAAGTAGCAAAGCCTACTAACGTTAAGAATAAACAGCGGCGCACTATACTATATGAGCAAAAAACGTGGATTATTAATCAAGCTAAATGGAAAGCTGCGGAAGAGTGGTCTAACCGTAAAGGTTATAAATTTTTAATTTTAACAGAAAAAGAGCTAGGCATACGTTAAAACCTAGGAAATTGTTCCTTTCTTAATAAATAATTAGTACATGAGTTTAAACCTTATAGTAGAAACCCCAGCACCTAAAGAGTCCTTCGAGTATATCGTTGAAGAAGGTAATTCTAAGGATCAAAAAAACTTCTTTATTAAAGGGCCATATATGATGGCCGAGGGCGTTAATCGCAATAAAAGAATTTACCCGTTACAGGAGATGGAACGCGAAGTTAAGCGTTATGAAAAGATGATGGTTGAAACAGGCCGTGCAATGGGAGAGTTAAACCACCCGACTACTGCTGATGTTGATCTCGAAAGAGCATGTCACTTAGTAACAGAGATGTCTCAGGATGGTAATGTATTTTACGGTAAGAGTAAAGTTTTATCGACACCAACAGGTATGATTGTTAGATCCCTTATTAATGATGGTGTAAGAGTTGGTATGAGCTCTAGAGCTCTAGGCCAGTTAATTCCGGAACATGGTGAAGAGGGTGTTAATAGAGTTAAAGATTTTAAACTAGTTGCTATTGACTGCGTTGCAGATCCTTCATTTCCTAAAGCTTTTGTAAATGGAATATTAGAAAGTAAGCAATATGTCGTTAATAAGTACGGTCAATTTGAAGAAGCCTACGACAATTTTGAAAAAACTATATCAACTATGCCTCTTAAAGGAAAAGATGAATTTTTAAGAAAACATATGTTGCAATTTATTAAATCCTTATAAATATAAATATGAGCAGACAAACATTAGATGTAAAGAAAGATGTTAAGAGTTTTATTAACAATATTATTGATAAAAACTATAGTAAAGCTCATGGGAACTTATCTCGCTCAATAGACAAGAAAATCAAGCGTGAGATTATAAATAATAATATAAACCTATTTTAATTATGAATATTTCTGAAATACTAAAAGAAGCAACCGACGGGGCAATTGATGAATCAACTCTTGCTGCAATTGAAACAGCGTTTGAAAAACGCTTAGAAGAGAAGACACAATTACATGTCGACAAAGCTCTTTTAGAACAGGACGAATTATACACGTCTAAATTAGAAAAGCTATTAGAAGCATTAGATGCTGACCATACTACAAAATTAGAAAAAGTTGTTGAAGCATTAGATGCTGATAGAGCAGGTAAGCTTAAAGCTATCATTGAAAAGTATGAAACAGCTTTAACAGAAGATGCTGAAAGTTTTAAAAGCGAGTTAGTTGAATCTATTTCAACATATCTCGACGAATATATCCAAGAATCTATTCCTACTGAAGAGATTAAAGAAGCTGTAAAGAATAAGAAAGCAATTCAAGTTCTAGCAGATCTTCGTACAAATTTAGCCGTTGACAGCGCTCTACAAAAAGAGAGCATTAAAGATGCTGTATTGGACGGTAAAAACCAAATAAATGAAGCTACCACAAAGCTTGAGTCTGCCCTTCAAGAGAAGGCTGTTGTTGAAGAAGAACTTAATACTATTAAGTCCAATCTATTAATTGAACAAAAAACAGCTAGTCTCGATGAGAGAAGTGCAAAGTATATTAAGAAAGTATTAGCAGGTAAGGACGCAGAGTTCATTGCTGAGAATTTTGATTATACTTTAAAGCTTTTTGAAAAGAAAGAAGTAAGCAGACTTGAGAGCTTAAAGGAGCAAGCTTTAGAGGACACTACTAAGGTAGATAGAGTCGTTGAAGAAAAGGTAGAAACACCTGTTTCAGATAACGGCTACATGTCCGAGCTAAGCAAATATTAATTTTATAATTGATTAGGCTTTCCTGAGTTACCTGGGTTAAAATCCCTTGGGGTCGAAATAAAAAAATAAAGGAAAAATAAAACTATGAACTCAATTAGACCTTCACAGTCTTATATTGACGAATCAAGAGCAGCTTCTCTATTAGAGAAGTGGGCACCAGTTTTAGATTATTCATCTAAATCAGTTGCTCCTATCGAAGATAGTCACACCCGCTTAAATACTGCTATGCTACTTGAAAATCAAGAAGCATGGTGTATACAAGAAGCTGGACCCGGCATTGGCTCTAGCAGCGGTAACGTTGCTGGCAATGGCGGTGCACTAGGTTCTGGAGCGGCTGGCATGGGTATTAACCAAGGCGCCGGTACACCCGGTACTGACAGTTATGCTCAAGGCGACTCTCGCCTACCTAAGATCTTGATTCCTATGATTAGAAGAACTTTTCCTGAGTTAATTACAAATGAAATCGTTGGTGTTCAACCAATGGCTGGTCCTGTTGGCCTCGCATTTGCTCTTCGTTACAAGTATTCTGGTGAAACACTAGGTACTGGTCTTGATGGCAAAAACTTTTCAACAGGAGGTAATACACCTAACCATCAGAATGCAGGAGGTCTTGGATCTGCTGCTGAAGCTGGTTATCAAGAATTAAGAACAAGCTACACTGGTGCATCTGCACAGTCTCTATCTGGTCTAGGAGCTACTCCTGGTACTGGTCTGAGTGCTTTCTCAGATATTATCGGAAGTAACGATAATGGTGTTGCTGCTATTCTTAAGAACTTCGAAGTAACTGGTAACATCCCTACAATGGAAGTCTCTTTCGAGAAGACTGCTGTTGAGGCAGGTACTAGACGCTTAGGTGCTCGCTGGTCAGTAGAACTCGAACAGGATCTCAAGAACATGAATGGTATCGATATCGATACTGAATTGACAAACGCTATGTCGTACGAAATTCAGGCCGAAATCGACCGTGAAATGCTTGTGAGAATGATTCAAGTTACACTTGACGCAGGTCAAGGAGCTGGATTCTCAATCTGGTCTCCTGCTTCTGCAGATGGCCGTTGGTTAGTAGAACGTAATCGTGATTTCTATCAAAGACTTATCATTGAAGCAAACAGAATCGCTGTGAGAAATCGCCGTGGTGCTGCTAACTTCATCGTCGCAACTCCTCGTGTTTGCGCTATCCTAGAGATGCTCCCTGAATTCCAGTGGGTACCTGTAGCAGGTAACGTAAATACACAACCTGTAGGTGTTGCGAAGGTAGGTAATCTTGGTGGTCGGTTTAATGTTTACCGTGACACAAGAACTGAAGGTAACAATGTTGATTCCGCAACGCGTCCTGAGTACGCGCTGTTGGGTTACAAGGGACCTGAATTCTATGACACTGGTATAATCTATTGCCCTTATATCCCGGTTATGGTTCAACGCACAATTGGTCCTAATGACTTCGCTCCACGTGTAGGCTTGCTTACACGTTATGGTGTTGTTGATAATATCTTTGGTGCTAACCTCTACTATCACACGATTCTTTGTACTGGCTTAGGACAAGCATTTGGCTCCGGTCAAAAGCAATACTTCTAAGAATTAATATAAGAATTAAATTCAAACTTAAAGCCGTTACGTTTATTCGTAACGGCTTTTTTTTACTTAAATGGCTGCGAAGGCTGGGATCGAACCAGCGACCAAGTGATTAACAGTCACCTGCTCTACCGCTGAGCTACTTCGCATTCTAAAATTTGCGTAATTTTATCAGCTAAAGATCTAAACCATTCTACATCGCAACCTCGTGTCGTTTCTGCTGCAGTGCCGATACGAATACCGCTTGTTTCAATAAATGATCTCTTATCATTAGGTACACCATTCTTATTTACAGTGATGTTATACTCCTCTAATAAGTCAGCAGCATATCTTCCGCTATAAGGTTTATCACTTAGATCAATTAATACGATGTGTGAATCAGTACCTCCACATTGTACTTTAAATCCATTCTCTATAAACACTTCAGCCATTGCTTTAGCGTTATCAATTACATCTTGCGCATACTTTTCAAACTCTTTGGTATCTGCCTCGACGAATGCTTGAGCTTTTGCTGCTACGATATTCATGAGTGGACCACCTTGAGTACCGGGAAAGATTGCACTGTTGATCTTCTTTGAATATTTTTCATCATTCCAGAGAATAATGCCACCTCGAGGACCTCTTAAAGTTTTGTGAGTAGTTGACGTAACAACATCAGCATAAGGTACAGGAGATGGATAAGCTTTACCTGCAATTAGACCCGAGTAATGAGCCATATCGACTAAGAAATACGCACCAACTCTATCAGCAATTTCTCTAAACATCTTAAAGTCAATCACCCCAGGATAAGCACTTGCGCCGGCTATAATCATTTTTGGTTTAAGTTTTTCTGCTTGTATTTGAATTGCGTTGTAATCCAGAAAGCCGCTCTCATCTACACCATAGTGATGTGATTCGTACACTTTACCAGAAATATTGACCTTAGCGCCATGCGATAAATGACCACCACTTGCTAAATCCATACCAAGAATCTTATCACCTGGCTTTAAGAATGCTTGATAGACTGCGGTGTTTGCATTAGCACCACAGTGAGGTTGAACATTAGCAAACTTACAACCATAGATATCCTTTAGCTTTTCAATAGCAAAAGTTTCAATCTCATCCATGTTCTTACACCCGTTATAGTAACGCTTACCAGGGTACCCTTCAGCATACTTATTTGTAAATACACTACCCGCCAATTCCATTACAGCATCGCTAGCAAAATTTTCGCTCGCGATGAGTTCAATCGTTTTTGATTGGCGTTGCCGTTCTCGTACTAAGATATTTTTAATACCTCTATCCATTACTGCTTCGAAGTTTTAATATGAACTGCATCAGGGTCGATTAGATTAGCAGCATACTTCTCAATAAGTTCTTGACTTGAAGCTCTTACAGGATTAATATCAATACCACCTCTACGGGCATACAAACACATTACTAATAGCTCGGAAGGATCAAAAGCATCTTTCAGCCTCTTATAGAAGCATTCACATATCTCTTCATGAAAATGACACTCATCTCTATACGATACAACATAATTCTTAATACTATGAGCATCAATAGCAGTCTTTGATTTAATATAGATGAATACATCTCCCCAGTCAGGTTGTGAAGTAACACGGCAGTTACTCTTCAATAGACCTGAATAGAACTTTTGCTCTAAATCTCTTTCACGACTTATACCTTGCAATAAACTAGGGTCTTCAGTATATTGAGTATATACAAAATCTTTATGATCATCGAGTAGGTCAACGTTCTGATAATCTCCTATATCCCACTCGCTATTAGGGCTATCAAATTTCTTATTAACTCGATCCCCATCTTGGAATTTAACTTGAACATCAGTCTGTAATAATCTGCTTAGATCTTTACTCGCGGTATTTTCAAATGCAGTAACGGCTTCATCTTTATCGGCAGCAATTTTAGTCATATTAAAGGAATTAAAGTACAACTTAATACTCTTACTCTCAACAATATACTTACTGCTACAAGGATATACACATTTTACAACACCAGTTACCGGGCGACCATTATCAAGGAGGAATGAACATTCATAAGCATTCCACGTATCAGATCCCACGAAAGGTAAATCGTCATCAAATATATTTAAATATACTCGATTATTACTACGAGGTTCTCTTACAAGCAGTCCAGAATCATACGCACTCTTATATTGAGACGTTTGACCTAAATGCTTACTAATTCTACTATTATCTAATTCTTTATTTGCCATAATTATCTACTATATTA
>JGI24003J15210_10000511_pt1 | contig 16745 bp, 18 predicted proteins | sample LinPmetageLP28_FD_15210 | JGI IMG/M metagenome (IMG submission 15210)
GCTATGTCCATGATGATGTCACCTTTTGGCAATTCTGTTCGTCAATTCAACTCGCCTCGACCTAATAATCCCTTTATGGGCGGTCTTGGAGGTTTCTTTGGCAACCGAGGAGGCCAAATGATGCGACAAGGGCAACCAAGCATCCAACAGCTTCAACAAATGCAACAAATGCAACAGCAGCAACGCCGGAGAGCCGAGCCAGCTAACCCGTTTGAGGGCAACGAGCAGTATCAGGCTTTGATGGAATATCAGAAGTCTATGCAGCCTAACCAAGAGCAGCAAGATCGTATGGGCGAGCTACGCACTGCGTTTGAAGGCACTGGCGGTTACAAAGACTACCGAATTCAACAGATGGAACAACAGATGCAGCGCATGCAGCAACCTCGCATGATGGGTATTGGTGGTATGCGCCCTAATGGTATGCAGCCTTATCAGGGATTTGGAAGACCACAGATGATGCAGCAGCCACAACCGATGCAGCAGCGTCAGCCACAGCAGCAATACGGGCAACCGCAGCAGCAATATGGCATGATGGGTGGTTATCAGCAGAACCCGTATCANCAGCAAAGACCGCAGCCGCAGCAGTTTGGCGGATATAGCATGGGTCAGCAGATGGGTGGTTACGGAGGTTATGGCGGAATGTCTAATCCGTACCAACCGCAGCAGATGGGATCATATAACCCGAACAATTCTATGGGTTACGGTCAGCAGCAGATGGGTCAATTCTAAATTTATATAAGTTAATTTGTAATTGTTAGATTGCAAATTTCACATTTGCGTACTGTTTCACTTATTTTTTTGAGGGGTAGGAGGCACTTGATGCACTGGTTTGCATCAAGCCTTCTTTGAAACTCCCCTTCTTTTTGTAGTTCAATCTTTTTCATTCTACCGTTCTTGGTAATTTATACACTGACTTTATTTGCCTTAATGAGTTCAAACTTAGGTTCATAATGTCAGCCGCATCGCTCAAAGACAATTCTTTTTTTAGAAGTTTGTTNAGCATTTCAGCGTCTTTAGTTAGCTTTAGCATTTTAGGTGCGGTTTTTGTTTTTGCTCCATTTTTTGCGTAAGGATTTTTTGTTTCAAGGCGGGGATTCATTAGTTTATCTTTTTTTGTTTGCGATTCCCAAAACTGACGGTACAGTTCCTCGTACTTTTCTACTTTATTTAGCAATTTTTCTCTCCAACATATTTAGCAGAGCCTCTAACTCCTCTATTTGTTGTTTGGTATTTTCATCAGAACGAAGCGCCATATCTTTTTTCATCCAAGACATTTGGCGCTTCATTCTCTCAAGTATCTGGACGGTTTCTACGTCCATTTTGCATCGCCTTTTAAGACAATGACTGGCCCGACGATCTTTTGACCGCAGAGTTCAGATGCTTCTTGGTTAACAGGCAGGTCTTCAAGTAGTCCTTCTTCATTAACCAAAACTTGTACGTTAGTATCCTTGGGCAGTAGAACCATTTCCACAAACCCCCCAACAATCCCTTGAGCTTCTTCAAGTGTTGGTTTTCTGTCTTCGAATGTAGTAATCATAATGATCTCCTTTACTAGAACTTGGTATTATTACCATATACTCCCACATCAGTCAATAGTCGGTTCATTATTATGTAGGCTCCCGCCCACCACGCCGAGGAACTTCTTCGGCCCGACTCTGGTAACTCTAAATGCCCCGATGCGATTGGCATTTTGCAGCTTTGTAACGTCCTTTTCGAATGTATCTCTACTTAAATTCATAAGTTTTAAGTTTGCCGCAGTCATGTCATCTTCTGGTGCAATCCGAACCATTTCGTACAGGCCATCAGTATTGCCACCTTTTGTAACTGGATGCCCTGATNATTCTCGCTCTTCGACAAACTTAAATATTAGATCAAGTCTGTTGCGAACTGTCAGAGAGAATTTTACCGCAACAATGTCTTGTGATCTATCTTCCAGCAAACCTGTGTTCGGGTTACGAATGAAGTGTCTAAATTCTCTATTCGCTGGCCCGTTTGATTTCACGACTGCGCCATCGAACACGCCATTGCGCGTATATGGTACGTTTAAATCCTTGCAGCGTTGCTGTGCAACTGATTCGGTTACAGGCCAAACAGCGAACGCAGCACGCACGCCATCAACAATAGCAGAGGTTCCACGAATCATGTTACGAGCTTCCTCTGGTGTTTTGATCGGCTCCTTGTCTTTGATCTTCGCCATGTGGTGATTNACCATAACAGTTGCGCCTGTTTCNGTNGCCATCTGTGCGAGCATACTCATAAATGCAGCACCCGCCGCAGGGTCAGCATTTACATCTGCGTGGACAAACGAGGCGAGAGGGTCAATAACGATCAGCTTGAGATTTGTCATCTCTAACATCTGTTCATATATACGAGAAAATTCTTCACCCATGTGATATGAGTTGTCGATCTTCTGCATGACCGGAAACACACCACCGAGGTTTGGTAATGGTAAGATGCGCAGCTTATGGTCATAATGCTCCCGATACTTTTTAGGATCAAGGCGCGAGATACGTCTGTGCATTTCGTCTTTATCATCTTCAGCAGTAAGAATAATTGCATCGCCGTGCTCTGAAACCAGACCACCGAACGAGTTCTGCATAGATGCGCCAGAAGATACTTTCATGGCGAGGTCGAGTGTCATCATACCTTTACCGCTGTCACCAGCAGCAGCGAACACAACAGGAACGCCTAGTGGTATTGTATTGCCGATAAGAAACTTTTGCTCTGGTGGAGAGCCAACGAAGTATTGGTTAATCAGCAGGCTATCATCCAACAGAGAGATTGGCTTTTTGACTTTGCTTTCGTGAGACTTGATAAACGTCTCTACGTTAAAACCTTGTTCAATAGCATCCGCAGCATCCCACTTTTCTTCCTTGGACGCTGGGATTTGCAACATCAAAATAGACTTCGCGCCTGCTTCTTTCGCCTGTGATTGAACGATGTTTGCGAGCTTTTTCCCAGCCGCATCATTATCAGGCCATAGGATTACATGCTTGTTTCGCAATGGTGCGAAGTCGAACTTGGAAGCTGTGTTTTCAGACAACATACCAGAGCCACCGATAGTGCAAGTTGCAGCGTAACCTAACTGGCTAAGAGCATCTGCGCATTTCTCACCTTCGACCCAGATTATTGTGTCAGAGTCAAAGATGTTCGGGATATTATAAAGAGGCCGAGGTTCAGGGACTCCTTGCCGACCATCCATAAACTGACGAAACTGTTTCTTTGGCTTACCCGTGCTATCTAGGATCAGTTCGCCATTCTCGCATTTATCAAAATATTTTCTAACAGTTACAATGACTTCGCCATGTTTATCGGTATAAACATATTCGTCCTCGAAAGGCGTTCCCGGCCCAATGGTAGACTTCACGGGCTTTTGTTCGGGTTGTTGGAAACCATTAGTAGCTGTGGTGTTTGTGACCTGAAAGTTTTGAGGATTGTTCGGCTTAATAATGTTTTCAGGCGCAGGCACAAAATTCTGCGGCAAATAACTTTTAAAATATTCCTCTGTTTCTGCAAGTGACCAACCCCGTCCTTCCTTCATAACTTTAGTAATGCCACCAACTCCATCACCTGACTCAAAATCTTTGCCAGTTAGAAACCACGGACTACTTGTATCAATGTTAATATGCAGAGATTGGCCTTTTTCGCCACGCAACGATCCGAGCAAAAATTCTTTGCCTCGCCTTATGCCATCTGGGTAAGTTTCAAACAAAGCGCGTAATTGCACATCCCTTGGAACTTCCCTTGAAATCTTATCTGCTAACTCCCTTGGCGACTTGCCAAACCTTTTAATATTCATTATCTTGTCCCTATACCCACACTATCCACTAGATGTGGGGTCGCATATCCACACGCGGCCCCATATCGCTCTACTCTTTCCAACATGTTTCTCTAAACTCGCACCACTTGCAGAGAAAGAAATCTTTGCTTTGAGCAATACGAGGTAGAATGTCACCAGCTTTTGCAGCCGTCAAGATATCTACTGCACGATCACTTGCTTCTTGAGCAAGTTTGGCATCGTAAGGCACTAGCTCATAATAAATTTCTGACGTATTTTTATTTATGACAGTAAACAAAGCTGGATTTTCTGATAAGTCCATATACGTTTGATACAAAGCAATTTGCGTAGCGTAGGTTGGATTTGCTTTTGCTACGCCGTGGCGAACAAAGCCTTTAAACTTACTGTCGTTAGCTGACTTGCACTCCCATAGGCTAGGATAATCCATAACGACAGACCCGTCACAAACAACACCATCAATGTGTCCTTTGATTTCGCCATCAGCTATTGAAAAGCCAAACTGCTTGCCATTTTTATCTTCTGTGCGCAAATCAAAGCCTGCATCTCTGAGCCACTTTGCAGCATAGTTTTCGATCTCATGACCGAACTGAAAGATGCGCAATGTGCGTGCCGTAAATGCTTTGTCTGGGTCAATAGAATAGTTTAGATAACGATACTGTATTTTCCGAGAACATTCATCACCAATGCTAGAGGCACCAATGTATGCGCGTCTTTCACGCTTCTCTTCCCCTGCAACTATGGCATTGTCTACTGCTTCCCTTATGTGATCCGCTACTGGATCAGTTTTAGAACGGGATTGAAGTAGAGGGCCAAGTGCCTGTTGACTTAAAGTAAGTGTCTTCGAGGGTTCCAATGTTTATCTCCGCTGTTAGCTGTTTCGCTTCTTGTAGTCCAAATATCAGTGTGTGGACTTGATCTTCTGTTAAGTCAGAGAACCTAGTACCCCATCCGAACTTGCCCAATATGTGTGCCAGTTCATCAATTGGCTTTGGTTGTATGTCGCTCAATGTCTTGTCTCCTCTCGTATTCCGAACAATTCTATGACTTCGCTAATTTCCTCCGGGTCTGCATCTTTGTTTCGGAAGCCAATATTTAAAACTTCAGCACCTTCGATCATGACCGATGCGGTCCCGAATAAAACTTCTTTCTCTGCATCTTCGATGTGGTCTTCGATTACTTCGTTTGCTGTTTTCTGCACCTCAATCATGTTGGATGGATCGTTGACCCAACAGACCATTTTGTATTCCGAGGTTTCGACAGTTAGTTCGTCCTTTTCGGCAAACATAAGGTACATTTCAAATCGCGGCATCATTGTTCCTTATCCGCAAATTCTGCCCCTAAACTGGAGTACGCGGCTTTATCAACCCATGAATCTTCATGGTTTATGGTGTTTAGGATACGCGAAGTTTTCAACCAGTCCATCATTAATGTCACATGGACAGCCCTGATCTCCCCATGCGTTAGAAGTGCGCTGCGCAAGATAATGTTCCAGCCTTCTGCAATTCTACAATGATTTTCGTAGGCATCGCCATAATCTTCGGCACGCTTTCCGTTCACAAGTTGTTCGGCTTGTCGTAAGATTTCATCGCGCTGCATAATCTTCTCCTGTAATTTTCTTCCAATTTTTTGCAATTAAACGGTCAATTTCATTACGATTGAAATAATACCCCAGCATACATGCGGCTTTGTATTTGGTAAACGACAAGTCCATTTCGCTTATTTTCACGCCATTGCTGCGCAAAAGCTCTTTCTGCTTGGGGGTCGCAATATCATTAAGCCAACGCTTTGTTTTGTTTGCTGCGCTACCGTCTTCGACTTCACGCAAGAANTCATCAGCCGCAGCCATCGCTTGAACCTTTTCGCCAATTGCAACAACCTTTGCAGGCTTCTTGTTGGGCTTCGCAATAGCAATCCAATAATCCTTGATGTTGCCTACCATAGCGAAACCTTGAAAGCCTGTAGCCATGATCACAGTGCCTTTTCCATATGGGTCAATCCACAAGAAAGGGGAGATTTTCATTATGTCATATTCAGTCATAACGAACGAATCTAATTCGCTCTTCTCTGGCGGCTGGAAGACATGCCCACAGATAGGACACTCCCTGACCCTTGCATGAACTTCAGCTTCGCATTCTGGACAAATTTTTGTTGGAGCTTCACCCTCCTCCAACTTCTCTCGACCATCCAAGTTAGCTGCATCATCAATACTGCCATGCGTAATAATGCTGGTTCCAAAGTCCATGACGATGCAATCAGTCTTTAGGATGTCGGGATAAATCTCTGGATCAATAATCCGTAGACCACGACCAATCATCTGAACCATTGTGCTTTTCTGGGAGCATGGTCTGGTTAAAATCACACACGCCACAGGAGGAGCGTCAAAGCCTTCCGTAAGCACCGCTACGTTCACAACAACCTGCAAGTCACCAAACTCCAGATCGTGCAGCATTTGCGCTCTTAAAGCCTTGTCAGTCTCTCCTGTAACAAAATCAGCGTTTACGCCATCAGCAATGAAAGCATTGCAGAGGTGTTCGGCATGTTTAACTGTTGAGCAGAAGACTACTGTTTTACGATCACCAGCCTTATCGCGCCATTCCCGAACAATTCTATCGTTAATAACTTGTCGATCCATAATGGCAGCGACTTCTTCCATGTCATATTCTTTGCCGCGCTTGGTTACATTATCCAGTTGGCTGTTGACGCCAAGGTCAATGACAAATGTTTTTGGTCGAACGAGAAAGCCTTCGTTAATCAGGCTTGAGATTTCAATCTGGTGAGAGCAGTTGTTAAATACGCCGCGCAATCCTTTGCCATCGCCACGGTTAGGCGTAGCGGTAAAGCCTACGATTTCTGCGTGCTCATTGTCCTCCAGAACAGCGTCGATCACCCTTCGATATGTGGGAGCCGCTGCATGGTGGCCTTCATCAATCACCACCATGTCGAACTTAGGACGATCACGAAGGTTACGTTCGCGGGAAATTGTTTGCACCATTGAGAAGACGGCTTCGCCATCCCAATGCTTTACTGTGCCATTGACGATACTTGTGGTTAAAAAGGGATTAACCTTCTCAAACTTTTGCTTGTTTTGATTTACAAGCTCATCACGGTGTTGCACGATCAAAACCTTCTTACCCTCTTTGTGGCGCTTGCCTACAAGCGCAGAGAGCATGATTGTTTTGCCTGCCCCTGTGGGAGCTACAACGAGTGTGTTCTTATGCTTGTCCAACGCGTTACACGCGTCAGAGACAGCTACCTTTTGGTAGGGTCTTAATAACATGATTGTACCTATTTGCTAGAATAGTGTGGGGGGTTCGCGGCCCAAGGCCCCCCGTACCTTGGTCTAGCAGGCGCGGAATGGCCCTGCCGCTAGATTACTTGTTTGCCCATGAAGGAACCGCGCCAGAATTTTGCGGAGCCTGTGGTGTAGAAGCCTGTGCAGGAACTGACGCAATTAACGTAGTATTATTCTGCATAGGAGCCTGACCTTGGGCAATATACTCACTGTTATTCGGAGTAAGCGCAGCCATTAGCTGATTGCTATCCGAATATCCGTTCGTACCTTTCTTAACGCCAATCTTAGCGCAAATCTCCATTGCGTTCAAGTCAAACATGCCAGAGATGTTACGGCTTTGCTGTGCCTCTGGAGACATATCAGCAGGGTCGATAGCGCGTGCGCTCTCAACGATTGACTTCAGTGTGCGCAAACCAATCTCCTTGGCAAGCGGCATACCGCTATCGCCCATTTTGTCACCGTCAACAAAGACGCTGTGCCAAAACTTGCGACGATCAAACTGACCACCAATGATAGTGAACTCTAGGTTCGCCCACTTTGCAGAAGTGCTCATAGATTTCTTGAACCAAGAACCCTGACCAAACTCAGGTAATTCCACTTCACCTTGCTGCACAACAATTATAGCGCGAACAACGGTACCTTTTGGAATGAGAGAAAATTCTTGGCTTGCGTTTTGGTCTTGTGGAACATTATTTAAATTAAGCATTATGCTTCCCCTTCGCTAGAAGTTTGAGTTGTTGGATCAACAAAGACTAATTCTTTGTCAGTTTTATTTGAGCCACTGCTCATTTTTTCAATTAACTTTCCTAAGTGTGGCTCTTCTAATGTGTCTAATCTGCCAGAACGGTCTTTGGCTGGATAGCCCCATTCGTTCAGAGGTTGACATACAAAGGCACGATACTGACCGTGATCCCCTGTTAACACTGACATTGTGATTACCTCGTCAACAATTCCGGGCAATTCACGGCCAGTTTTACTTCCCTCAATTTGAAGGGAGTATTGCTTGCGTCCGTACTCATCAGTAATCTCGTCAAGAATTCCAACAAAGATTACGTTCTTAGAACGGATGTGTTGAATGTGGGTTAGCCATGACATCATCTCACGACCATGCAAACCATACGCTGCACGAGTGTCTAGCTTACCAGATCGGTCAGACCGCACTTCTGGCTGTTGTAAACACCACTGGAAGCACAAACGGCCTGCAACGGTAATTGAGTCCACAAACAATGTATCATACTTCTGCCATAGGTCTGAGTTGTCCCCATACATCTGCGCCACATAATTATAATGTGATTCGCTATATGGCTGATCTTCTGCCAACGATGGGTTTGCCCCACCTAAGAAGCAAGCAAGGTCACGACACTCTGCCCATGTTCTAGGGCGAACGACATCAATAGGATGCCCCTCAATAGCTGTATCCCCTGCTTCCAAGTCCATGAACAAAGTTGTTGATGGATTAAGAGTTCGAGCAAGTGTGGTTTTACCCACACCGCTTGCGCCACAGACTACAATCTTGTGGCCTTTCTTCTCAGCGATACGCTGATCTGCTGTGATAATTTGTAAAGCCATTATTCCACCTCCTCTACTGTAACTCTGCCTACCTCTACGGTACGGCACCCTTCAAGCTCATCCTTGATTGCAGGAGGAGCGGCTGTAAATTTGCGCTCTTCTACAGCAAACGTCAGCTTGCCATAGTGTTGCGCATTTTCTGGTGACATGTTGTTAAGCGTGTCACGCAGCCCGTCTTGATCCCATGTGACCTTCTTGCCCACAGTGACTTTTAGACGTTGGTTTCCCTCAGTGATTTGGGCAGTACCAAAGTCTTTACCTTGCGAGCGCAGTACGTCTTTTGCCACTGGTAGAAATGTATCAGATAATTGTTCTTCAACGTCTTTCAGTTCAAGACGCATCCCATTGATAACGTGCTTTAGTTCTTCTCGACGTTCGAATAGCTCACGACTGTTCATGTCGATTCCTTTCCGCTAAATTACTAGAACCCTACCTATCCCATAGGGAGTGGGACATGTCAATAGCTTTTTTTAGATAAAAATATTTCTATGCCAAGACAAGCCTTCATGAGCTTTTTCTTTAGCTTAAACTCAGGCGTCTCAACGCCCTTGGCGTCTTCAATAATTATTTCCCAATCACCGTTGGCATTTTCTTTCTCGTAGCGGAAGTCAGCAATGTAGGCGCATATCTTCTGATCGTTTACCAGTAGGTTAAACCTGACCTGTAGCTCAAGATTGCGCACCCTACCCGCACGCTCAAGGCTCTTTATATATAAATATCGTTCTGATTCCCACTTGGAGTCGAACTTAATTCCTTGCACAGTTACTTTCTTGTTTCCGTACTTGGGTCTTGACCCACGCCGCTTGGGATTATATACAGTAGGAAAAGTCATTTATGGGAAGGAAACTCCATGCCAAACCCCGGAAAATATAAATCCGTAGGTGTTTCGATTGAAGCGTATGATAAGCTAGTCTTTGTTGCAGAGCACGAAGATCGTGCTATCGGGCGACAGCTTGCACGCATGATTGATGAAACATACGAGGATATCCAAGTGCGTGTCAACGCCAAGCCTAATTACCGTCCTCCTGTTGGAATAGGCGGCTTGGCGTCAGTCATCGAAGACTAAAGAAGTCCAGCGTTACCTAAACCGCCCAGTAGTGTTGCTGCCACTGCTGGGTTTTCGCGTGCGCGTTTTCTAAGCTCGCTCTGCACGTTTCTTTGCAACATTTGAATTGGACCCATGGGTTCTGTTGATACAGAAGGCATTGATACTTCAGGAACAGGAATGCTTGGCATTCTGAGAGGAGGTTGAACATTTGTTCGGGTTTGACCGGGCTTCTCATATGATCCAAGTCCCGAAGCGCGAGGCGCAGCATTTTTAAATGCTCTGCTGCTTTGACTTGCTGCTGATGCAATTGGTTTAATTATTCTTCCTGCTTTTGATGCTGCTGATCCAACATCCACACCTTCTTCCACCAATGATTGATTTAAGATATTTATCATAGCTTGTGATTGATTCTCAGGATTATTTCCTGCGGCACGGCGCATCTGCAAATATCTTTGAGCAGTTCCTTTTGTTCCTAGCACGTTTGCAAACAATTTAATTTTACCGACTGAGCCAAGTGTGTTTATAGGATGTTTAAACATGTTCGCCCAAAGTGATCCCGCTGCAATTGAGCCTTCTTTTCCAACATCGCCAAGATCAACTAAATCGTCAGCAAATCCATACAAAGCATCAGAAGTGTCCTCTCCTAATATCTGTCTTAATGTGCCACGCTTATAACCCGACAAAGTGTCCTTCAATGAGCTTGCCGCTTGTGGGCTTGCAAACACTTGATCATCCACAACAGACAGAATGTCTTGCAGTACAACATTTTTCATGTTGTCTTTCATTTTAGGATTTCCATCGAAAAATTTCATTATTTTTATGACTTCACTTTGAGTGAGGTTTGGACTTGTTAAAGCCTTAACAACAGAGTCATAGTTTTCGTAAGTCCCAGCGTTAATATCTTTAATTACGGTAGTTTTTAAAGCGTCATTAAGCTCGTTTTGTTTAGCTAACATATTCTGCATAGACNGAACTATGCTTGATTCACCACCCGCCGCATCAGTCGCGTTTTGNACATCTTCAATAGAAATTCCTTTGCGAGTGTGAGCGCCACTTATATCTTTAGCAACTCTTTGAACTTGGCCCCATTCATCACCAAACAAAACACGACCTGTATCACCTAGCTTTTTGACATGGTTGTAAAACTTACGACCATCAAATTTAGTTGGGTCTACATCGTTTCTTCCTGCGAAGTCCAAGCCATCTTCCAAGTATCTGCGAGCAAACATATCGTTTAAGGCATTGGGATTATCAGAGGCATCCAGCACAGACTGAAGACGCGCTGGAGAGTTGGCCTTAATTACCTTATCATAAAACTTATCAGCTATTTCTCTCGCGCCATATCCCTCAAAGTCTTGGAGATTATCAACTGATCTAATGATGCTTAAATCAGCGAGCTTGTCGTATTTCTGCCTAAACTCACGATAGTTTTTCATGGCAAATTTTCTTTGAGCCGCTGCCTCTTTAAGAAGAATTTTGTCTTCTGCAAAAAGACCCGTTGTGTTTATCCTAATGTCATCTATGATAGTTGTCTCCATCCATCATCTCATCAATTTGCTTTCGCACTTTATCTAAAATGTTACGCCCCTTAGTAGTAACATTGCCTCCAAAATAAAGACTGTCATTTATTTGCTTTCGCAAAATAGCCATTTCATTAAATGTTGCACCACCGCCGCTTGTTCCACGCAAAAAGACTTCTGCGCCGTCAACAGCAGGATCAGCTAAGTTACGCATTTCATTCATGTAATCTGTAAGTTGGTTTTTTATTGGAGTTACGTTAAATATATCTAGCTGACCCCCCTTCTTCATAACTTGTCTGCCGCTCGCACCCGTTACAGTCGATTGAATTTGATTAAGCATGTCATCTATAGCGCGGAAGTTAGAAACAGCATTCTCATTTCCAGCTTGAAATGCTTTCGTTATACTGCTTAAAGCCTGTGTGTTTAATGGAATGGACTTGTCATAAGAAGAAGACATTAAATCCATTGCATCGTCTACGGCGTTAAAAATACCTTTTTGCGCATCGTTTCTAGCTTTTCTGAGCCTTGCAAATTTAGCAGGAGCATACCAAACAACATCTTCACCTATTTCACTTACAGCGTCATCGTTAATTCCATCAAGAAACTTTGCTTTGTCGATCAACGCTTGGTTCGTATTGTTGTCAATACGTCCCATCACCTTGCCTGCGTTTTCAACAAACTTTTGACCATAAGCTGCGGGTCTTGGAGCACCCATTGCTTCAAGAGATGGAATGTAATCACGACTTACAAGGCTTTCCATTCTGACTAAACGCTCGTCAGCCAATTCCTCTGCTGGACTTCGACCTCCGACACGACCTGCTACGTTCTTGCCAGCGCCTATTATGCCTCGTCCAGCGCCGATAATCGCTGCGCCTAATACTTCACCGCCAGCGCCTATAACGCCTTCTATGGCTACGTCACGGGCTACTTCGCCGAAGTCTTGCGTCTGCACGCCATAGAATGACTCAAGAGCCTCTTCCAGTGACTGACCAACCATTGCGCCAATACCAGCACCAGCTACAGCACCAAGGCCAAATGACGGCCCACCACCGATTATAGCGCCTGCTATAGAACCAACAGTTTCTGGAACAATTCCCGCAAAGTCAGAGAAGTCTCTTGCGCTAAAACCTTCGTCTTCGATAACAAGGTTTTTGCCGATAGGCTCCATGCCGCGAGCTTCCTGACCAGATTGCGTTAAAGCAAGTTGACCTGATGGATCACGCACATAACCGTCTTCTCCCACCAGCCTTGATAAGATAGCCTCACGATCACCTTCTGTCTCGCCAAAAGACATAAGAGAGCGGAGCTTGCCGTCAGCACCTTTAGAGTAATCAAACCTCTCGCGGTCACGCCCTTGGCGTTCATCAACCAGTTCGTTAAGAGTTTTGCCCTTACCTAATGTTGTAAATGAAAGAGAACCTATTAAATCCGCAACATCTTCGTTTGCTGCATCGCTTTCTATGGCCCTAAACGCATCCAACTTTTGCCTGTCGTTTAAGGCTCCAGACTTTATGCCTCTAAATAATGTTAGCTTGGTGCGGTCATCCATTATTTATTTGCTCCAGAAGTTTGCTTTGTATTTTTCTTGAACTCTAGGCTTGATAAGTAACCTTCAAGTTCAGTTTGTTCTTTTTCTCCTAAAGGACCATCTGACAATCGTGAAGCAATATCTCTTCCAGAATATCTATCCAGTGTACTTAAAGCACCTAAAATCGTTTCTTCTTTTTTAATGATGATGTCATTAAAGAGTTGATTTAATTTGTATGTGATTTCATCAGCCGTGCTACCACCACGCAACTCACCTACAATTTGAGCAACCCTTGCGCGGTCTGCATCTGAAATTGTTTTACCCGCCTCACCTAAAATCTCTGGTGCGTTTTGTGCTTGCAGTTTATCTAAGATGAACTCAAGTTGCTGAGTTGGCGTTATGCCTTCTCTCATGTTAAAGCCAAGAGTTGAAGCCAATGAGTCTAGCTTATCGACGCCAAATCTAAAAATGTTTACGCCTTCAGCTAATCCCATTCCAGTAATGAATTGTTGTTTAGCCTTGTTAATGTCTCTAGCCGCACGCGACAGACCCTGATAAGCATCTTGGCCTGTTCCCACAAGAAGGTTTTCCCTACCCGATTGAGGCAATGCTCGCCATGTTTCAATAGTAAACATGTCACCAGCGCCTTCTCCAAAAAGTTCAATTTTTCTAGGAGCCTTTGTGTCGTAATATTCTTTAGCTTCTGGAGTTTTCATAGCTTCATCAACAATTTTACCCCACATTGATCCGGGCAATACGTCGAACTGTTCTCTAAACTTAGGGTCACTTTGCAAAGCGTTAAGCTCATACTTACTTAATGACTCCAGCTTACCGTTGCCTTCACCAACACCCGCTAAAAACCCTGTGACATCGTTTGACTTTGGAACGATGTAATAGTCTGCACGCTGCATAGCTTTTTCTTTAGCTGCCAGTGCAGTTGCTTGATCTGAATTGCGCATATCAATAGCATACTTGCCAGCCGCTCTGCTCTCCAAATCAACTTTTTCACGCGCTTTAATTAACTCAGGCAATGCCTTGTCTGTGGCTTCTCCCATTGTTTGCATAAAGCCTTGAAAGCCTTTCCCGCCCATTTGGTTCTGCATCATAGTTGCGCCAGCCGCCATGAGAGCCGCACCAGCATTTACTTTTCCCGGTGTTTTTATTCCTGTGGCTTTAAAAAACTCATCTTTGTATTCTTCTATGTCACGAACTTTATTTGTTTCAGGACCTTTGCCGCGAACACCGCTAATGAAATCTTCCATAGATGCAGCGAACAATTGTTCGGCTGAATTTTTTGAGTCAGCAACGCTCATAGAATTTAAACCACCTTGGCTATCTACAAGTTGCTTCTCTTTCTCCCTGAATGCTTCTGCGGCAAGACTGCGTTGTTCTTCTTTTTCCTTTTTAAGGTAATCCGCTCTTTCTGTAGGTCCTTCGGCAAATTTACCCCGACCACCAACGGTTCCCAGCGCCTCTATTTCCGCCTGAAAGTCCTTTGCATCTGAAAAACTTTTAGTCTTACCTTCACCAGTTTGGTCGTATGTGAATTTTTCACCCGGACCCAAGTCATTAGGCACAAAATCTGGCATACCCATGGAATCTTCATCACCAAAAATATCTACAAGATCAACACCGGGAGGGATTTCAGACTCTGGTATTCTTCCAGACTGAAGACCTTCAACAAAAGGAGTTGGAGAACTCATATATTCAGAAAGTCCACCAGCTACTTTCTGAGCTAACGCATATGGCAGGCTCAAGGGTCCAGACACCCCTGTCTCGCCTAATCCTTTCAAAATCTGTTGACCTTTAGTTAAAGGAATATTGCGTAGTTGAAGTTGTTGATTGTAAGCGTCTGTTAAAGGATCAGCCATGTTTGTCTCTTACCCTGTCAATTGGTTAATGCCCTGCATGTTGGTGTACATTCCAACTCCTTGCATAAACGGGTCTGGGGTTGTTTGTGGTGTATTCGTAAACTCACCATACATTGAAGCAGATGGAGAGCCTGTCAAGAATGTTTGTCCATAACTGTATGGAGCTAACGCTTGCTGCGTTTGATTAAGAACATTCTTTCGGCCCATGTCTTCAAGCTGTTGAGCATATGCACGCTGTTTGCCACCCATTTCGTACATAAAGCCCATATCCGCAGGCTGCATACCCGCATAGACCCTACCAATATCAGCAGCACCACCAGCTAATTGACCGTATGCTCGACCGATATCAGCCTGCATACCGCCCATTTGACCATAGGATTGACCAAGGCCACCTGTAAGGCGTCCCGCTTCTAGGTCACGTTTCTTCACATCTTCAGCAGCACGCACTTGCGCTTCTGCGCTAGATAGCCCCATGCTACGATACATATCAGCCGCTTTGAGCATACGATCTTCGCCAGACTCAAATGCCTTTGATTCCGCACCTAATTGCGTTGTGCCAAGGCGTCCAAGCTCTTGACCTGCACCTAATTGCCTCTTCATGGCGTCTTCGTAGGCTTTTTGACCCATCTGGCCTTCAGTAGTTGCCGCCGCTAGGCCGCGTCTCGCTGCGTCTGAAAAGGCTGATGATTCTAAGTTTGCACCTGTTGCACCCAACTGACCTGTAACACCAGACGCTTGCAGCGCACGTTTGCGCCCTGCTTCATCTGTTGCCATAGCGTTAGCCATCGACTTGTCATATCCTTGAGACAACAATCCAGCTATGGTGTTCTGCTTTTGCTCTGAAATGGCTCTTTCTGTTTCTGCGGCCTGAACGCCTGAACGAGAACCGCCAAATGCTCCTGCACTGATTGCTTGCGCAGCACCAGCCTGTCGCATCTTTGAGCCTTCACGATCAATGCGCTTCATTGCAGCATCAATAACTTGTTCTTTGTACGGGTCCATAAACTCTTGAGCCGAATTAGGATCGAACTTACCAAGCCCCTGTTCTGCTAGTTCAAACGCACGGCCTGTCCTACGATCAAATGCCGTCTCTGCGCCAAACTTACCACCAGAGTCTATACTCTCTGGAGTAAACTGACCCAATCCACCTTTTACAGTTGATTGAGCATCACCAAGTAACGAGTCAGAGCGAGTTTTGGCATCAAAGGTATCTGTGCCTTTTCCTATATCATCACGAACACCTGTCAACGCAGTGTCGTAAATCCCTTTTGCGCCAGTAGTTCCACGACCAGCATCAAGGTAAGTCTTTGCGTCTGGAAAGTAATCTGCAAGACCTTTCTCTATACTTGTTTTGCCAGCGCCCAACGCAGTAGCTGCCTCTGGTAAGTATTTAGGTGTGTCGGTTTCGTCCAAGAAATATGGATCGTAACGCCCCATGAAATCGTCACGGCCTTTTTCTGTTCCAAATGTTGCAGCCACTGTATTCTGAAGATCAGCAGCGCCGGGAGTGCGGCTGGCTTCAATTACATTGCCTTCTGCGTCAAGTCGTTGCTCTCCAGCTTGAACATAGTCTGGAATATTAAAGATGGATGGATCATCCATCGTGCCGCCCATAAGCTGACCGATTATAGGATCACCTGCTTCTAAAACTCGCGTTTCACCTGTTTGTGGATCAGTATATTCATCGCCTTCTTTAAGAGGTTCACCAAAGTATTTACCAAGAAGGGCCTGATCAATATCTTCAATGTATTGTGGTTTTTGCTGAATAACACTTTGTCTTGTATCATATTGGCTGGCAGTAGACATTACGCTTTCCTCTCCAGATCATCCATCATGCTATACATTTCTTGTATGCCCTGATTTAAATCACCGTTTCCTGCGCCCTCAACAGCGCCTCTTGTCATTACAAATTCTCCTGCGGTCAACATAGCAGGAACATCGTCTTTTGTGCCAGAGCCTTCGCTTGGCATAATGCCACCATCTCTACGCGGGTAATACGCTGGGCCACCTTTATTTAGTTGAACCAAACTAGAATTTGGAGATGGGTTTTGCGCTAAATACTCTTCAATTTGTTGTGCCGTTCCTGATGGTCGCTGTGTATTAGCAAGAATTAAGCGG
>JGI24003J15210_10000517_pt1 | contig 16641 bp, 13 predicted proteins | sample LinPmetageLP28_FD_15210 | JGI IMG/M metagenome (IMG submission 15210)
AGATCGTCCTCCATCAGTTCCTTGTCCTGCTGTACCAGCTCCCCCTAGAAAAGGACTAGTACCAACTGGAGCTCCATAAGTACCATGACCACCACCTGAACCACCAGCAGCTCCAGCAGCTGAACCTGGTCCTCCATTACCTCCACCTCCTCCAACTGAATTTATATTAGTTGAACCACCAGCAGGGGTATTGTTTATTCTTGAAAGAGCACCACTACCTCCTGTAGAATTTCCTGCACCAGTTCCGCCAGCTCCAACTGTAATAGTGTATGCTTTACCAGTTTCAATGGGAATAGCTGATTCTATGGTACTTGATGCTCCACTGTATGCATCTTCAAAAATAGAACTTCTATAACCACCTGCTCCACCTCCAGCTCCAGCATGACCACCACCAGCACCACCACCAGCTATCATTAAAAATTGAAAGCTAGGCCCTTCTGCAGCACCAGAACCTAAAAAACCATATGTTTGTATTGAAAAAGCAAGAGCGCTGAGTAAAGGCATAATTATGTAAAGTTAGATCTTGAAACAAATACGGAATAAACGTCTGGTTCTTTCCTCATTGAAGTAATGTTGAATGAATATACATTAACATTAGCTGTACCATCTCCTCCAATTCCTGCTCCAGCTGCTATTGGACCACCACTTACAAATAAAGTGTTGGAATTTAAATCGTTAGATCCTTTTCTCATTTCATGTCCTCTTGCTTCATTTCCATCTATTCTTACATTAGATATGTTTGCAAAAGAATTTACATTGTTTGAAATAGAACATACAAATGAAACAGTATTACCAACCTGCACTCCCCCCATGTTAATAAAGTTAAGAGTGTGTGAAGTATTACTGTGTGAATTACCTGTAAAGAATAATACAGAATTGTTTAAAGGATCGACATTAATAACGTCTTCACCTTGAGCATCAACTGTTCCTTTAATATTAGAAGTAAATACATTAGCTTTTTCTTGAACTGCTGCTGAAAATACAATTTTTCCTCTTAGAACAGTATTAGGAGCAATCTTTAGACTTGTAACAGAATCAGTTGCTAATGCAGCTGATAAAACACCTCCATCAGCTATTGCAGCTGACCCAACAGCATCATCTGCTAATTCGTCAGCACCAATAGCATCATTTGCCATTAAGGCTTGTGTAATTTGATCGTCTGCTATTAGAGGTGTAGTTATGGCATCATCTGCTATTGCAGCTGTGATTATTGCATCATCAGCTATTAACGCTGAAATTATTGCATCATCTGCAATCTTTGCTGAAGTTATGGCATCATCTGCAATTTTAGCAGTTGTTATAGAACCATCTTGTACACTAGTGAGATTAACACCAACATCACCTAGCTGAACTGCAAAGAAAGTAGCGTTGGTGTTTGGAGCTTCTGTAAATGTTATTTGTGATCCAGAAGTCGTAAATGCTTTACCAGTTCCAGGCTCTTGAATAACACCATCAACTGATACTATTAAATTTTCTGGAGCTCCTAAAGATAAGTTTACCCCTCCAGAAGCTAAAGTAAATTGTGTAGTAGAATCATTAAAGCCACTTGATATATCATCAACTTTTTTAAATAAACCAACTACTGGTGATTGGCCAATATAAGCCATATAAAATTCCCTTTAGATTAAGACCCAGCCTTTGGTTTTTGGATCAGCTGAGTCACCTGCATATACATGCTCTAACCAAATATATGTATTAGCTGCTGTTACTTGTGCATCAGTTAATGCTGGAGCATCACCAAGTGGACTTTGCCATTGACAAGTGCTTGTATTCATTGTCCAAGAAGTATGAGCTGTATTTTGTAATGATGGAACAAAAGCTCCGGAAATAGCAGCTGATGTATTTAAGTTAGCCCAAAATTCATAACCAATGCCTGCATATCTTTTTCTAAAGTTAGAATTATAACTAGTTTGTTTCCAAGTGCCACCAAAAAGTCTTTCGCAAAAAGCAGCACCTATATATTCTTTCTCTGTTCCAGAAGCATCTGAGGTATCTGCATTGCTAACGACAATAACTCTAGTGACTACATTACTGTTGTTAATCTCAGCAAAATGTGCCATTTAAAATTTCTCCTAATAAAAACTATTAATTATTATGTATTTATACAAATTATACTACCCAGTAATTTTAATTACAACAATTCCTCCACTACCAGCTCCTCCATCACCACTACTACTATTTCCTCCTCCACCTCCACCACTTCCAGTAGCAGCTGTTGCATCTTCACCATCATCAGGAGGATTACCTCCTCCATCTCCTCCTCCACCTATACCTAATGGTGCTTTTGCACCTAATCCTCTGGCAGGTGCAACAGTACCAATTCCACCACCACCTCCTCCAGCATATCCAACAGATGTACCTGTTATACTACTTGCTATTCCATTTCCTCCGTCTCCTCCATATGTACTTCCATAACCTGCATCAGGTTGAGCACCTGGAGTTTGATTTCCACGAAATCCAGCTTGAGCAGCACCACCGCCTCCTCCAGCTACTGCATTATCATACCCACCAGTATATCCGCCACCTCCATCTCCTCCTGCAAAACCTACACCAGGTGCAGGTTGAGTTGAAGAACCACCTATGTATTTTGGAGCTCCTCTTGAAGGTTCACCTGAAGAACCTCCACCACCTGATCCCCCGTCTACACCTGGTCTTGCTTGACTTGGAAAACCAGCATCAGCATCAACTCCTGCACCACCGCCACCACCTATACTATTAGCTACGTTACTACCTGTATTGACGTTAATTAAAGTTGTATTTGTACCATTAGTACCATCATTAACAGCTCCACCAGCTCCACCAGCTCCACCACCTCCAACAATTACATTAAAATTTTCTTTATCTGAAACATCTAAAGTTCCATTTACCAAACCACCAGCTCCACCTCCACCAGCACCACCTCTACCAGTCCCTCCCCCACCACCTCCTCCACCTACTACTAGGTATTCAATAGCTTTAGCACCAAAATTATTTTTCCATATACCAGATCCGCTAAATGAAAATACTTTATTACCAGCTTTGTTTTTAAATTTGATAAACACAACACCCGAACCACCACTTCCACCCGGATCTTGAATAGCACCACCCCCGCCACCTCCTCCGAAGTGTGCTAATCCACTACCACCTTTAGGTGCAGTACCATATTTAACTGTATCATGAGCTCCGTCTCCGGCACCACCTCTAAATTCACCAAAACCTTGAGCATTACCACCTTTACCACCACCTGGAGATGTAGCTAAAGGTCCATCACCTCCCCCACCGCCTCCAGCATACATTGTTGTAGTTCCTGTTACACTAAGAATTACTCCATTTCCTCCATTACCTCCTCTAGCTTGTGGAGATATACTTTGAACATTTCCTCCACGTCCTCCAGCTCCTCCACCACCTGCCCCAGCATAATTGATCATACCATGTGGTGCAAAACCTCCAGCACTTCCACCGGCAAATCCTTGTGAAGTTGTTGTTTCTCCAGCTGCAGTTACTTGTGTTATTGGTATAGAGTTACCCATATGATTTGTAACTCCAGCAGCAGCACCATTTCCTCCACCACTACCTCCTGGTTGTCCTCTAGGAGTACTCCATGATCCTCCGCCACCTCCCCCATTAGTTATAACTGTTACGTTTGCTAACGTATTAGCTCCTCCGCCCATCAAATTATGATTAGTACAATAATAAAAAAGTTGAGGAGCTGGGGTAGCTACTTGAATTTGAACACCTGATCCAGCTGTTCCAGCTGCAACTGATCCTGAACCAACACTTCCAGCTGAAGGTTGATTACTTGTTACACCAGTTGTATAAGCTGGTCCCCCTGCATGTGATCCATGAGCTACTGTAGAAAATCTAAATGGGTGTCCACTATTCATTGGATGTGATTGATCAAATCTATATGTTGACCCTTCATACAGTTTTAAAGTTTCTTCTTCTACATTAGCAGTTGCACCTTGAAATTCATTAACAGTTTTTACATAGTATCTATTACCTGTTCCAGGTGAAACTGCTGCTCCTACAGATACATAATACTGAACATTAGCTTCAGTTTGAAATGTCGAAGATAAGCCATTTCCTCCATTAGACGGATGTGTACCACCAGCAGCTCCACTTCCTATGGTTATTGGATATTTTTTACCAGGAACAACGGGTAAACCTGCTCCTATTCTTACTCCTCCTGCACCTCCTCCTGCTCCTGCATCTGCTCCTCCACCACCACCTCCAGCTATAATTACATATTCTGCAATCTCGTCAACACCTTCTGGTATTTCAAATGAACCAGATCCTGTAAAATCTAACCTTACATCATAATCAGAAGGCCAAAAGCCATTACCTAGTGCATTTAATTGTTGACCAAGAGTAAACATTCCACTATTACTACCAAATCGACTAGTAGTAAATGCATTGCCTAAGTGTCCACCAAGGTATCTATCTGACATCTTTTATCCTGTAAGTTTTAATACAACAATTCCTGCACTACCACTTCCTCCATTTGCAGAAGCACCACCACCACCTCCACCGCTACCAGTATTGACTGTAGCATCAGCTCCTACTCCAGTTGGAGCTCCATTTCCACCACCTCCAGTACCACCTACTCCAAATGCACTTCCCCCTGGATTATCATTTCCTCCGCCACCTCCAGCACCTCTTGTAACACTCGAACCTGTTATTTCTGAAGCTAAACCATCTCCACCATCACCACCAATTGTTGGAGAACCATTTTCTCCTGCCTCACTAGCACCACCGCCGCCACCTCCTCCTTTGTAGCCACCGCCTGTTGATCTGCCTCCAATAAATCCTTGTCCAGGAGTTGCATCTCCCCCAACATAATTAGAATTACCACCAGCTCCTCCACCAGAACCACCACTATGTCCATTTACTACAGCTCCACCTCCTCCACCACCACCAATTGCATTTGCTGTTAAACTTGTTATTACAGAAATACTTCCATTTGATCCTGCTGCATTAGTCGTAGTTGATCCAGCACCACCTGCTCCTACAAGTACAGTATAACTAGATCCTGGTGTTAATGAAATACCTGAACCTGCTATAAATCCACCAGCACCACCACCTCCAGCAATTCCATTTCCCCCTCCACCTCCTCCAGCTATAACTAAGAAATCAGCTGATATAGCTCCTATATCATTATTAAATACTTCTGAACTTGTAAATGTGAGTATACTATCTCCAGGAGCACTGAATGCTTTTTTAAATTTTATTACAACAATTCCTGATCCACCAGTTCCTCCTAAATGAGCACCAACCGGAGTTGCGTAATTAGATCCACCACCACCACCTCCAGTATTGTCTGTACCATTTTTACCGTCATATGGTGAAGCACCTCCACCATCACCTCCCCCACCAGCACCTCCATTATTAATTCTTGGTCCAACTGTGTAAGCACCCCCTCCACCACCTCCTCCTGCATAAAAAACCGCAGTTCCTGTTATATCATTAGAAAGTCCAACACCACCAAATCCTGTTAATGGAGCACTACCTCCTGCTGCACCAGCGCCACCTCCACCTCCACCTTGACCAATAGGATTAGCAGTACCAATTCCTCCAGCATTACCTTGTGAAGGAGATACTGAAGGTGAATTACCAGCACCACCAGCAGGATTAACAATATATCCTCCACCGCCTCCACCAGATCCACCAGCACCACCTGAAGAAGGTCCAGTACCACCTCCACCTTCACCACCATAACCACCACCAGCTGATGTTATTGTTGTAAAAGGAGAAGGTCCAGCTAAAGAAGAATTATTTCCGACAGTACCATTTGTTCCATCACCACCTTCAGGACCTCCAGCCCCTCCTGCACCTACTGTCACTGGATAACTACCAGCTGCAACTGCAAGACCTGTACCAATTCTAAAACCACCTGCACCACCACCACCTGCATTATTAGATCCTCCTCCACCTCCCCCAGCTACAATTAAATATTCTTCAATTTCATCAGTACCGCTTGGTATTGTAATTGACGCTGAAGACTCCATAATTAATGTTTTTACAATATCAAAAGCACCAGGCCATTTATTACTAATTATAGAACTAAACTGCTGACCAAGTGTAAACATACCACTGTTAGTGGTAAATCTACTCGTAGTAAAGGAATTAGCTCTTAGAACACCGCCTGTATAACGATCAGACATGGTTAACTTATTTCGTCAAAACTTGTTGTAAATGTAATTCCTACTGCTGAAGAGTTTCCAGCTAAAGTTTTATCTTCTAATAGATAGAAAGATGAACTTTTATCTATAACTATTAAAGTTGAATTTTGTGGAACAGTTATTGTACGTGCTAAGAATGTTGGAAAGCCTCCAAGATCATCCTGTGGGTAAAGTACTACCGTAACATCAACGGCTGCAGTTGCATTGTTAGTTGCTAACAATGTATTAACTTTTACAATTTTGCCACTTGAAGCCTTATTATTAATTAAAGACTTTGAAGCTACTGCTGATGCTACAGAAGTAGTGTTTCCATTGATTGTGGTAACGCCTACTATATTTGGATTTGCCATTTATTTTTTTCCTTTTACCCGAAAACCATTGACATTGCTATTGCTTTACCAGTTGAAAATGGTGCTGTAGCAAGTTTATTATCTGCAATAGTGTTAAGCTGTATAGAGGCATTGCTTACTGTTCCTGTAGCAATTATATTTCCTCTTAGTTTAGTTAGAGCCATTTTTAATCCTTATGTTTGATCTGATTCTAAGATAGACATGATCACATCAACATTACCAGTAGTAGCTTTGACTTGCATTGATTGATTTACTTCTAATACAACTTTTTGGTCTCCACCTACAGCAACTAATGCGCCACCAATTGGTACTGGAGCAGCTTGTAGTAACCTTATATTACCAGTTGGACCAGTTCCTTTATTTACTTGAATATCTACTGTTGATTGCGTAGTAGTATTCATATTAGCAATAGACATTCCTATTACAGTTGCTACACAACCGGTTGGAACTGAATAAGCACCAATATTTGCAAAGCCTCCAGGAGTTGAAAAAGCAATGTTAGCTTGAAGTTTAGATTTAAATTTGTTTGCCATGTTTTCCCTTGATTATCCTAACGCAATAGCAAAAGGTATTGGATTAATAACAGTGTTAGATAAATTTGCAACTTCTATTGAAATATTAGCAAAGTTATTATCTACTTGTTTATTTGTAAGAGCTACATTGGCAACTTTTACTCCATTACCTACACTATTAGCAAGTAATGTACCACCTTCTCTTAATGTTATGTTTGCATAAAAAGTCATTTTTGTACCAGTTGTTTAAGTAAGTTTTTTATTTCATCAACAGATTCTTTTATAGTATTTATTTCATTATCCATAGTAGCCAGTCTATCTTTTACGATATTTTTTTGCTTATATTCTCTATAAGCGGATTGATCAGCATTAATTATTGCTTTTGAATTAGGATCTCTAATTAAATTTGGATAATCTTTTACTTTTATCATTGTATAGCTATTGCTCTCAAGTTTTTAATTTTAGGTATTTGTGATTCATCAGTTGATTCAAGTACTAATTTAAATACCAAAGAATTAAATTCTTCTAGGTTATTTACTTCTTGTTGGAATTGTACAAATTCACCACCTAAAGAATTTGTAATTGTAACATTTGATACCTTAGTATATTCTACCTGATTCATTGGTGTAGTGTCACCAGCTAATTTAGTTTTTAAGAAAATATCAACAGTAGCATCAGCTGGTTTAGATACATCAAAGAAAAACTTAACTCCAGTACTTGGATTAATAAAATCTACTTGCCTTGATATATATTTTGAAAATGCTGAACCACCTGTTGCTGCTTCTTCTGCAATAAAGTCAGATGTACTTACAATTGAATAAACATTGTTATTAGCTTCATCTGTTGTAATAGTTGAGTTTGCAATATTAACAAGAGCTACTTTAATATTAAGACCGCCATCTATTACATCTATAACTCTATAAAGACCATTATTATATATTCCAGCTCCAAGAGCAGCAACTGATGCATTTGATTGAACATTTAAAATTGTACCATTAATTAATGTATTTGCATTTTCTTGAGATCTTACATTCTGTAATGTTATTACAGCTGTTGTATTTGATAGTGCTACAATATTAGCTTTGTGACCACCTTTACCGGCTGTACCATCTCTTGATAAAACTCTCAATTCATGAGCATCAAGCTCAGCATATGTTGGATCATTTACTAGATTACGTTTAAAATTTACACCAAGTTGTTGTGTATCAATTATTGGTGAAACTCTATCATTATCAGTATTCATAACTACTTTATATCTAAAAGTAGTTGCATTTGCTGTTTTATAAGATTCATTTTTTTTACTTGCTACAACTTTTATATTATCAAAATTATTTTCTACTGCATTTTGAATATCTTGAAAAGCAGAATCTATAGTATAAGTAGATCCAGTTGTTGGGGTTGTAGTTATAACTTGATTATTAACAGATGTATTTGCTGGTTTAAATATAGATAACTGAGGTGTAATAGTTGAATAACCTATATTATCTTCAATATATACTTGTTCACCACCAAATCTTGTTGGTTTTTTAATGTTAGGAGTTTGTGGTAAATTAACTGTATATGAATCAAATCTGACATTGCTTACAGTAAAATCTACATCCTGAATTAAATTACCAAACATACCAACAATATTACCAATTGAAGGTTCTCCATTAGCTAGTAATATATTAGCATTTGCGACATTATTGATCCTAACAAAAGAAGCATTCAATAAACCATGATTGAAATGATAAACTTTCATTGTTTTAATGTTAGGATAAACTTCTAATGGATCTGATTCCAAATTACTAATTGAAGATAAGGTAGGACCACCTCCAGATGCACCAAGACCTTTTGATAAATCAAGTTCTACACTAGCTGTTACAGAAGTGGAAAATTTGGCTCTATATATAGTTACCTTCAAATCTTCGAATAAATCTGGTTGATATAATCTTAAATTTTCAGATAGAAATAAAGAACCAACTAAAGGTTGTTCGGATATTGTTCTACCTGTAAGTGTATCTGTACCATTTAATTCTGAAACATAAGCATTGTATGCTTTTGAATCTGATCCAACTGTTAAAGAGTAATCTCCAATATCACAAAATACAGGTGCAGAGAATTCTATAGTTGTTGCTGTATTTGCATCAGCAGAAGTACTAACGTCTGCAGCTTGTACTACTTTTTGACTAAATGGCAAAACAACATCAGTAGGAAACCCATCTTTATTTTTTCTTATCTGAAGAAAAATAGGAAGGCTATTATCTTTAGTAGAAAAGAATAAATCTACTTTCGAAATAAAAGTAGGCTCTTTTATAAAGAATGTTTGTGCTACTGGATCTATTCTATTAATTGCCATTTATTATTGCCTTAAAATTATACTATAGTTGTAGTAAAGAGTTAATATTTTTAGTATTAAATTCAGTTAATGTTGTCTCATTGTTAAAGTATGAAAGTTTTGGACCGTCTCTATTTACTTCAGCACCAGCTGCTTGAGCTGCCCCACTCTCATTACCAGCAATGCCATTAACAGCAAATCCATGAGCTAATTCAGCTAATACTGATGCTTGATTAGGAGCAGGATTTGAGTCTGCATCACCCCAGGCTGTTGTAGCAATACCGGGTGCTCTTTCATTCCAATATGCCACTTCTTCTGCATTAGGAGGAACACCGCGCATACCTACATATATTTTTTCTAATGTAGACAGTACGTTTACAGTTGGTGGTTCTACAGTTTGTGGTCCTGGATCCGGTTGTGGATGAATAATAACTGGAGGAGGAGGAGGTGGAGGTGGTCTTAATACCTCACGTGATATCTCTCGAATAACACCATCAGATACAAAGATTTGCTCAGCATAAGAAATTTCTTGTGCCCTATCATTGCGTGATGAGTTTGTTAATCTAAATAACTTTTGACCTGTATTAATATTCAACGAGGAAGAACTATAATTAAACACACCAGATATAGAACCTGTTGAATCAGTTTGTAAAGGTGTTAAAAAGGCATTTGTGTACGCATTACTTAAATCATTATATTTTTGAGTAGCAAGTGCTGTCGTAGTGTTTACATTACCTTGAAAGCTCTCTTCTGCAGATACTTGTACGGTTGTATTTTGTGTACAAAAAGATGTAACATTAATTTCATCAAAAAATGCATGTAAACTAGTGTTAGGTCTCATACCATCAACAACAAATCTAATACTTACATCTCTCATTTTAGGTACGACTGTAATATTTTTTACTACATCATTACCTTGTAATTTTACTGAAGATGTGGCAGGTGATACTGATCCTATCAAATCAGAAATACCTTTTAAGTTGTCTGGTAGTTCATCTGTATCTTGTGGAATACCATTTCTAAGTTGTTCTATATCATTAATAGAACCAAATATATTCTCTCCATTTTTCTTTATAAGAGATTGAGATGACAAAGAATCAAATGTTCCTGTTCTATCAACCTCAACATCAGGCACTCTTCTGTCATCAAACCACAAATCTCCTGGAGGTCCTAATGTCATAAATCCTTGGAATACATTAATATTAAATGGATTTAAATTTTGTACTTTACTTGAAAATGGATTTTGAACTAAAACTTCATGTGTATATGGTAATGATATTACTTCATTTGTTATTGTATAATTATTAGATTCACGTTGAGCAGTAGAAGTTGATTTTTCTTTTAAGTTTATAAATTTACTTTTTATTAAAGGAGATGCTTCTTTCTTTGTAAAGTTAACAGAACAAGCATAGTCAGGGTTATCTAATGAATCACCAACACCGTGACCTGTAAAGGAATCAACTACAAACCCATTTTTGAATCTTTCAAAACCTAATTCATCTTGGATTTGTTCTTGTTGAGCATCTCTTTCTAAAAGATTCAATGAAGTATAGAATTCTAATGTTTTAACTCTATTCTCAATTTTACCAATATCCTTCATGGTAAATCTTTTATTTTCAACTTTTTTAATTTCTATATCATCATTTAGATTAAACACAAATGGTTTTTGTTTCAATACATATAGTTTTAGAAGATCTGATGGAAAATTAGGTTCTCTTGGATTAAGTTCACTCTTACCATTTACAACAAAGTAGTTTCCATTTTCATCTAAACCAATTGAATTAATTTTTGGTAAATGGAACTGATAATCAGTTTTGAAATTAACACCTGGATCTAAAAATTCTGGTACTTGGGATCCTGTTCCACTAAAGCCTGTTCCAGCATCATTAATAACTGGTCTAAAGTCTAAACAATCTCTCAATGGAAATAATTCTCCATTTAAAAATACTTCTGGTATTGTTTCATAATTAGCATATGATCCTACTGAACAAAAATCTCCAGAACCATGTGTAAAGTGATCAAAGGTAACCCTTATTGGTCTTTCTGGTAAACCAGCTGTTGGTTTTAATCTAATTTTAGCAGTATCATAAAATGTAGCCTTTTGACCTGTGTCAAAAGTATATCTCGAAGTAATATTAGATTCTCTATCAGTTGTATATGGCATTCCAAATTGTGTTTCAACATTTGCCATTTTAACTGATTTTAATCTAAACCCATCAGCTTTTCCTAATGAAATAACTGAAACTAATGCATTAGCGTTTTGTGAAAAATCTATAGTTGCATTTTCAACTAATGTTTTAGTTTTTCTTAATGCAGCACTTGTTATCTTATTAACAGTAACTATAAACTCCATAGTTTCATTAGTTAAATTTTCACCAGGGGTTCCACTAAAATCAAAAGTTACTTCAGTAAATGCGCCATTAAATGCTATATCACCACTTTGAATGTTAATATATTGACCTTTTCTTGCTCCTGATGTAATTACAGCTGTATAGTTATCAGCAGAAAAAGGTGAGAATGTTTCATTTGTACCAGCCGTAATAGTAGCTGCTCCTGATGATAACGATTGAGTTACTTGTCTTTTAACAGTATATGTTGTTTTAGTGTTGGCTGGATCAACTGCTTTAATTACATCTTGTGGGAACTTAACAACTAAAGTATCCTTATCTGAATCACCAATATTAGCTGTATTTAATTGTGCTGTAGCATACGTAAAGAAACCAGATAATTGTAAGTTAATATGTGGTGCAGCTGTAGTGGTTAACGTAACATCATCTACAATTGTTGCAACTTGATATCTTTCTGTAACTGTTGCATTGGATACTGAAAATAAATCACCTACTTTTAATTCGGTTTGAAATCTTGTTCCACTACCTCTAACTGTTGATGAAGCAGCATTATAAGTAACAGCTCCTGTTATATTAGTTAAAACAGGTGTAATGTTTGCAGCAAATTCAAAAGTATCTGATACTATATGTTTTACATCTCTGTCAAATGATTTACCACTATTCATTTGTACATCAAATAAATATAATTTAAACTTGCCATCCCCTAAAGGATTACCTATAGCGTTTGATACATTACCAGATTTGTATAAAAATCCTCTTGATTTAGCTGTACCAACTATTGCACCGTTTTGACCAGCATTACTTGATTTGTATTGATCTCTTAGTATTAAGTTTTCTATTACAGCTGTATCTGGAATTGAATTTGATTCTTGTATATCAATAAAACTTGATATTTGACTTGCAACTACACCATTTGTAACATTAGCAAAATCTCTTGCTTTATCTATGGTTAAATATCTTGTGCCAACATTGTCAACTTCATATCCTTTAACATATGATTGTCCAGGTGTAATCACTGAAACAAACTTGGCATTATCACCACCATTTGCTAAATTAAATACTCCAGTATTAACAACAGCTGCAACATTATTTTTTCTTCCTGTTGAGGTTATTTTATAATGTTCTCTTAACTCCATTGAAAAAGGATCGACAACATAATTGCCAGATTCTTCAAATGTTCTTCTTGCTAATGTATCACCTAATACACTAAATCTTGGATCTATGTTTTTAGATACTGCTATACCATCTTCTATTCTAATAATTTCTATAAAATTAGTATCAGTATTTGAAGCAAACTCTAATGCTCTACTTGATAATGTTAAATTAGCTTTATACCTATCTGCACCTGGTGCAAAGAAGTTAAATGTTCCTGTTGCTGGATCAAGTAATGAACTATCATCATTTGAATCTATAATACTTTCAGAAACAGTAAATCCAATTAATTTATTTTGGACACTCGAATATTTTTCAACAATATGAGTTTGCTGTGGAACAAATAAGAAATTACCTTTTGCAAATACAGTACTTTGTCCAATAGAAAAAGCTGTACCAAATCCTGTTGATTCAGAGGCAGTACTTTTAACAGTTACTGATAAACCAGCATTTTTTATTTCTTCATTATCACTAAATGTTTCTTGATTGTTTATACCACCATCTGTATATTTTACAAAGAGAGTAGGAGGATCACCGTCTGCAGTTGTAGTAGCAACATCTATTACTATAGCTTTTACTGCTGATGTTTGACCTATAACAGTTTGGCCTACAAGACCAGTTATAACTGAATCTGTAGTAATACTATTAAAACTATCAAGTAATTTTACAAACGAGAATCGTTCATCTAAAGTTTCACTTGGAGGTGAAACGAAAGAGCCGTCTTTGTATATTCCTTTTCCAAATCTTTCAACTTGGGCTTGTATAATTGTTTGAAGCTGAGTTAATTCTCTAGCCTGAACAGCACGTCCAGGCCTAAATAAAATTCTAACAAATTGTTTAGATTCGTCATAATCATCAAAATGAGGCGAAGTAGGAAAGATAGTAGGCATATTTTATACAGTTAAAATTGTTCTGAAAGATACTAATTGGTCTTCTGTGAATGATACTTGTGTTCTATTATCAATAAAAACTAAATCACCACTAAATTTATTTATAGTAGGATTTTGATTTACAGTTGTAACGGTAAAACTTGTACCTGCATCACTTTTTAAAACATCCGTTCCAACTAATGTGTGATTGTTTAAACTGGTTAATAACATTTGTGTATTTGCTGTGACAGTGTCAACAACTTCAAATTTTCTACTTGTGTCTGAAGCTAATTCTAAAACAGCATCTTTAGCAATTTCAGATCCTCCATCACTTAAAGTATCAAAAGTTGCTAAAAACGTAGGTGTTCCTAGTGAATTTGCAAACGCTCTTGCTTCACCAAATATTTCTATATCTTTAAGTAAACCAAATTGTCTAAAGTCATTATCAATAATTATATTATGTATTTCTTCATTATTTATGGTTGAAAAGAACATAAGAGTATCAGCAAAAAGCTCAGCTACAGCATCAAATCCATGACCATTCTCTGGAGGTAATATAGCTGTTATATTGGCTCCTCCTGTACCTGCGTTGGAGCCTGATCCAGTTATTTGTACATTAGCATATGTAAATCCAGAACCAGCATTATTAATTGTAACACTGCTAATTGAATTAGTTTGAGCTGTCAAAGTTATAGAAGCATCAAACCCTGTACCATCACCAATTATAGAAATTGCTGCATTTGAAGTGTTTTGAAAATTAGTACCAGTAGCATTAATTATAAGATTATATATTGCTCCAGGCACAGCAGAAAGCTCTACAAGACTTTGGGAAGTATCTAAATCACCATCCTCAAAACTNACTGNAAGATCAGCTCCTGTTCCTGCACCAACTACATTNAATTCNGCATTGGTAAAACCTTCACCTCTTGAAGTAATTATTACATCTTCTATTTCTCCAGAAGCATTGATAAAAGGTTGAAAAGCTGCATTAGAACCATCACCTTGTACGGTAATAAATGTTCTGATATTTGAACTATAACCTATTCCAGGATCAGCTACAACAACTTCTTTAAGTATACCGTTTTGTAGTACAGGAAGTAAAATAGCATTACCAGTCGATCCACCTGTATTTGAAACAAATAAAGTGTTACCAACTTTTACATTTGCAAATAAATTACTACCTGTATTATCTAAATCAACTACAGCAATATTAGCTGACTTTATATTATTACCAGCATTTTCTATAATAACTTTAACAAAAGATCCTGAACCATCTAATACAGGTTTGATAACTGGAGTTACGTTTCCATCTGACCCAGGAGAGCCTCTAAAACCAAAAGTTACATTACCAGGTGAAGCAAATGATAAACTAACTACTGCATTGCCATCATAATTTTGACCTTTGTTATTAATAATAACATTATCAATTTCACCGTTGTTGTAGTAAGGATTTAAAATATCTTTTTGCACTGGCATAAAATCATCAGTTAAGAATCTTGTTCTTAACGAAAGTGGAATTGTATACATAAACTTCCACTTATACCCATCTGCTAATGAAAATGGAGCAAGGTCAGTAGAAGTAGGTTCTACGGTAGATCCAGCCTCAGCACCACCATTATTTGATATACATTTATATACTTGGAAGTTAGATGTTAAAACATAAAAATTTGAAGATTTTAAACTAGTAGCACCTGATGTCGCTGGATTACTAACTGAATAGTTTCCATCAAATTGATCATATATAGTTCCTGAAGCCCAATTTTTTCTAGCAACAACAAAAGAAAGATCATTAGTAGTTAATTTTTTAACATTAATAATTCTATTTCTTGTATCAGTTGCACCAAATTGAGTATCATCTGGAGCAGGGGGCACCGATTCGTCAGGGTACTTTGATACTTTACCTGTGTAAAAGTAAAAATTTGACCTACCTGAAAATATTTCATTGAATATAGAATCAGCTATAGTCTTGTGTATGACGTCCTTGAGTAGAAATGACATATTATAAGATGTTTATTATCCATGTTACAGTTAATGAATCAGAACCACCTTTTGTTAAATCAGCAAAAGTAGTTCTACATAACATATTGCCAGTATTCGGTCCAACATTATTAAAAATACCTGCAGTTCTTACTGTTCCGGTAGCTGTTCCAGCCCCTATAACAGAAGTATAAGTAATAGCATTTGCTGTTCTAGAAATACCACTAAATACAGCTCTGCCCATTTCAACGCCACCAGCTCCTTCCAGGTCGGTATCTCCAACAACTACTACAGAAGTTGAATTACCTAAGGCAATACAATTCATTACTGACGTAATGTTACCTTTAACATCTAAATTTGCAACTTGAGTTGATCCAGTATTAGTAAAAATACCTCCAACTCTAGCAATACGAGAAGCTATATGTTCTTTGCCAGAGGCTACTACTAAGTTAGGAACTTCCCTCGAATCAACTATGTTACCTGAGATGTTTTTTAGTTCGAGCCTTAATTTACCCGTTACATTAAAACTATCGTCCATTTTAATCCTTAATTTTTTAATTTAAAATTCTACGGTTTCACCAGCTATATAACTATTAGCAGATTTTGGATCTGCACTTTCTAGGTACCTACTTATTCCACTAGATACTGCAAAGTAGTTTTGTGAGTCTAAAGTAAGTGTACCAGAGTCTATAACATTAGCAGTATCACCAAATTCTTTTGAAACAATAAATCCAAATGGTGCATCATTAGCAGTAAATACATCTTCAAGTTCTAAGAATAGATTAGCTCTATTAAATACTGAAACATTAGCACTTACATCTATTGTACCTTCTAATAACCTATTGTTAAACAGTCTTTGTCCGGCTGGATGAATTAGCTGTAAAACTACATCTTTAAAGTTATTTATATCAAGACCAGAGACTGTCTGGTAAGCAAACGGCTGATAAAGCAAATCATC
>JGI24003J15210_10000521_pt1 | contig 16601 bp, 20 predicted proteins | sample LinPmetageLP28_FD_15210 | JGI IMG/M metagenome (IMG submission 15210)
GAGAGCGCTAAAACTATTGCTAAAATTATTGTACTACTCATTGTATTCTATCCTTGTTGTTTTTTCGTCTTTTAAGATTCTTTTATTTTCTTCAATATATTCTTTAACTAAATCACCAGTTTTTTGTGAGTCTTTGCTTTCTTTTCTCACAAAGTTGGTGAGTTGTGGGATTCGGGTTAAAACTTGCTTATTATCGCAAACTTCACAGTCCTCAAGGCGTTCCGTCATCCCGTGCCTTACCTCTACCTCACTATCACAAATAGAACATTTATAACAGTATTTAGGCATTATAGAGGACCTTTCAAAATAACAGGTTTTTGCTTGGTTTCTTTAACTTCAACTTTTGGAGGGTTCATTACAACCAGTTGCCCTGTGTCGTCCACTTGAATTTGAAACTCTTGGAGAACAGGGACGATATCTGTTTGCTCCATAAGTGATTTTTGTAATGCCATCATGATTGCTCCGACGGCTTGATTTGATAATTTATGATCTTTCATTTTAACTCCTTGTTTCGAAAGCATCTCTTCAGTCCACTTTTTATTGAAATCTTGGGATACCATCCCATGGAATTCAAAACAGAGGGATCTGATTTGCTATTTTTTATATCTCCAACTCTTTGGGGTCTTTCTATCCAATAAACCCCATTTGTTTCATCGATAAAATATTTAATTGTTTTTAAACTGGTTTCTATCCCGGTGCCAACATCCAATGTTTTTCCCATGAAAACAGAATCACTATTCATGCAAAAAAGATTAGCATCGACAACATCATCAATGTGAACAAAATCTCTTGTTTGATCACCATCGCCATCCAAACAGAGTGGCTGTTTATTGCGGATTGCATGCATCCAGTGATTTATTACTGTTGAATAGGGGCCCCCAAAACGCTGGTTCTCTGAATACACGTTATAATATCTCAAGCAAACTGTATCTAAATTGTAAAGTTGCGAGAAGAGGGCACACTCCATTTCGGTTATCTTTTTTTGTAATCCATATGGAGACTTAATATCAACTGCGGCGGCTGAGGACGAAAAAATTACTCTTTTTACTTTATTAGCAGCGCACCACTCTAAAAGAATTGATGAAGCCAAAACGTTTTGCTTCATAGTATAACTTGGTTTTTCTATAGAAAACTGGACACTGGGTAGGGCAGCTAAATGAAAGACAAAATCAACACGTTGATTTGGCAAACAATAGCTTAAATCCTTACCTTCTTTAAGGTCTATTCCGATTACTTCGTGATTTAACTCAATTAGTTTTTCAGTTAGTTTGGAGCCAATGAACCCTTTGTGTCCTGTTACTAAAATCTTCATAGAATCCCTTTTTCTTCGAGTCTTTTAAAGCAACTGCTCCAATCACTAAACTCTATACCTTTATCATCAATATAGCAAACGGCTCTTGGTTTTTCGGCTGTAACTTTTGCAACAAACTGAGACATGTTGTGTTTTTCTAGCCATTCCCAAACTAGTTCCACCCCAGTCTTTCCATTGACTAAACCACGATCTGGTTTTGCTTTTGCTGTGTACATAATGATTGTGTATTTCTCTGAGATTCTTTGCAAGGCTTCAGATGCTCCATCGATAGGCTCATCATAAATTGTTCCGTCATAATAACCTTTGGAACACCTGTGTATAACACCGTCAAAATCAATTCCAATATTTATCTGTTCGTCCGGATAACTATGCTCTCTAATTTTATTTCCCTTCCAGTTTAGCTTCTCTAAAGCTTCAGGGTTGTTTTTGCCAATTGGCGGACAAACGCTCCCAGAGCCATGAGTTAATTGATAAGTCAAAAGAAGAGTCAAAACTTCTGCTGTGTGGTAATATTCGGCACCGAGGAGAACTTTAGTTAGTCCTTTTATTTGCATCTTTATGTCCCGGGAAGAAATCATGGCAATTTCCATGTTGTTATCTTTTGCCCATTGCAGCGCCTTTAAGATATCCATTGAATTACCAGAAGAAGACACTCCAAAAACTAAAGATTTTTTCATTTGTGCTTTTGTTCTCGTCGAGGTCCGCTGTCTTAGCCAATTAACCATCCATTGATCAAAGCTCGTGTCATTAATCAAAGACGTCGCAACAATTGCACTACCGGGGCAGATTGCGTTTTTAGTGCCGTTAGATAGTCTTGTGATGTCTACAGCAGCATGATCAGCAATAGCTAAATTGCCACCGTGCCCTAGCACATAGATATCATTGCATTTATTGAACTTACTCTGTAGTTCTTTCCATTCTGGTGAATTAACGACTCTTACGAATTTTTCTCCAATATTTTCAAAATTTAACATTTTTTAAAATCTCCTTATTATAATTTATTAGTGCTATGGTGTCCATCCCTAAACACTTCACTCCACATTCTTTGAATTTTGGGAGTTCAGTTTCCACATTGTTTGGAATATGTATTGCAATGTCTTGTTTGGGAATTGAATCATACACTTTATTAATATAACACAAAAACTCCGGGTTGTCAAATTTTCCAGGCATATTTATTGATAAAGATAAATCATAAGGTCCAATAAGGTAATAGTCAAAATTAAATTTTGTTATTTCTTCTAAGTTATCTACGGCTGCTTTGGTTTCAATCTGTGGTATAATTATTGGATCTGGTTGGATTAAATCTTTTTCTCCCCACATGTTTTGTCGAACTAACCCCAAGCCTCTTTTTCCTTTTGGAGAATAGTAGCAATATTCTACTATCTTTTCACATTGCTCTTTTGTTTCTATCGTAGAAAAAATTAAACCATCCACTCCAACATCTAAACAATAGCGAATCATGCTTTTTGAAACCTCAGTAAGTCGAACGAAGCATTTTTTACTGGAGCATTTTATCACTTGGATGCAAGAGTAAAGAGTTTCATTGTTGAAGCATCCATGCTCTGTATCTAACACGACGCCATCAAAATTATGACACATTATTTCAGAGACCAATGGAGATGGGATTTGTTGCCAAGATAAAATCATTTTTTCACCACATAAGCTGATGGAGCAATGAAGTTCAATGATTTTATTTGCACATCTTTATTTTTAAAAAACCTATCTACGCCTTTTGACTCTGACCACTTGTGAAAGGCATATTCATCAAACACCACCAGTCCACCGGAAGAGACACGATCCCAAGCTGCCTGTAAAACATCGTATGTTGGCTCCTCCAGGTCTAAATCTAAATAAAGTAAAGAAATCTTAAGTCCCGGTCTTGCGTTGATGTATTCTTTTGCTGTTTGGGATGCGTTGCCATTAACTAAATCAAACTCATGGTCACAGAATCCGGCTTGCTTTATCAAGCTATGTAAGTGTTTTTTAAAAGATTCTTCATGAGAAAAACCCCTTTGTTTAAACAAACACGTCATGGCCTCCTTGTCTTGATCAGTTAGGGAATCTAAGAGTGATTCTGTATCAAAAAAGTCAAAACCAATTACTTTTTTACCAGAATTTGGAGTAAGATATTTTTTTAATTTCAAAAATGTCATTATTCCGGTTCCCTTAAACACGCCAAATTCCAAGATGTCACCCGGTATATTTTTTACAGAGTTGAACAACAAAGTTCTGGCTAGTAATTTTCCAAAAACTTTTGTGTCTGAGCTAAGAATGAACCCATTGAAGTTGTCATAGATTTCTTGCGCTTGTGAGACTATTTCTAGATCATTTAATTCAATCATTTTCTTTCCTATATTTTTCTATAAAGTCCGAGCAAATTCCTGCGCACTTCACTTCAAGTCTGAGGTTTTCTGTTTGTCTCTCTGGCATGACACAGATCGCAGACTCTATCAGTTTTTTTCCTGGATAAGCCCAGATAATTCCTTTGCTTGTTATGGTATAGTCATCTTCTTGATGCCAAAAGCAATGTACACCATGCAACAACATGTATTCTAATGCCACTAAGTTTTTAGCATGACACCAGAACTTATCATTTTGTAGAAACTTTAAGTTGACTTCATATTGAGGCTCATCATGTCCAAGATAAAGTCTATCTTTAACAGACCAAACGTCAATTTCACATTCATAACCTTTGTTTATAGCTTCTAAAACGTATTTTGGATCATTTTCCTTTCCAAGATTAATTCCATTGATATTTCCTCTATGAGAAATAAAAATCATTTATCCCTCTCTAGGAACGTTCGCAAATCTTCAGGTGTTCCTATTCCCCACATCCCATCAAAATGGAACGTTTTGATCTTTTTACCATCTTGAATTGCTTGGTTGAAAACAGGACAGACATAAAATTCATTATTAAACCTAATATTACTTTCAATCATCTCTTCCGCATATTTAACATAGTCTTTTCCGTGTTTCCAATAATAGATGCCGGCAGTAGCGATGTCACTAATTGGTTTTTTTTCTGCCACCTTTGTGACGAGCCCATCTTCATCCAACTTTGCGAAGCTCCATTTTGGATGTGTTGCAGTAAACGTCAACATTCCCCCATCAATTTCATCTGCTTCCATAGAATACATAAACTCATTACTATCCCAATCTAGAAATTGATCGGAATTAGCGAAAATTAGTGGCTCATCATTGTTGATGAATTCTTTAGCTAAGAGTGTTGTGCATGCCGCACCTTCTGTCATTTCATCAACCTGCACAATCTTACAATCCGGGGAAATCAAGTTTAATAAATGCTTAAGATTGTATTTATCGTAATGTTCTTTTTGAACCACAAAGATGTGACGGGCATCAATGTTCAAATTCTCAACGACTAGTTGAATCATGGGTTTCCCATTTACTTCTATTAGGGGTTTTGGAAAAGTGTAGCCGGCCTTCTGGAACCTAGATCCAGCACCTGCCATGGGTATTAAAACATTCATTTTGCCTCCTTGCCATTTTGGCTTAACATTTTGTTTACCATTGATTTTGTTAATCAATTCTTTTATTTTTTCATATGTCACATCCGAAGAATTCTTCACAGCACACAGGTGACCACCACTGTTTATCGCTGCTCTTCTTCCATGATGTGAATCTTCGATTATCACTGTTTCATGAGGGTCCACATTTGCTCTTAACATGCAGCGCATGTAAATTTCTGAGCTTGGTTTTGGTTTTATTACGTCTTGATTTGAATATAAGAAATCAATGTGTTCGAAGAAGCCTTTCCTTATAAGTTGTAATTTTGCTGTTTTTCTTATTGAGTTTGTCGCACATGCCACAGTAAAACCTTCGGATTTCAGTTTTCGGAGGATTTGACATATTCTCTTATCAACATTGAACGCATCGATAATTTTAACTGTTTTCTCTTGCTTAAGTTTCCACACAGCATTATGCAACTCTTCCGGCAGTTCTTTGTTTTTTGTAAGCATTTTCAGCTTTTTTGTTGTAGAGAGGCCATCGTATAAAGACAAATGTTCTTGTCTATTGATAACAAACTCTTCACCAATGTCAGCTAGTGCGGCATTAAGGGCTTCGTAATGAATTTCACGTGCATCCACAAGCACACCATCTAAATCAAATATAACTAATTTTATCATTTTCTTAACCTTTCTCCTTTTTTAGTTGGGTGCGCATCAATATCCCCAGATTTTCCAAGATCTAACCATCTATCTCCATCCCTCCACCCAATATAATTCTTACCTTTTAAATCTATATCTTTTTCAAAGTAGTAATATTGAACAAAACTTGGAACCTTTGGTGGAGAAGGAGGATTGTTGATAAAATCCTCAGACCACTTAACCAACCAACCATTGTAAGTCGGCTGTGTTTTCCAAGTGTCTTTCCATTTCCAATAAAAAACCTGGGTTGTGTGATACCATGCTTCATCCCACAATTCATTGGATTTTATTTTCATCCAATCTGAATTGCCTCCTTGATACTCAGAAGTGTCTAATGGAAGTGCATCGTGATAATTTAAGGTTCTTTTGTGCACAGAGTCTCCTATCATTGAGTTTTCTTTATTATAGATCAAAGCCCTTATATAATAATCTGCTTCCTTATTACCAGGAGTTAAAAATCTTTCATCCCACATTCCTATTTTCTTCACAGCTTCTGGCCTGTAGCTTACGATGTTATCTCCAAGTTGTCCGGTAACAAAAGAATATTTTTTGTGTAGTTTTAATAAATTTGTTGCCCAGTTTTCATGAAGTACAACATCGTTTTGCATAGTTACAACAATCTTTGCATCAGGGTCGTTTAAGTCTTTAAATCCATGAACCAGAGCTTGGTTCCAATTTCTAGCTAGGTTTCCGGTGTCCCAATCAGGTCTTGCATTATTGTGAATCACGTTGACTTTATTAGCAAATTCTTGGTTCAAGTGAAAATCTGAGTGATTGTTGATAATGTTAACTTCTGTGTTTGTGATCCTTGAGAAGTCTGTTTTGTTAAACAGGGTGTCTAGGGTTTTGTTTAGAATTTTTTTTCTACGATATGTGACAATGTAAATTTTTAAATTTTTCATTTTTTCGTTTCCATGATTTGTTTTACAAGATGCCAATCTTCTTCTGTGTCAATATCTAGGTTGTGAGGGAAATGCATAGAGAAAAAGTGAGGATTCTTTCCTATTCGATTTCCTGTTGCCACTACTACGTCCGGGCTAAAGATATAAAAAGAAGAGTTTTCTTCATATAAAACCGGTAAATCTTGAGTTTGTTCTAACTTCAAAGGGTTATGGTTGATTGGGCAATAACCATAATCTTCTTTTCTCCAAAAACGAGAGTTATGAGAATTACAAGAAACAACAGAGTCGTGATTTCTCATATGGCCGAAAGCTTTTTCGAGGATAGATAGGTTTAAAAATGGACTTGTGACATGAGTTTGGACAATGGGGTCACAAATTTCAAACTTACTTATGAAATGTTTTATCAAATCACACACTGAGGTCTTATCTCCCATTAGATGGGCTGGTCTTTTATAACAAACCACTGAGTTGAATCTAGAATCTGTTGAAAGTTGCGATAGAATCTCGTCACTATCAGTATCTACAAATACATCATGATTTAGATATTTCAATAAAACGTGCTTATATAATGGCTCATTATTCAAAACTCTAAAATTCTTTCCCGGGACTCTTTGGGAATTATGTTTTATAGGAATAAAAATCTTCATTCGATCTCCAATAACGCTTCTTTAATCAATCTACAGCCTAACTCTGCTTCGTTTTTAGTCAGACACAGGTTTGGTCTAAGTCGGATAGATCTTTTTCCGGTGGAATTGCAAATCATACCCTTGCTGTATAAGGTCTTCATAAAATTATCACGCGACGACGTATCCTTTAGGTCAAAACCTATTATCAAACCCTTTGCCCTTAGTGCACGAATTTCTTTGACTTCGGATAAGATCCTTTTGATCTGGTTGCCTCTTTCTGTTGTATTTTTAAGAACATTTTCTTTTTTAAATGCTCGTATGATAAACTTGCTTCTAATCATGTCTATGGTGTCGGAATTCCATGTAACCTCAAGTCGATTGACGTTTTCTTTGTCGAAAATCCCAGCTAGCTTTTTAATAACCATTAAGCCGGAAACCTGCGTTTTCTTTCCGAATAAAACGATGTCCGGAGTAATGCTGAGGTGTTCGAAATACCATAACTTTCCAGTTGTTCCGAATCCGATTTGAATCTCATCAAAAACCAGTGGCACATCATATTTGTCACACAAACTTCTTATTTTGTTGAAAAAGTCACTATCGTGGTGAATGTCACCAGCAGTGCATTGAATTGGTTCCACCATCACACACGTCACAGGCTTGTCTTCATCGGCCAAAAAAGCCTCAACTTCATCTAAATCGTAGTTACATTTTGTAGAAAAAATTTGTGGAAAACCCTTTAGCCTTGGTTCTGACGAATAAAACCTATCTGTGATGAATCCACCATAACTATTAACCCCGTGGAAGCTATTTTTAAAAGACAAGATGTTTGGAGTGTGATAGTTTTTATAATGTAAGCATGTTTTAATTGCAGCCTCGACAGCTAACGCACCTGTTGAACAATAATGAAAATTTGAAAAATTTCCTTTGTTGCAGAATTCTGAGAATTCTTTGTCGAATTCTTGTGTTTCGTCTGAGATGAATTCGCAATTTGTCACTTTCGTGTGTGCACATCTAAGAATTTCTTGATTAAACTCTTTTGATTTGAGATAAGGGTGATTATATCCCAATGGAAGTGAAGCATACATTCCAAAAAAGTCTAAATATGGTTTTTTGGAATTTTTATCATAGACATACGATCCGTTGCTTTTTTCAAAGTCGACCTTAATTTTAAAAATACTGCCTCTAGCAATGTTAGTCATTCTTAAATTCCCCATCCGGATAAGTGTGAACTACGTCATCTCTGCTTATTGCTAACCTAATTGATTGACCATTGCCGGCACCAGTGATTTTATGGTTAACTCCTTTCGGGATAAACACAAAGTCATCTTTTTTTACGATATAAACTTTTCCGTCTATTTCCCATTCCCACTCGCCTTTAACAATAAACCACCATTCATTCCAATCCGGGTGATAATGTCGACGGTTTCCTTCTCCGGGCATTTGAGCTATAAGTGTAGCGCTGTTATTTTCCGAGTTAATTACACGGTGGCACCAACTGGAATTTTCATCGTTTTTACGCAAGATGTCCTGCATGTTAACAATCTTCTGGTTTGCGAGGTTGTAGCTTGATTTTCTTACGCCATCATTGGATAGAATTTGAGGCACATCAACCTCAGAATGCTCTTCTCCATAATATCTTTTAACAAAATTTTTATTTTTTGATAGGCTGCGCGCCACAAACTCAGCTAGCTGGAATTCTTCTTCGTTATCAATATCAATCGTTGATAAACCCTTCAATGTAAAGAAGTCAATCTTACCATCTCCACCATGATAAGCAGCGCCATATTTTAAGATGTTTTTCATGTAGTTTTCTCTTCTCCAGCCCATCAAAGAGCACCCATAGGCTTTGATGGGCTCAAGTGTTTGAGAAGGCGGTGTGATCTTTTTTTGATTAAAATTGATAGGAGTTTTCTTATAGACTGCTTCGATCTGAATATCAATCATAGATATCAGAGTATCCAGACCATCGTAAACAAATTTCAAGACAAAATCTTTGATTTCTGATGGTGAGATAAACGGAGATGTTGGAAGGATTTGGATTACTATGTCTGCGTCGACATTTTTAAAGAAATCCTCAGTAAACTCATCATTACTGGCTTCATCCGAAGCATAATAATCTGGTCTTTTGTAGAATTTTACTCCAGACTCTAAAGCTATTTTTTCTATTATATCACCATCAGAATTCACCCAAATCTCATCAAAACAATCAGCTTCTTTGACAGCATCTATTGCATATTGGATTAACGGTTTCCCATTTAATAATCGAATGTTTTTCTTTGGAATTCTTTTGCTCCCCATTCGTGCAGGGATCATTGCAACTATTTTTGACATTTTTTCCTCATTGTGTAGTATGTAAAATCTTTGGAAGTTTTTTAAATTTATTAATTCTTTTTTCTAGTTCTTTATCGTAGAGACCGGGTTTGATGTCTGGGTCTAGATTGAACCTTGGATCTTTTTCTAAAACATTTTTGCAGTGCATTATTTGAGAGATTTGATCATGAAGCATTGTGTCCGGGCCTAGATAGGTTCCATCTCTTCCTTGGGCGGCTATGTATGCAGGGTTGTATTTGTCTTCCATTTTTCGTACAACACCAAAATTATAAAAATCAACACCAAAAACAGCTAATTCTTTTATCGGACAAGATAAAATGTGACACATAGCACCGTATCCTGAATTAAAGTTTCCGGAATAATAAGTGTAGAGATCACTAGCAACCTTTTCAATGTGAGGTTTGGCATAAACCTCCCAATATAGAGCCCAACGCTCCCAGGTTTCATCTTCATTTTTTAAGTGTGCCATAGGGACACCATAATGTTTTAGGTAGTCGTCATATTCTCTTACCACTGATAGCCACTTGCCGCTACCCGGGTGTGGAATCTCTCTGGCGACTGTATCGTTACAAATGATAAATTTCGGCTTCTTTTCATCAGTAGTTTGCTCTAGAAATCGAGCTACTTTTGGACTATATGCGGAATTCATACAACTCTGTACTATATCAGTTCTACTTCCAAAATCTTTGGTATCCCAGATTTCTGGTTGAATTCTCACAACGACGTCGTAGCTGTCTATCAATTCTCCTTTTTCTTTTCCAACTAAATAAGATGCGGGTCCCACAAAAGCTACTCTTTTGTCGCGTAGATAGTCCCAAAGATCAGGGTTTGTTTTCGCATTTTTAGTAAATAGGGAATCATTGTTTTGCATTTTTTGAAAAATCTCTACACACTCATTCATTGTAATGTTCCTTCGATGATTCAATTCATTATTAATTTCTTTAGAGATTGACAGCCATGGATTTGACTTTGTCTTGAGACGTTCAAAAGTAACTTCTCTTCTTAAAATCTGCTCTACTTCGGCAACAAAATCATCATCTAGATTCATGAATTGATCATTAACTTTCTTGCCTTTGTTAATGAAGAACTGGTGAGTTACATCAAAGACTTTTTCAATTCTATCTTTATTATAATAATCTATGTCGTTTGGTGATGCGACTGGAGTGATGTTTTTTTGTCTCATTAAAGAAACAAAAGCTTCTTTAACAAAGAGACTGTCTTGTAAGTCTTTTTCTGATTTTTTAAAATAATCTAGGATCTTTTTCATTTTAAAAGAGGAGCTAATCCATTTCCACATTTCATCCATCTTGTATTTCGAAAATGCACCGTCTTGATTATAAATTGCATTTGGGTCACTAACACCATTGTCATAAATCATTTTATGACTGCAAATTACGTTTTTTATAAAAGGAATCTCTTGGATGTTAAACATATGACAAGAGTCAATGTTAACCGAGAAATCTGTACACAATGGGAAGAACCAATCAATCAAAGAATTATGGATTATCTTTAGTCCAAAATGAGTAAAAGGAATGCAAGAATATTCTCGACTGCCAAAGTAATCAGTGTCTGTAGCATACGGTGTCTGTAAGTTCTTACCCGGGTAGTAAGTTAAAACTGCTGGGTTCATCTCAAGGTCTTCTATAATTTGTTCTAAGACCCCTAATTCTTTTTGAGGTCGCAGAATATAGTCATAATCTATCAAAGCGTAATAGTCATATTTCTTATCAACTAATTTCACCAGCAAGTCTCTAGTTTCTGCCCATGTTGTTCCGGGACAAAACTTTAAAGCTTTTGGGTTTTTCTTGTCATGTGTTACAAAAAAGAAATCGCTGTTTTCCTTATTTTCAAAATATCTCACATGGTCGGCGTTTGGTTCAAATGGAGTAACCTGCAACACGCATAATCTTTTTTGCATTATAAAGCTCCTTTTAATTCTTTGTTTTTGTCATACCATGCATCATACCATTCTATTGTTTTTCTTAAGCCTTCCCTTAGATTAACTTTTGGAACATAATCTATTTCTTTTTTTAGTTTTGTTAGATCTGGGCATCTCCTAGGGACACTTCCGTTTGGGGCTGGTTCGATACAATAAAGGTGTTTTTCTGTGTAGTGGTGGTTTATTATTTTTGCAACATCTATAATTTCTACTTCCTCTTGATCATTTCCAATGTGGAAGATGCCACTAGCATCTTTCAATGCTAAATTGTAAGTTGCTTCAATTGCATCCTGTACATAACAAAAGGCTCTGGTTTGTTTTGCTCCGTAAATCTTAAACGGTGACTCTCCATCTTTTGCTCTCTTGATAAACTGTGGCATGACATGTTTGGTGCCCATTCTTGGCCCGTAAATGTTGTGATATCGAATAATTTGATAATTTAAATGATGTTGCTTATGATAACTATTAATCATGATCTCACATGCTAACTTGCTACCTCCATATGAAAACCTCTCATTCAAAACATCATCAATTGTGCACGGAACAGTCTCAGGGGTTGGAATTAAAGTTTGATTCTGTTTTATTGTTCCAGCGTAGACTTCTGAAGAGGAGGAGAAAATGAATTTTGTTTTAGAGCTTAAGTGATCTAGCAAAAACAGAGTGCTTTTAACTGCTACTTCATAAACCGAATAAGGAATTCTATAAAAATTCTCGGTTCCATTAATCGCAGCGAAATGAAACACAACATCATAATCGCGATCTAGATTAGCGACTTCTCTTGGGATCGTCAAATCGGCTTTAATAAATTCCACCCCATAGAGTGCAATCAAGTGAGAAATAAATTCATCTTTTTTTCCACGAATATTATTGTCACAAATGTGCACCTTGTTGCCCTTGGAGGCACAAAGCTCAGCTAAGTGTGCACCAATAAAACCAGTACCGCCAGTTATTAAAATTTTCATTATTTTCTCATCCCATCGTAAACTGTTACTTTATATTTTTTGTTCTCTTCCAAAATAGTCTTGAAAAATTCTATATCTAAGCCCAGTTTTTCTACCAGCTTGGCGATGGCTAGTGTGTCTTTCGGTAGACAAACACCTCCAAAGCCTCGGAAGTTTTCATTGCATTGAAGATAAGAATCATTAATATGTTCCCTTAAGACCAATGAGTTCTTTATCTTAGTATAGGAAATTTCCATGTCTTCGCAGATCTCATAGAAACTATTGGCCAAGATAATCAGAGTTGCATTATAGATGTTGTTGTAGTATTTAACCATTTCAGCCTCGGTCTTCTTTAATTTTCGAAAGTTCTTGGGGTAGTGTCCATGAGCTTCTTTTATTTTTTTAAAAACATCTTCAGAGTCTGTCCCGATAACACACAAATCATGGTTTTCTATGAAGTCTACCATTGCACATCTCTCCCTCAAAAACTCTGGGACAAAACAGATTTCTAGATTAGGATATTGTCTAGACAAATCTTCTGTGGTTCCCGGTGTTACTGTTGATTTTATTGCGATGATTCCTTTATAACTGTTATCGTTTAGTTTTTGAATTGACTCTTCCACTATAGAAATGTCGCAAAAGCCATCGCTGTTTGGTGGGGTTGGAACACACAGAAAACAAACCTCTGTTTTTAGCACATCTTCAAATTTGCTATCTTTTTTAACAGGATCATAAAATGAAAGGGTTTGTCCAAGTTCTAAAAAACCATTGTAAACCGCGCTTCCTACAACACCTAATCCTAAAATTCCTATTTTCATTTAAAAACCTCCATTTTTCTTAAATCTGGCCAATCGGACAAGACCCATTGCTTTGGTTGCTCTTCGATGGCCGCTTGTAGTTTTTCTAAACCCAACTTAGCTGTTTCTGGTGTCATGTAATAATGAAACCCAACTATCGATATGTTTTGGCTAGCCCACGGAACATCGGGGACTCTACCGTCATATGACATTTTTTTTAGAATCTCATAGTCCTTCAGGTTATCACAAAGAATGACTCCGCCTCTTCCGAGGCTCAAGTGTTTTCTAAACTGGAAGCTCAAGCACATAAGGGTTTCTTTGATGTAACTTTTTTCTTTCCATAAAACCGCAGCATCTATGATATTGGTTTCGCCTAGATAATAATAATCTTTCCACGATTCCTCTTTCCACTCTAAGTCTATGTTTAATTTTTTCGCCAACAGAGGGACGGAAATATAAGTTTGAGCAGGAACTATAAGTTTCTTTATTTCTTTATATCGAAGACACAACTCTAAACCATGTGTGCAGCAATCGACAGCAACAGCGTAGGGGGCGCCGAAAAACTCTGCTATTTTTTCTTCAAACTCTTTTACTACTTGAAAACTCATTTTTTACATTCCATGTTTAAACTCATCAAAGTCCCTTCTTCTTTATTCATATGAGGAAGATAAGCCTGTGAGTGATCGTCAAATTCCGAATGTGAAGTTTCTCTCCAGTCATAATTCTTGATGTCCCTGAAGCCGCAGTCTTCTAAGACTTTTTTCAAAGAAGAGAAGTCATAAACTGTTTTATGATAAATTGTCTGTTCTCCCATGGGCATTCTTCCATATAGGAGTCCAACAAAGTTATTCAACGGATAAGATCCGTTACTATAGAGGCGAGAGATTTCATGAAAATTCGGAACAGCCAAACGAAGCGTTGCTTCTGGTTTTAAGACTCTTTTCCACTCTTTCAAAAGCGATGGAACAGATTGTCTGTCGAAATATTCTAGAACGTGTGAGGCATAAATCAAATCAACACTATCATCTTCTATTCCATCTAGATCAGTAATAGAGTAATAATCTAGATGTTTATATTTTCCAGCATCTATATGAATCCAATCTCTTCCGAAGTCTCGCCAGCCGCAGCCCATATTTATCTTAATCATCCTTTATAAACCTCTTATCTAGTTTTTGACCTTCATAGGGTCCAGTTTTATATTCATAAACTACTGTTCCTTCTTCTAGAATTTCATAAGTGTGACCACCATATAGGGTGTAGCTAGCATCGCCGGGTTCTAAGATGGGCGTAGCTAGAATCTGATTGTCTAGGTCGAACATTATACACTTAACTCTACCCTTGATAACAACCCAGGATTCTTGTGCTATTTTTTCCCTATACCTCCTGTCTTTCTTTATGTGATAGTGGGCAGGAAAAGTTCGACACTCATCAAACTTCAAAGAAGCACATTGGATAAAGTTATCTTCTGGAATTATTTCTGTTCTGCCTTCGATCTCCGATAGTCGATTGACTACATGAAGTAAAAGAGTTGGATCTATTTTAGAATAAATTTTTATCATTTTAGAGCATTCTCCAGAGTCATTCGTTTGAATCCTCGTAATGTGGTTATCGGACTGCAGTTTATAACTTCAATTCCAGCATGTGCGGCTCTGTAGGCAAATGTGTTCCATGTTGGCATGTGAAAAGAAAGTCCAGCGGGAACATTATATTCATCACCTTTTTGTTGATAATCATCAAACCAATAATTTGGATTCTTTTTTGGTGTCTTTTCCATAACTAAACCACCCGGACCATCTTTTTTAGATCCATCAACAAACTCCACATAGTTGCAATCAACACCTAGTAAGATTATTTTTTGATATCCCAAGCAAACTGCAACAGAACATGCATTTGCTCCACTATTTCCATTATCATGAAAGTTTTTAAAGTGTTCTGGTTTATTATTCATTCTATTTGTTGATCCAAAGGGTAGTAGATTAATGTGTTGAAAGTTTTCTTTATCAGATAAATTTCTGATGTAAAAATGCTTCTTTATCTTTCCAGAGTTTATAAGATCGATAAAACTATCTTTATGGTTGTCTGTTACTCGATAGTCAAAGCAACCGTGATATGTTGGCCACCAATTCAATCTAGGGTAAGCTCGATAAGCTGAATTTAATCCGAAAGAATCGTGACCATCTAACATGTTAAAGTCAACATCTGCTAGAGATGGACCGTTACCCATCAATATTAAAGTTTTTTTTGTCATAGACTTTCCAAAAATAGTTGGGCTCGTGATTTCACGTATTCGTAACAACTAGCTTGTGTAGAAAACCACTCTTCGTTTTTGTGTTGAACATTTTCGTTTAAAATCAACTCACAACCTAAAAGTTTTGCTTCTATAACAATCCTAGGGCAAGTGTCACCGCCAAGTGGTTTAAAGATCAAACCTCTGCTTGTTGATAATTTTATAAGCATTTCATGATATGGTAAGCCACTGATAAGTTCGTAATCTAGACTACTTTGTCTAGCGAAATCTTCTGCTTCTTTTGTTCCTTTTATCCACGATTGAGATCTTAAGATCAAAAACTTATTGTTTTTTTGATTTTCTTTAATGCTATTCATAAATCTTATGTCTCCGTCAGAGAAGATAGAGGAAAGAACAGCGCATCTATCTTCTTTTATGGTTTTAACGTTTCCTAGGAATATCTCTTGTTGTTTTTTGCTCATAAACCAAAGTTTGTTTGCATATCCGTAGAACGCTAGGTTTATTCTGCTTTCCTTTTTAGAAGAACAGTCGCATGGTTTGTTTTCAACTCGTTGATGCTTTTCAATTGATCGATATTTACAGAATTTATAATCATATTCAATTATTTCATAGTTCAAGTTTTTACAGATCAAAAGCTTACTCTTGTCAGTCAACGATGAAAAGTTACAAATAATGAATTTATTATCGATGTTCTCTGAAATAAATTCATGAGTTATTTGACTACATTTTATTTTTTTTATTTCAAATTTTTCTTTTGTTTTCTGCATTAGAGCTTCCGTGGTTAACTCGGCTCCACCTACATATTCTTCGGCAAATAAGTCTGCCACGAATATGATTTTTTTCATATTAAATCCTCTAAAAGAGAATCAATTTCTTCTTCCATCTTTTTTTGCGACTCTTCATCGTAAAAATGTGTAACAAAGTTTTTAAAAAGCACATCATCGGAGAATTTTTTATCAACTAGTGCTTTCAGTTCTTCGGATTGTTGCTTTAGTTCTTCACTCTTTTTAAAAGCCTTTCGAAGGGCCATTTTGTAAGAACCTTGGTCTGCTACTGCCCACATTGCGTCTGCTTCTAGGACTCCGGGCCAATGAGCCTCTTTTTGAATTGGCTGTAATGTGAAGTCGACTTTATTAAAATAATCCCTTCCATCATGATGAAGAAAATCAAGCTGCCCAGACCAACCGATTGTTGTGATTGGAAGTCCCTCTCGCGCTGCTTCGAACATAGGAAGCCCAAAACCTTCACCGTGAGCGATATTGATCATTCCTTTAATCTTATCGTTTTGATACAGACCGGTCATCTGCCCTGCGGATAAATCTCCATGGAGAAGATAAAC
>JGI24003J15210_10000525_pt1 | contig 16454 bp, 20 predicted proteins | sample LinPmetageLP28_FD_15210 | JGI IMG/M metagenome (IMG submission 15210)
CAGAAGGTAATGTAAGTTCCCCACGTCCTTCCAGGAATGTGGCACCAGCCTCCTTCTTAGGACCAGGAAGTAAAGGCGCAGGCTTCTCTAACGTGTCAACTAAAGGTATTTAAAAATGAATAGTTTAGTAGGACAACAACAAGGATACCCAGACATGATGGATGAAATACCTAGAACCTATTATCCGGGTCGTGGTTACTTATCTGATCAAGAAGCATATCCAGAAAATCCTTTTTATCGTTCTCCTCGCTATAGCGGAGGTATTTATGATGGGGCATTTCAGAATATTCCGCCTAGTCGAGACGGCTTTCATATAGCTCAAAATCCTATGAACAGGTTTGACTTAATGAATGATCCGCGTTTCCCAGGTGCACGTAGGACAAGAGACTTTCTTCGGCAAACAGAACAAGGTGTTCCATTAGATAAACGTAATATGGGACGAGAAATTTTTCCATTACCTTTAGCCAATAATGCAGGTTTTTATATGGGACCACAAGCAGGGCAAGCAGATCAGTATCCAGCATTAGCTGCTGGGTTTTTAAATAAATACGTAAGCTAATGAACCCCACACAATTCTTAGGTAATTTCATTACAGACCAATTACCTTATATTCGCGAATATGGAAATGCTTTATTAAGTCCTTTCATGCCACAAGGGTTAGAAGCACAACCTCTTGGAGGTACTGGACTGTATGGATATAATCCTGACGGTACACCAAGAAGTATGGGCTCAGCCCTTAATTTTATTGGTACTCGTGCACAAGAAAGAAACGCAGCTATTGAAGAAGCAATGCGTCAAGGAGATTTACGGTAATGGCACAAGACGACTCTAAATATACAAAGCCAGGTGTTCGTGAACGGATTAAAGACCGTGTCATGAAAGGCACCAAGGGAGGTAAAGCAGGACAATGGTCAGCACGTAAAGCACAACTCGTAGCTTCCGAGTANAAGAAAGCTGGTGGCGGGTACAAAGGTGGAGAAGGAAAGAAGCAAAAATCTTTAAAGAAATGGGGTNAAGAAGATTGGCAAACTAAAGATCAATATGAAAAAGGTAAGAAAGCTGCTACGGCAGCCAAAAAAGCTAAGGACAAAAAATCATGAAACAAGCTAAAAAAGACTTACAAAAAATTTCAAAACAATTGAAAGGTAGTGCCAAGATGCACGCCGGTCAAGCTAAAAAAATTGACAAGCTTGCAGGGAAGTATATGGAGAAACCATAATGGATTTAGCAGGAAAATTAATGGACGGAATTAAATCTGTCGCGGGAGCAGGTTTAAATAGGCTGCCTGACAGAGTAAATTTATTTGGACGTTACTTGACAGGTGTTGGGAATACCAACTTACAATTAGACCCATCTACCGAAAGGTCTTTAGTTCAAGCAACTGAAAAATTCCCTGGAATAATGGAAATGGTTCCTACCTGGGGTTCTAGAGAAGATGCCGCTGAAGGAGATATTTCTAAAATGACAAAAATAATGCCTAAGTGGACACGTGCCGCTGGGCCAGGAATACCCTTTTCTGGTCCAACTATGCCATACCATGACGGTGATCAAGTAGCGTCTCAAACACTAGGACGTTTCAATGCTGAAGTAGCTCCTGATACTGTTCGTGTTAGAGATACTTATGATATGGAAAATGAATCAGAAGATCCTGACTTGGTTAGTGGTCAATTTCAACCACGCAAAGCAATTAATAATTTACGAGCTGCGTTTGACCCTGGCTTGTACATTAATCGTAAAACAGGTGATTTAAAAGATATAAGCCACCTCTTAACAGAAGAACAAAAAGACTTTGGGAAATACATAAAAGCCAGAGGTAAAGACACAACAGCTAGTCCCATGTCAGAAGTAGGCCGTTCTTTGATGTATGCTTTACCCTTTAAATTTAAACCCTATGAAATTGACTACACAATTCAACGTTAATCATGGCAGACAAAGCAATCCAATCTGACGGTACGACCAAACGCTACCTACCCAAAAAAGCCTGGGCCAAGCTTTCAAAAGAAGAACGTGAAGACACTGATCGCAAGAAACGAGAAGGTTCTCGCACAGGAAAACAGTTTGTTGCGAATACAGACAAAGCTAAAAAAGCAGGCAAAGCTGCTAGGATGTATAAACAAAAGAGTAGTAAATAGTTAAATGGCTGACGCTACGTCTCGTCTTAAAGAAATTGTTGATGCTTATATTGAGCGTGATGGTGGCGCTGGTGTTGATACAGGTATTGTCGCNTCTCATATTGCACAGATGAAACTTTTTGGTGTNCGCCAAGGAGTTGANTTTTTTCCCTCACAAGATAACTTTGGTGCTCAACGAAAAGACTTTATTGATAAAGTTGTTAAATATAACAAATTAGATACACGCCTAGATTCAATCTGGGATTATTTCTTATGTGACGGGAAAGGAATTTTTTATATTCGTCCTACTGAAAATAATTATCGTNTNTATTATTTCCGTAGTCATGAGTACCGCTCTTATTACAACGTTGATGGTGANCTAGAAGAAGTTGTAATTATCTATAGTTATAAAGTTAAAAAACCAAATTCAGGTTTCCAAGACATAGGCACTTATAACTTAACTGGTGACCCCAACCAAACACCAGGACAAAAACGTTATATTCGTTTATCAATTAAAGACAGCACCATTGAAGAAACGCATTCCGATGGTGAGATGTCTTTCGATAATGTCAATGTACAAATGCCAGGTAGAACTGAAAAGTTTCCTAATACTTTACGTTTTATTCCTTGTGTTGAAATTTTTAATAACCCCAAGGGATTCTCTATGGAGGGTAGTGGTGAGTTTGATGCCCTTGCCAATCACATTGTTATTCACGATAATCTTGTGCATAACATGCGTAAGAACTTACAATTCTTTGGTAACCCAACCTTACTATCATCACGACCTAAAACTGACTTAATGGAGTCAGGTGGAGACGGTGCAGCACAACGCCCTTCCATTGCAGCTAACTCAGGTTTCACTAGTCCCGCTAATTTAAGTCGTTCTACATTTAAACAAGATCCAGTTAGTCGTGGAGTTGATGGACAAATCAGAGTCCCACGAGTCATTGCAAACCTTGAACCAAATGATCGTGTTGGTTACATTGTTCCTGATGCTATTTCAGGAGACCAAAATGCTTTTGTTCGTCAAGTCAGAGAAGAGATAAGAACAGCTTTAGGTGGTGTTGATGAACTATCTATTTCAGCTGGTGTCACAGCAACTGAATACAAATCATTATTTGGACGAGTATCAGCCACATCAAAGAAAAAAGCAAATGCTATTTATACACACGGTTTATGCCGTTGTCTTGAATTAATTATTTATCAAGAGGAACAGTTATTTAAAAATACATTGGCTGCAGCTGCAAAATTTGAAAAGCCAATTCCTCCTTCTGAGAATGCACCACCAGAAGAGCTAGCAATGTATAACGAAGCTCTTGCTTCATTTGATGCAAGGATGAAAGAACTCATGATGGCTTGCGTTAAAGCACAAATGATTCCGCCAGGTGTTAAAGGTTTAATTCCTGATGGTGATATCACAATGCTTTGGCGTTGGTTAGGGCCTGTGTATGAAGACTCAACTCAAGACATTTTAAATAACTCTATTGTTGTTAGAAACTTACAAGAGTTAGGAGTTGATAGCATAGAAGCACTGAAATATCTTTTCCCTTCAAAAACTGAAGAGGAAAGAGCGGAGATGCTTTCAGGCTTCCCGTTCAGGATGGTCAACGAATTACAGGGAGCTTATTCCCAGTTTTCTCGTTTAGTGGGGGGAATGATGCAGACTCCCCACCCTCAAGCTCCAGATTTACCCATGGCGGCAGATCCACGTTTGGACCTTACTCCCTATCTGTATCGAACCTTAGAAGCATTACAAAAGGAGATGAGCTATGCAGGACGCTACCGTCCAATCGATCCCACAGATGAGCCCCCAACAACCAGCGGTGGCTCCGAGCAATTACGTGGCGGCAGCACCGGCAGCACCGGCAGCTCCAACACAAGTAGCTCCGGCCCAAGTGGGAACGTACTACCCCCAGGCGGTTCCCCAGGCCGCACCTCAGGGACTTACCAGTTACCAGTCCGCCCCGTCAGCATTCGCCCCCCAATCCCAGGAATCGGCGGCAGCCCAGGGCAACCCATGGGAATCGGCCTTCAACAGGGTAGTCAATCTGTTGGGAAGTCCGGTGCAATCCCCATTCCAGGGTCAACCATCACCGACGACTCAATACAGTCCAGCCAATTACGGAGTACCGCAAGCCCAGGCATCGACCTCGGCACAATCGGCTCCGCAGACATGGCCAACAAACCAGACCTCTTACAACAACTCTTCCCCAACCTCCTCGATCAACTCATTGGGGGACGTGGCGGATCTGCTGCAGTGGAGTCCGGAAAGTCGGATGGTGGTGTCGAATTACGGAACAGAAGCTCCGGCAATTCTAAATCAGTACGCCCTAAACCTAGAAGGGATGCTCGATAGTGCTGTCTCTTGGGGCAAGCAAGCAACACACACTCTTACTGGATATGCAAACTTTGCTGTTCAAGAGCACCAAGAAAACTTGGCATATAACGAGATTTTAACGAATCCCGATGTGTTGTCTGATTACACCTTGAAGTATTTCGGTCCTGAAGGTCCATGCCCTGTGTATGAGACTGAAGCTGATCTTGAAACTCGTGGTTATCCCACTGCTCAGGTACAACAACCTGGCATGAATGTTGCTGGTCTCCCTGCTCCACCAATGGCAGAAGCACCACAAGCTCCTCAAGATTTCTGGGGTAGCTTTAAGCAACAGATGGATGTAGATCCAAGTCAAGCTTGGCGCATTATGAACCAAGCTGATCCTCGTGTTATGGCAAACAAACTGTTTGTTATGGAGTGATCCAATGATGAAGCTTGCAGGTAGATATGCAAAAGACCTTTTAGAGAGTCCTGGAGCTTTGATGGCAACCGGTGGCCTTGGTGCTGCCGGTTTGGCTACTTTAGGTAACATGTCTTCAGGTGAATCTAATTATGAATCACCTGGACGAATGGGTTTAGAAGCTTTAGGGGCAGGTGCCCTTGGTGCGTTGGCATCTCGTCGGCTGCCTCAACTTGCTAAATACTATTCACCCGTTGCAACTAAAGAGCGTTTTAAAAAAACAGGCCAAGAGATGGCAAATGCACGTGTAATTCAAACACCGAAAGATGTAGAAGATTATGCACGTATTGCTGCTATGTCTGCAAAAGCAGCTCCTTATGTTGGGGCTACTTATGGTGCTGGTTTAATGCTAGGCGCAGGCGGCTTAGGAGGTCTAGGAGGCGGCGGTATTGCCAACATTGGTAATATGGCGGGTCTTCCGATTGATCCTGAAGCACCAGGCTCATCTAATACGAGAAACTCTCGTCTTAATATGCAAGGTTATGCATAAAGCAGTCTAATAAATTACAGACTGCTAAAATTTTCTTTAGATAGGGCAATAGACTGCCCGAATCTTTCACCCGATTAATTACTTTTTCCAAATATCTGGAGGATAGAAGCAAGTGTTTCTTGATAATGATTTTCCTAAGATTTTAGGCGCGGAACTTTACCGTCCGCATCCNGCCTATGTCTGTGAAATGGCTGTTGAGCCNGTNGTCGTACATGACTTCACCTCACAACCCGGCCAAACAGTACAGCTTGATCGCTATAAGTTCTGGGGAACTCCTGGNACTAAAGATAGCCGTGAGCGTATTTCNGATCAGACTATTGGCACAGCTAATAGCCGTAACATCACTAAGGANAAAGTCCTTGTGGTGCTTAAGGAATACACCGGTCCTGCGGACCCAGGTGATCCTACGCAGCCTTCTACTTTTAAGATTGCGCGTGAAACCCTTATTACTGCTCAGCGTTTGCTGCTTGATACAGGCAACCTGAACATGTTCCACCAGTCAATCGGTAGCTTGACGCTGCTTGATGACTATCGTCGTTGGCGTGACCGCGTCTTCATTGACGAACTTGCAAAAGCAGAAGCTAATGGTGCTGCCTCTACAACACAGGGTGGTTACTACTTTGCAGGTGGTAAGCAAAAAGACGCAACTGGCCGTGTTTCTTACACAGCTGCTGAATATGCTGATCAAGTGCAACAGTTCTCTGTTCGTACTGACCTGTTAGAAACAGTTAAGGATTTACGTAAGCGCAACGTACCTACGTTCACCGATGGTCTGTATCGCTGTATTTGCGATCCTACCTTCATGCTTCACTTACGTCGTGACCCCGACTTCCGTGAGATTGCACGTTACGCAGGTAATCCTGGACAAGGCATGTACATGGCTAACCCCATGATGCCTAACAACTCCAGTTTCTACATGGGACCACAGGCTGGACAAGGTTATTTCCTTGCAGGCGAACCTGTAATGCCTACTGGCGTTCAATTTGAAGGTGTTAAATTCTTCGAGTCAACCAACTTCCCCAATAAGAACGTAACTGCTTCTTTCGATGCAGGTGCTAACTACGCTTCTAAAGAAGTAGCACAAGGTTTCTTCTTCGGTCCTCAGTCCGTTGGTGTTGGTATTGGCGGTCCTAACGCTCAAGTTCTCATTAACAACAATGATGACTTCAGTCGTTTCATCATCCTGATTTGGCAACTGTATGCTGGTTTTGAAATCTTGAACAAAGATTTCATCACAAATGCTTTCAGCTTCGTCCAAGACGACGGCTCTGTCTGATAAAAATAAAACTCAACATTATTTTGGAGTGATAAATGTCTTATTTGTCTGCTAAGAAGATCTACCCAGGTAACTTCAACGAACCTCTTAATGGTTGGTACAAGAATATTGATACCAACGATAGTGGCTCTAACGATGCTTCCAACGGTGGACCTACCTCAGTTCTTGCTAACCCCGGTTGGCAGTTCTATCAGTTACGTGGTTATGTGCCCGTAACAGCAACAGGCTACACGTCAACGGCTAGTGTCATTATTCCTTCACCTTATAGGAATGATGATACCCGTACTGACATCACAGGAATGGTAGTTTCAGCTGATACTACCCGTCCTTCATATGTTTACCGCACAAACATTTCCGTAGCCAAAGGCTGGGGAGATGGTCGTGTTGCAGAAAGCGGCCTGGTAACCTCAGGTGCTACGCAAGTTATTGCATTCGGCCCTGCAGGCCCTGTCAGCACCTCTGGTGTTGTTGAAGGTGCCAATCTTACTGCCGCCTCTAATAACATCGCTGCAGGCTCTGCTGGCTATGGTTCCAACCCTTTCCAAAACATCACAGGTATTTTGGCTAAGGAATGGCTGTACGAAGAGCTAACTACTGATACTACTTTTGATGTTTATTCAAAAGCAACTACTAATGCAACAGCATTAAACGGTGGTTTTGCTTTACATGCAGATGACGTAGCAGCTAAACGTACGGGTTACATCCTTGTTGAAGTTTGTTACATTCGTCCTGATGTGGCAGTAGCTTACTCCGATATGGAGCAGTATCTCCCTAATCGCATCGTTAGCTGATAATTAATGTAAGATAGGACCAGAGATTCAATCTGGTCCTTATGCTTTATCAGCACGTAAAAACAGGAGCGCGAGTTAAAGTTGTTAGTGAGTGGGATGATGGCGAATGGTTCATGATCGAAGATCAGGACGGTCGCGTATTTACCGCTTATAAAACAGAAGTTGTTCCAGACGAAAAAGCAACCAAAAAGGTTCAAACGCTTCAAGTTAAGGATGCAGCTTCTAAAGAAGAAATTCGTAAGTTCCCTCCCGAAACACGTTTAAACATTAATGGGGCAACCGCTCAAATGATTGCGGATCACATTAAAGGGATTGGTTTAAAGACTGCACGAGAAATTAAAGATCTACAGCTTTCTTTATCGGGTGAACGATTTCACAGTCTGGAACAGTTAAAACAAATCAAACGTGTTGATTGGGAGTCTGTTTTTGCGGCTGACTTAGTTAGAGTTTAATAAAAGCCCTTCGGGGCTTTTTTTATTAATGCAGATTATAATAACAAAATACGACGGCATACAGTGCAACTATCTGATTTTAATAAAAGTCGTGTTCGATATCATTTGGGATACTACGTTGTTAGTGTTCCAGCAGGTGACTATGCACGCTTGGAAGAGTCTTTGAACTCTGTTCCTGATGCAGTCTTTCATGACAAAATTATTCTTCAGATTGGTCGTTGTGAAGCTGCAGAGAAAAAAACACAGCTAGCTTCATTTGAAGATAAATTCCAAGTTCCTAGTACACGAGTTGAAGGNATCATTGGTGATGTTGATCGAACAATTCGTTCNAGTAGTATTAAAGAAGCTTTAAAGCTTTGGGACGAAGTATATATGTACGAGACAAATCGTCTCGCACAGATTCTTTACGTTCCTAACTACAAGGATCCCATGCAAGCTCGCTATCGCTATGAGCGATCAGGAGCTGAATTTATCCAAGCACTTCCAGGGCCAGCTGATACAGCAATCGGTGCCAACCTTTATCTTCACACCACGACTAGATAATCATGACTTCTTCTTATAATCCCATGGGCTTTGGTATGGAACGTTATGGTGGAGTTAATCCAGCAGCCATTGTTAGTCGTTCTGCACCTAAAACAGTTATACAACAAGGTGGTAAAACAGTATTAAGACAAGGGGCAGGAAGACTTCTTGGTCCTCTAGCCAACACAGCTGTTGGCGGATATGAAATGTATAACGCAGCACAACAAGGAAGAGATCCTTATCGTCAACTTGCCAAGACGGCAACTGAAATGGCAGCAGGTGGTTTAGCTGTAGGTGCAGGGGCATTAGTTGGTGTGCCTACTACAGGGCCTTTAGGTGTTGCTGCTTCTTTGGGATTATATACACCAGCTTCACTAGGTGCAGGTGTAGCATTTGATCAAATGTTTCCTGAGCAAGTAAAAGAAAGTGATACTGTATATGGAAAAAGAACTCCCGGTACTTTCAAAGTAGTTGACGGTAAACCACAATTTGTACCTGGACAAGATTTTGTAGGACCAGTACCGCAACCTCGTACTGGTAAAGGTGGTTTTGTAGTTGTACCTAAATCAGAAGGTGGAGGGCTTCGTTGGGATCCTGATTTTGATCAGTCTTCTATTTATACCCAAACCTCTTTACCTCCTTCACAATCTTTACCTCCCTCTCCTGAGCAAATAGTTGAACAAACTCCTATAGAAAAACAACTTGTTCAATACGAGCAAGGACGTGGTGCCGCCAAAACACAAGCAGAAATGAACTATGTACGTGATCAAGGACTAGCTATTCATAAAGCACACAACCCTCAGCTATACAGCAGCTTCCGAACACCTATGGCATCAGATCGTACTTTTAATCCTTTGATGGCTAATACGTTTCCTGATATGTATCCACAAAGCCGTGAAGCTTTCATCAAAGAGGGTGGAGTACAAATGCCACAATCAATGAATAACATTGATGCTCGTACTGAAGTCATTCAAGGTAACAGAACAGAAGGTGAGCAAAGAGCTGAAAGATTAACTGAAGGATATAAAGCGCAAGAATTTTTCCAACGTTTCTTAAAAATGAAAGCAGAAGAAGAGAAAAAATGACAACAGCACTAAGCAAAAGAAAATTAGCCGGACTTTTATTAGAAGGTGGTTTTACAGAACAACAAGTTCCTGCCATGTTAGAGATTGCCAAACGGGAATCTTCGTTAAATCCACTAGCTTTAAATCCTAATGCTGATACAGGAGATTTAAGTTATGGGCTATTCCAAATCAACATGCTTGGGGGAATGGGTCCAGAACGTAGAAAAGCCTTGGGGTTAAAATCTAACGAAGAATTATATGATCCTGTTACAAATGTAAGAGCAGCAAAGTACATTTATGATCTGCAAGGTCCAGGGGCATGGTCTGTTTATAACGCTAAAGATCCTGCGTTTACTAATTTAAACTTTGAGGACTCAAATAAACAAGAAAATATTTACAACATTAGTGTAGAAGCACCTAAAAAAGAACCTAAAAAGAAAACAGATCCATTTGAACAACTGTTACTAGGGCCATTGTTTCGAGGTCTTGATACTAATCCTGCTGCTACTGCTAGTCCTTTCCAAGGCATGCTTGAAAAAATCACGAGAGAACAGGCATCAGACTTAATTCAAAGCTATCAACAAGGTTATGGTAGATTTTATTAATAGTAGGATAAAATAGATAGATAAGATTACAAAGTAAATGACAGCTACCAATACAAATAAGCAACCTGTCTTTGTTGATCGTCCTTTACTATCCCGGACACGACTGACAAATCAAGTTGTTGGAAATAATACTGACCTTAATGTACAAGGCGGACAAAGCCCTGGTTTGTTAGTTGATATGGATGCCACCTTAAGTTCAGACAACAACAGTGGTGGTGTTGTTGATTCAATTACTATTCTTCGTGATGATACGTCTGATGCTGTGCATACAGACTACACAATTAATGCAGATACTTCCGGTACTTTTATTGGTGTCAAAAAAGGTCAAGTAATTTATGTTGAATCAAATAGTGTTTTAACAACACCGTCTGAAAGCGGACAAGGTTATTACACGTACACAGGTACAACAGAATTAAATGTTGTTAATACAGCAATTCATTTTTCTGGTGTAGCTAGTCCAACAGCTTCTGGGTTTACATTTAATTCGTTAAGTGCAACAACTCTTCCTGCAGTTACTTTTGTTGTATACCACACACGTGGTACAACAGTCCCAATTCCTGGTGATGGTGATTATATTCCTGTCTTTAGCAAAACAGTTCCAACTAATTCAGGTTTTGTTGATTGCTCAGATGTAATGCCTGAGTTGGCAACACCTGTTCCACAACAAGGAAACACAACAGGTCTTGGTCCAAAAACACCATTAAAGAATCGGGGTATTTATTTACAACGTGGTGATCGTTTATATGTGGGAGTTTTACAACGAGGTGTATACAATACAGCTTCAGGATATATTCCAGGTGCTCACATCGTCGCGCAAGGTGGCTTCTATTAAGTAATGAAAAAAAAGAAGAATAACTCCTTTGGGGCAGGCACTTCTTTTGGTAAATTTAAAGGCTCTGTTTTTAATGGAAGTACACCTAAGGTAGAGACATATAAAGTACAACCAATAGAAGGAGCTTTTGGTGGATCAATACCAAACTCTTTATATACAGTGGACCGAGAATCTACATGGTCTCGCTGGAGAAGAGGCTATGAATTAGGTGCGGCAAACCTAACTAATACCGCTTATGAATATCCATTTGAATATATTATTCCTACAACTACAGGTGCTGTTGATCAGATAGGAGCAAGAGAACCTTTAATGTCAGGAGTGTTTAGAGGTTTTCCTACCAAGAATAAAGAACTAGGCATTCATTGGGCAGGTAAAATTGAGCCTGGAAATTTACGGTTTGATCGTTTAGAAGACAGTACAGGAACTTTGTTATCTATTTCAGGAGAAATAAATAAAAATAGGTTGTACTTAGGTGTTCCACAAGAGAATCAAAACTACTGGTACATACAATTAAGCGGTACGTTTAGTACAGTTAACCCTGTTCCACCTCCTTTATTTGTTACCTTTTCTGGTACAAATCAAACGCTTAAACCAATCGTTGGTGACATTATTGAAGACAAGATTTTAACTGTTTCAGGACAAGCTATTAATATTGATAGTAGAGATCCAACAACAAATCGTCGTTTTGGGTTTGTTCAAGCTGTACTGGTGGGCATTGACCAATACCAAGGCATTTTAAAATTAGAAAAATTAGGCTCTGTACAAGGAACAATTGATGGAATTTTAGCAACACCAGCAAGAAGACCTCCTCACTCAGGCAGATTCTTTCAGACAGGACCAAGATATTGTTGTTCTTGTCAAGATTTCACACGACGTGATTACGCTTACTTATCTAGTTTAGGCGTTAGAAGAAAACCTTTATTTCCAAGAGCTAACGTTGCCAGTATTAAACCAGGGCGAATAGAAGAAGTTTTTGAGCTGGGACAACTATCTAATGCAATGATGACAGAAGTTAATGACAAAGTAGTTAAAAACAGAACGTTAACAATTGTTGCACCTAGTGGATATCAACTAGCTGGTGTAGGTGCAAGTGGAATTGTAAAAGATGTGCGTGATCCAAAAACACTATATCGTGACTCCCCTGGGCAATACAATGATTTTGGTAAAATATATCGACGTGGTTTTGGTGACAACCCTTCACTTACACAAGTTGCAGAAGGTATGCCAAAGTATGGTGACTACAAACAAAGTGGTTTAGATATTACAGAAATATCTGATGATTGGACATATGTCTTAGATCAATATCGTTATTGCAAACATATTTATGCAATGAAATATATTGCTGGTGAATTTCCAATTGAACCTTCAGATTTTCCTATTGATGCAGGTTTAATGTCCGAATGGGAAAATATGTTAATTGACCAAACAATTTTAGAACAAACAAAATCATTATCAGAATTTGTTAACTACGGTGTTAGTCATATGGATATTCCTCCTTTTAATTGTCAATCACCAACCATGATACCCATGCTACAAAAGCTTTTTAATTTTCCATCAGAGTTTATTGAGCTACAGCAGTTTATTATGCGCGATAAAAATGGCGTGGCATACATCCCAGCCTCTGGACAAAAACCAAATGCAGATGGCCAATCATAAGTAAATCTTAATAATATAGACTATTTATATCAAGTTTCTTATGAGTTTCTTGATCTAACGTTTTTTACTTGCTTACCAGTTCTTTGAATCGGTATAGTACACACACTATCCCCGTCAGTTATGACTCTCCGTAATGTGCCTAGGGATCAAGCTATTTTAGATGAGTTTTTTTCTTTAAGATCAAAACCAGGGCTTGAAAAAGTAGCCTGGTTATTTGGGATGGTTGCTGTTTATGGAAAAACACCAGAAGAATTAAAAAGCTTTACTTGGAACGAAGACTTTACAATTAATCTTCAGTGTAAAAAAAGACCTGTTCGCCCCCTGCATCCTCAGTGGGTTTTCTTATTTCAATTAAAAGAAAAACAGCCCTTTAAAACAAAGAGCTGTTGGCAATCGTTAATAAAAGAATTAACACAAATACAAGACACTGGTCTTGTGTCCCCCTTAGACGATGTTCTGTTAGCTCATAAAGTCCGTAAGATTTATTACACTCCGTCTAGGCAGCATCGACTAAACGTTTCTCAAAAGAAAGAATCACGCCCTTTGTGCTTGGCATAACTGTTGCTTGCTTAGCTAAAAGTTTTTTAACTTTTGGAACATTCCAACGGTAGTTATCTCTTGATCGTGTTTCAGGAAAGGCTGCGTAATGCGTACCTAGTTTGCAGGTACCATCATCTCTCATTTGAAACAATTGTTGCCGATTAATACCAAGCTCTTCCAAGGCTTGCTTGACAGGAAACCAAGTTTTTTGTGGCATTGAAAAATAGGATCTACATAATCAAGTTAATCTATCAACACAAAACGTCAAGGTAATTTATTTTAATTTAAGGTGAGTGTTTTTTTGTTAAGGTTATTGGATTTAAAATAAGATAACGGCTAATAAAACATGTTCAGAACGGAGCACGAACCCCTCGCCCTCCTTGTTGAACTAACACCGCGACTAGCCAAAAAACGTTTTCGAGAAGAAATATATAAAGATTGGGAATACAAATGTGCTTATTGTGGAGAAGACGCCACTTCTTTAGATCACATTATTCCTAAGTATCGTTCAGGTTGTAGTAGCCGCCACAATTTAATTCCTGCGTGTACAAAATGTAACTCAGATAAGGCAAGCGAAAAAATGGAAACGTGGTTTGAAAAACAATCTTTTTTCTCAGTAGAAAAACTTGATTTAATTCTTTACTGGATGGAATCAAATACTTTAGAATTTATTGATACTTACATCAATAACGCAATTGCATAATGACGGATACTTATATTAGGTATGTGGATCGTGAGTCAGATTTAAATGATTCATTAGACGCAACGATACAAAATAATAATCATAAAAATGCAGGCTGGCAGAGATACGCAAGCCTTGCACAAGGACATGGAGAGTATTTAAGTGGTGTTTATAGTCTTATTAAGAGAAGTGAAGGAGGAGAAAAGGTACTCGAAGATTATTACAATAACGCTACACACTCTTGGAATCCAAATGGAAATAATTCAGGTAATACAAAATGGTACCTAATGCCTTTACTTGCTAAAGATTGGCATAATGGAGAAGGTTATTTTGCAAATGCGGATGCTATAGGGTTAGGAGCAGAAGGAACAGGTAAAGATAGAGGTCTTGCTACTTTTTCGATATTTACAGGTTTCGATGGTAAAGAACAAACCATAAGATTAAATAAAGATGGAGATGATTACGAAACTGATTTAGAAAGAGACAATCAAAAAAGACGATGGGGAGTTGATCATTGGGAAAATCATGGTAAAAAGGAAGCCAGGGCCTTACCAGGGAATAAGTTTTCAGTTAAAGATAACAAATTAATATACGACAAGACTACTGTTGGTGCGGGATTAAAAGATAATTACGATGCAATTGCAAAATCTTTTAATGAGACAGGAGGTGGAAATTATAAAGGCTTAATGGAAGGCGCTGGAAAAGCTGTCTACGCTTCTTATGAAGAAGATTTTACCGGTGATGACAATAACGGTGATCATAGTATCTTTAGTGGATTTTATTTAGCTAATAAAGTACCTAAAAGAGATTCAGGTGATTATGCCCAACCACCTACCGGTAAGTTCGATTCTACTTATTATGCTGGAACTACAAAAGGCCTATCTGCAGCAAACACCTGGAAGACTGCACAAAGTAGTGTTTTAGGTTATTTACCTGACTTAGATGTTGTAGGCGCTTATGGTGATAATTATGATTTATATTTACATGGAAAATATACAGATGTTAAAAATCAGGGTATTCCAGATAGAGACAATAGAGGAAATGCAACCGAAGCAACTGCTTTAGCAAATGCATACGCTGAAAGTTATGATGCTTTATCGGATGAAGAAAAATCAATCTATCGTGATAATTTACTAGGACTTACAAAAGGAACGGTCGGTGGAGGTTTAACTGTTGATTGGGATGATCCATTTCTTCTTGATGAAGAAGGAAATATTCAATATGAAACAGATGAGTTTGGTAATAATAAACCAATCCTTAATCCAGCAAGTATTAGCATTTTAGAAGGAAGTGTATTTAATGTTTTTGGTAAAAAAGATTTAGAAGAACAAGACAAATTTCAAGCTATTGCATTAGATCTTTTAAAAACTTCTGTTGATGAATTAGATCAACAAAGAAAAAAAGAACGTGAATTAGATATATATAGAGGGCTTCCAGGATTTAATGAAATTTATGGTGCAAATTCCAGTATTGCTAATTCACTTATAGGAGATAGCGGTATAGGTGGTTACTTATCAATGGGTGGATATAACGTTGATCAAATGACTGAATCGCTTGAAAATCAATTAAGCGGTGCTACAGGTATTTCTAACAATAGTAGTGTTTACAATTGGCAAAAATGGTTTGATGAAACTTTATTAGAACGTTACGAAACACTAGAAGAAGTAACAGGTAAATTAAGTGCTGACATAGAAAATCTAGATCCTATTTTAGATACTGAAAAGTGGAATACTTTTAAAGAAACAATTGAATCTTTAGATCCAGAAACACAGCCAGAAGAATGGAACAAATTATTAAAAGATAATAATTTAGCTACTGGACTAAGTCTTGAAAGAGCCCTTGAAATAAAAGACCCTGGTAATTGGAATAGTTTATTAGAAAAATATGAGCTAGATCCAGGGTTAACGAAAGAAGCAACGATTGATTTGCTTTCTAATAGTGATGAAGAAATAAAACGTATTTATACAATTGAAGATGAATTTAGAAACACTTTTATTGAAGATTTTATAAAACCACGCTTTGACAAATCCAAGTCTATGGATGAATTTATTTCATATTTAGATACTTTAGATGAAGATGAACAAAATGTTTTTCAAACAGAAGATGCAATGACTGCGTTAAAAAATGTAGCAAGTGCTTATTCAGCAGCAAAGTTAAATCAAATACAAGCAATTGGTGATCGTAATTTTGATGCTGGGTTTTATATGGATCCTACATCAGCAATTGATTCTGAATATGAAAACCTTGAAAAAGATGCCAATTATAGAGAACAAAAAGAAACATTAGAAGCAGAATATGCAGCAGCTCTTGAAGATCCAAATAGCATTATTGAAGGTACTGTTAGTGAAGCTTACCCAGAAGGACTTACCTGGGCACAATATGCTTATAGATATGGGGTAGATATAAATGATAAAGAACAGTTTGCTCGTTTACATTATGATGCTATTGGTTCAGGTAGGGGTTACGATCCAGCAAAAGATGTTACTAGTTATGCTGACATTAAAGGATATATTGTAAATACAGTTATACCTAAAGTAAGTGAAGCAAAGCTAGAAACAGGTGTTTTTTCAGACTTTACAACACCAGAAGCTTTTGCTGATGAATTATTAAAAGGAATTGATCCAACTGAAAACAATCC
>JGI24003J15210_10000531_pt1 | contig 16309 bp, 23 predicted proteins | sample LinPmetageLP28_FD_15210 | JGI IMG/M metagenome (IMG submission 15210)
ATTATTTTTAATAAATAATAGTATTATTTTTTATTGTGTCATTTGAATTTTTTTAAATAATTTTTCTAAACTGTATATAGATATAAATTTCTGTAATGATCCATGTCTTAAATTTAAAATTCTTTCATGATGTGTAAATTTTAACATATAATACAAATATTTTAATAATATTCTACCTTTAAATTTTTCATTTAATGTGATTTTTAAACATCCATTACCAGCATATGCATGCGGGGTTTGGTCTTTATCTATGAATGTAAGATCCCCGCTCATATTATTGAGGAGTATATATTCAATATTTTTTAAATTGCTTTTAATATCTTTTTTATATGTAATTTTACCGCTTTTAAATATTTTACATGTTCCGTCGTTTAATTCTTTTAAATTTACATTATTCCCCGTCTCAATATTTAAAACATCATTTAACGTGTAGTTTATAATTTCTATTATATTATCTTCTATTTTTACATCTTTTATAAATTCGTTATTTTCTTTTATCTTCGCTTTTAGTGCTGAGATCATTTTTTCCATGTTTTCATTTTGAATGTCTAAATGATCATTTATTGTGTTTGTCATTTGTTCCATTATATATTATATATTATATTATGTAAGTATATCTTTAAACCTTTTTTTTAATTTCGTATTTTTAAAATATTTTAAATATATTTAATATATATATAGAAATTTATAAGGGTTCATTAGATATTCTATAATGGGGCATGATAGATTCATAATAATAATGATCTCTAAAACATCCATTTTTTGGATTATATGGACGCTTTCTAGTCTCATTAAATTCGTCCTTATACCATTCCTTAAATTTAATTAATGAGACCGAGTCTAAGGGGTTATATTGAAAAGGTATATAATCCTTATCATCGTCTGAATCACAGTCTGAATCAGACGAATAATAATCAGAAAATTCGGTGGGATCGTCCGGGTGTATATAATCGCCGTCCATTTGATATGATTCGTCAAATAGTTCATTCATGGTGTCTATATGGATGACTAACCGTCTTTTTAATTCCTTAGTTTTCCTTATAAGTTCTTCTTCTTGCTCTATTTTATTTTTAAAATAAAATATTTTTATTTGAAGTTCTCGGGGCATGTGAATTTTATCCATATTATTATATAATATATTAAGGAAGTATCTCTTTAAGTCATTTTCATTAAGACCATAAAGACCATAAATTCAAAAATTGAAAAAATTAAATTTAAAATATTTTAAAAAAATCAATTATAAGGGGTTATATAGTAATTAAACAAAATTAAAAATATTTAAAATTTTTTTATTTGTTTTTTTGATTTTATGCTCTCTATGCTCTTTAAAATATATTCATGCATAAAATTAAATATATTCACGCATAAAATAAAATATATTCATGAATAAATTAAAATTAAAATATATTTAAATGGGTTTTAGTGCTTATAGTGCGATTTTATCAATTTTCTATATATTATATATTTTATGGTCTTACGGTCTATCAATAATATTATTTAAGAGGATAATATTATCTATGTGAGATAAATAAGAAGGTATAAGAGACTATGTGAGATAAATTAACTAAAATTTACAATATAATGAGATAAATTATTATATTATAAAATAGTATAGAAATTATATTTTTTTGTTTATTTACGAAATTATTTTCTTTTATTATTATATATATAAATGTCAAAGTTAAAAACACAAAACACCCCAAAAATATTATCTACTAATTTAGATATGAGCAATGAAGTTATTACAAATGATATTGTATTAAATAATCAAGTAATAAATAACACCGATATAAATCCAAAGAATGAAAGAAAAAGATTAATATCAATCTATAAAAAGAAATTTCCAAATAAAAATCCATTATTAAAATCAAAAAAATTATCAAAAAATTTCATTGACTGGAATAAAGACCAAGTAAGAAGAGGATTAACTAATTTTATATCATTCTTACCAAAAGAAGGAGTAATATATAATGAAAGAAAAGATAGATTTGTAAAGAAAGAAGATATAAAAAATAATGTTAGAAATTACATTGAAGGAGATGTATTAAAATATAGAACCATGAAAGAAAGAGAGAAATATAAAAAAAAATTAAAAAAATCAACTAAAACCAAAAAAGATTATTTAAAAAATTTAAGAAAAGAATTAAATAAAGATGTAATATTAGATAGTAATCAAACTGGTAATTATTTTAGTGGTAATGGATTAAAAGACAAATACACGTCTATAAATACTAATTTATTAAATTTATCAACCGAATGGGAAAAATTTAAACAATTATTGAATCCAGATAATCAATATTTATTAAGAATAAGTAATATAAAACCAGTATCACAACAAAAAGAGAGGACTAATCCATATGATGGAAATCCAGTTCCAGTAATTCCACCACCAGAATACACTTATATAACACTACACCCGGGAAATCTAACACGATTAACAAATTATTTTAATGAATATGAAGTAATTGAGAAGAGAGAAAAAAGTGATAGTTTCTTTTTTACATTTTTGAAATCAAAAAAAAAAGTAGAAATTGTTAATTTAAGTAATATTGTAGTTGGTAATAAAAAATTAAAATTAAGTTTCAAACCAAAACCCGGTGGAGGTTTTTTTCCTTTTACTCACGATTTAAATAAAGTAGATTTATCAAGATATGGAGTATATACAAAAGAGCAAGAAGAGCAAGTTGATGGGAAATATGATATTAATTGTATATGTCATACTCTTAAAAGTGCTGGTTTAGAAATAACACCAATATTACATATTGTAAAAAATAGAAACATTCCAATTACAAAATTAGATGAGATATCTAATTTATTAAAAATACAGATTGTATTAAAGTCCATAAAATGTCAAACAAATTTAAGAAGGTATGGAGATAGTAAAAATAAAATAGTCAATATTGGATTAATAGCAGACCATTTCTTTTTAATAGAAAAAACAAATTACACCAGTTATTGTATTAAAAATTATCATGATATAAAAAATGAAAGAGAATTCAATAGAATATATACAAAGGAAAAAGATAAATATAAACGAAAAGATAGATTCATCACAAGTTATGATATAATAAAATATTTATTTGAAAATAAAGAAAAATGTTTAAAACTATTAACATATAATCAAAATATTTATAAGTCAAATTTTCATAATAAAGTAAAAGATTTTGGGTCTTTGGAATACGATGAAAAATTAAATACAAAAATAAATAAAAGTAAAATGTTGGGTATNGGNCATACCCTTGATATCGTATATTTTGATTTTGAAGCAACAACGTCAAGGAATGATGGTGTAGAAACAGAGCATAAACCATATTGCGTATATACAGATAAACATAGAAACGGATTTTTTGGAGAAGATTGTGCTAAGCAATTATTAGACGAATTAGTTAATAAATATGGAACACATAAACAACATGAGATGATTGACTTAACTTATAAACATAAAATAAATTTAAAATTAATTGCTCACAATGCTGGATATGATTTTAGATATTTATTAAAACATTTATATAATGTAAAAACAATTGAAAAATCAAATAGTATTATGTCTTGTAATGCTCTTGCTTATAATCGTGATTTAGTTTTATCAATTGAAATTGGGTGTAGTTTAAAAATGATTAATATGCCTTTAAAAAAGTTTGGTAAATGCTTTAATTTAGATGTAAAAAAAGAAATAATGCCTTATTCTCTATATACTGAGGAAAATGTAGAAGAAAAAAATTTAGATATTGATTATTGTTTATCATTTGTTAGTAAAGATGATGAAGATGAATATTTAGAAAATTGTAAAAGATGGGAATGTATAAAAGACGATAAAATTGATATATTAAAATATGCTGGGGAATATTGTTATATGGATTGTATGACTCTAAAAAATGGTTATGAAAAATTCCAGCAATTAGTTCAAGAAGCAACCGGACAAGATATAAATAATTATTTAACCCTCGCAAGTATGGCGGATGATTATTTAAAAATAAATGGATGTTATGACAATGTTTTCCAAATTAGTGGAGTTCCTCGTCATTTTATTCAAAATTGTGTGGTTGGTGGTAGATGTATGACTGCTAAAAATGTAAAACATAGAAAAATGAATTGTAAAATCTCAGATTTTGATGCTGTATCGCTCTATCCAAGTGCTATGAATAGAATGGATGGTTTTTTAATGGGTCGTCCAAAAGTTATTAAAAATTTTGAACCGAATAATTATGATGGATATTTTGTTAAAATAAAAATTACAAAAATTGGTAAAAAATATAATTTTCCTTGTGCTTCTGTTCTTACAGATAACGGTATTAGAGATTTTACTAATGATTTAGTTGGTAAAGAGGTCTATATGGATAAAGTTGGTTTAGAAGACTTAATAAATTTTCAAAATATAGAATATACATTTATTATGGGTTATTACTACGATGAAGGAAGAAACACCAAAATAAAAGATACCATGAGACATCTATTCAATCAAAGATTAAAATTCAAAAAAGAAAAAAATCCAATACAAATGGTTTTTAAAGAATTGATGAATTCATCATATGGAAAATCATTTATGAAACCAATTGACACTGAAAAGAAGTATATAAAAAAAGAATATTTTGAAACATTTTTACATAGATATTATAATGATATAAAAACAGCAACAGATTTACCAGATGGAAAAATGGTTAAAGTTGAGACGATAAAATCAATTGATACTCATTTCAATAATGTTCATTGTGGTGTAGAAATTTTATCAATGAGTAAAAGAATTATGTATGAAGTTATGACCTTAGCAGAGGATAAAAAATATAATATGTATATTACAGACACGGATAGCATCCATATTGATAGTGATAAAGTTCCATTACTTGGAAATGATTTTAAAGAAAAATATGGTAGAGTGCTTATTGGTAATGATATGGGACAATTTCACACTGATTTTGAACTTGATGGAGCAGAAACAGAAATTTTTGCGGTTGATAGTGTATTCCTTGGTAAAAAATGTTATTGCGATAGATTAAAATCACAAGATAAAGACGGTAAAGACATCTTTGATTATCATATTAGAATGAAAGGAGTTCCAAGTGAAAGTATTTTACACAAAGCAAATGAAGAATTTAACGGAGATGTAATTGAATTATATAATAAATTATATGATGACCCAAATGGACTTGAATTTGATTTACTTGCGGGGGGTAGAGTAAGATTTGAATTTAATAAAAACATGACAATTAATAATAAAGAAAATTTTAAAAGAAGAGTAAAATTTATGTAAATGTATAAAATAATTAATTTAATTAATTAATTATTTTAATAATCCTCTTTATTATCTATTATATCATTTAATTTAGTATTTTTTCTATATTTTTTTTCTTTTTCAATCTCGTTATAATCTAATTGTAATTTTATTATTTCAATTTTTGGAAAATATTTAAAATCATTTATTTTTTTATTTGGTTTTCTGTTGCATGAAATATTTGCTACAATATTGTAAGATAATCCAATATCATCTGAAATATCTTTTAAAGTTAAATAGTCCTTATTATGGAGTTCATTTCCTTGTAAAGTTATTTTACAATTAAAACGGTTTATTTTACTTATCATATATAATATAATAAGATATTAATTTTACAAATTTTCTATATATATTATTTATTTTCAATTTCATTTTCATTCCATAAATTTTCATTATCTTTTTTATATAATTGTAAATATTGATTTGACATATTAACTAAAATTTCTAAACATTTACCCATATTTTCTTGAAGTGGTTTTACTTCCTCTGGACAATTTTGTATTAACATTATTATTGCTCTAATTTCTGCTATACCTTCCATGTGAAAACCACCAGCATCAATTAAATCCTTCAATTTAGAATCATATTCTTTTTTATTATCAGTCATATTATATACATATATGAGATAAAATAAATTTTAATTTTAGATAAAATAAAAGAATTTCTATACTATTTATATATTTTATGAGTGATAGCGAAAGCACATATACTTGGAATGCTAATGATTATTCAAATATAATAACAATTGGAGCATCTGCCCTCGCATCTGTTTTATTGGTTTTATTTAAGAGCAGATGTACCACTATAAATTTTTGTTGTGGATTATTTAGTTGTAATAGAGATGTTAAAAATGAAGATGATGAAGATAATAAAAAAAAAGTTGATGATTCAAATAATGATGATGAAACAAATAATCCTTAATTCAATGGACGACTAAGTTTAAAATCACTAAATTGATTATTGAACTGCTTTTGTCTTCTATCTTCTAAAACTCTATGACGAGCATCACTTGCTCTTCTAACATTAGATAAATCATTTGTATATACTGGAATTACTGGTGAATGATTACCAAATTTTTTTGAAACATTGTTAGAATCACCTCCATATCTTTCACTATGAACTTTATTCAATTGGCTACTTCTGTCTAAATCACTTTCGTGGAAAACAAACATTTATAATATATTAATAATTTATATTATAATTATTTTACTTATTAAAATTAATTCTAAAAATATCTTCCCCATCTTCAATTCTCTGCTGTAATGTTTTTTCTCCTTGTTTATTTAACTTCTTATTTATCTTCTTTTTTTCATTTTTTAGTGCTTTCTTGGTTATTGGTTCGCCCCAATGATATCTTGCTATAATTGGTAATAAATCATCTGGAATTTTTGGATAATTTTTTCTATACCATTCAAGACCTTGTTCTTCATTTTCAATTTGTAAAAAAGATAATGGTAAGCCATCTTTATGCCTTTCCTTATCTAATCCCTTATTTAACTCATTTGCTGGAATTTCATAATCAAATTTTTCCATTTCTGTCATCTCTTTTTCCTCTGATTTTCCAAAAACAAAATTTAATTTTGGGTCATTTTCATTATGGAAATATTTATTACCATTACTATTTGAAGTAGTAAAGATAACACTTTTATTATTTTTCGTTGGAACTCCAAGACGAATTGGCATGCTACTATTACATACAAAAGGATTTTCAATTTCTCTGTAATCTGTTTCAACATCATTAATTATTACCATATATATATTTATTTTAGATTATTTTCTTTCAAATATTCATCAATTTTCTGATAATGTTCTCTACATCCATTTATTAATTCACTATTTTTTTCTGTTAATTCTTCATTTTCATTTTCCAAATTATCTATTATTCTTATTAATTTTTCTTGTAATTGTATTAATTCTTTTTTTCTATAATGTTTATCAATAGCATAAACTGAAATAATACCAACCCCAACTAACCAACCTTTTAGCAACAAATCAAACATTATTATATATTTATAAAAGATATATTATTTTATCTATAATAGTTTAAATCTTTTCTTATAATCATTAATTGAACCTTTTAATGTTGGTAAATTCCATAATATCCATCTTGATAGAGCACCAGCAGTCATATAAGCATTCCAATTTTCTCTTTTTCTATGTCTATCTAAATATCTTTGTCTTCTTGATTTATCTTTATTAATAGTATAATCACTCATACCATTAGAACCAAAATGAGTTGTTTTTATCTTCTTTTTTCCATCATAAAATATCGCCATAAATTTTTTCTTTGGATTACTACTCTTTTTTATTTCAACTTTAATCATATATATTATTAAATATATATTATTATTTATTTGATTTTTTAAATTTAGTATGAAACGGAAGCAGTCCCATCTAAGTTAATAAAGAAAATAGCATCAACTAATATGAAGAAATCTGCTCGTGCGGCAACAGATGCTGCTGCTCTTGAAAGAATACAATTAATTGGTAGAGAACGGTCTGCGGTATTAATACCCGCTTCAAGTGCTACCCTCTGGAATGCTTCAAAATCATAACCAATAAAGAAGGCGGATAGAGCACTGGCTTGTCCAAGATTTGTACCATCTCTATTACCAGCATTATCTAATGTATGCTTAGTAGAATATGCTTTCTGGTGTTGATAATCACCCATTTTACCCCATGCTTTATCTAATTCTGCCTCTCTTTCACTTTGTTCTAATATACTAGTAGCACTAAACGTTACGTCAGTTTGTGGATATCTTACAGAACCAATTTCAAATCTAAATGATGTTAATCCAACACTATTAAATACAGAAGTATCATATTTATTAAATACACCAGAATTAGCAGTTGGAAGGAATGTTCCAAAAATAGATTTAACACTCTTAACTCGTGCGGGTAAAGTAATAGTAGTTTCAGTTTCACCCGCATTAAGATTACCACTAAAATGACGATATGATTGTCCAGCAAGTTGTAAAACACCACCAGAACTTTCCATAACCATTCTTAATCTATCATAGAAACTTCTATCTAAATCAATTAGATGAGCAACATATTTTACACCAGATATATTCCAAGCGGGGGCAGCATTAAAAGCACCTTGATTAGCACCACCAGTTTCAGTCTGGACGACTCCAATTCTTAAAGTATCACAGAGGGTTAGTTCAATAGTAAAACCCGCATTCATCATAACAAGAGGTATATATTTATCCATATTTAAGAAACCAGAAACAAGAGGAATACACATCTTTAATCTTCCATTATTAGCAAGTCTGTTTGTAGCATGAACACCAGCAAGACCTTCTGTGGTTGGTTGGTTAGTAGCAGCATTTCCGGGAGCACCATTAGTATGATTACCACGTAATAATCCTTGGGCAGATAAATTGTAATGTAATTCACTAATATCTGGAATTGAGTTAGTAAAAGCACTATCAGCATCAGCAACATTATCACCACCAGTTGTAGCACAATCAAAAGCATTAAGAGTAGTTCCTTTTAATCGGCAACTTCCGTGATATTGATACATACCAAGTAAAGCAAGATTATTTTTAATATATTCTTTTGGACATTGATTTAATACCAACATAGCATATAATCGTGAATATTCATTAATATCTTCTAATACAACACCACCACTTTCAATTCTTAGTCTTTGAATCCAAGATGGACCAAAACCATTTGGAGCAAGGAATGTATCAGCACCAGTAGTATTTGTTAATACACATTCTAAATAAGAGTGAGTAGCATCTAACATACTATCAGCATTTACATCAATTCTACATATAGTAGAACCAGTTCCATTTGAGAAGGATTGACCATTAACTGGTAAAAACTCTCTGCGATTAGAACGACTTTCAATCGCTAAGGGCAAAACATTATCGTAATTAACTTGGGGAGGGGCAACACGTTCCATTTTTATTATATATATAAATATCTATATATAATAATTTTTTATAATTTTATTTTAGTTTAGTTTCAATTATCTGGAACTAATTCAATAGAAAATGTAATACTACTTGCCAAATTAGCATTATTAGTAATAATTATTCCATCACCATCCATACTATAAACTTTAACATTAGCAACAGTTCCATATGGATTAGAGCATAAAACATCTTCACCAAAATATTCTCCACCACTTATTCTTTGATAAATTAAACTTTTAGTATTATCAGAAGCACCATCTTTATTATAAATTGGAAATGCTTGTGTTTTTACACCACAACTTACTGCTTGTGTTTGAATACCGCTATTTAATCCAAGTCCATTTATTTCAATAAAATATCCACTATCATCAAATGTGGTTGAACCACTTGCTCTTTCAGTAGAAGATTGAGAAGTAATGTAAAAACTTTTCAGTTTAAATATTGCTCTTGATGCTATAACATCTTGTGGGAATGGAGATGGTGGTATAACAACATCAAAATTACCCATCTCATCTTTATTACCAATATTAAGATCACCACAAACACTATCAAATGTAAAAGTTCGTGTATTTCTTAATCTTTGGGCATATTCTTGAACACTCATTTATATATATATAATTTATATATATAAAAAATATTATTATTAATTAATTCTATATTAAATTTTATCTTCTTATATCTCTAACTAATTTTTGTGTATCTTTTAAAATTTGTGTAGCATCCATTTTTAGTGCTTTACCTTTTTCTAATTTAGATTTTGCTTGACCAATCGCACCAGAAATATCTCCGCTTTCTGCTTGACTTACAATTCCTTCACCCGCTTTAATTAATTCTTCACCTTTCCCAGCAACATCTGCTACATCTCTAACTAATCCAATTCCACTTCTAACTACACCACTAACTGGTGCTAGAACTTGTCCCACACCGGGGATTCTATCAACAACATTAACAACTTTTTCTGCGGTATTAGCAATTTTATTACCGACTCTATGAACATTGCCCAATACTTTTTTACCAATTCTTGCTGCTGAATGTAATCCACTTGAAATTTTACCTCCAATTCTTGAAAAGAAACCCATTATAATCTTTATATATAATAAATTATTATAATTATTTCTTTGATTTTGGTTTATTTTTTATTTTAGTATTTTTCAAATCTCTTTGTAATTGTTTAGATACTTTTTCAAAATCATCATCATTTCTTAAATCTATATTATTTACTTCTTCGTGATGAAAACTTGAACCAAATCTTTGTTCTGATAATCCACCCATTGGAATATTTCTTGCTTTCTTACTATATATAAAATCAACTGATATAGCAATTTGAAAATGTAATCCATTCAAATCTAATATTCTATTTCTTTCATCAGTTAATCTTATTGTTATTGAATTTATTGTTCTAATATCAACTATACTTCTATGAGTAGCATTATTTGGAGTAGCAAAAATAATACCACCGCTATTAACAGTAATTGGAATTCTTGATAAAATATTACTAAAAGAACCACTTTGTGTATCTAATGTTCCATTGCTTACTAAATTAGTTCTTATATAAACTCCATGAATACTTCCGTTAATATCAACTACATTTATTGAAACTAATTGGGCGGTTGATGATACTCCACCAACTGTATCTGCTATTAAAGTTTCCATTAATGATTTTTCTATAAATCCCATTTCTATATGTGGTGTTTGTGTTATTGTATTATCATCAAATCTAAATTTCAAAATATATTCATCATTTGGGTTAGCATCATCTCTTTTAGACAAGTTATATTCAAATTTTTGTGTATCTCTATTATAATCTATAATTATTCTTATATTTGTTGATAATGTTAATATATCATTATTAATTTTATCTTCTAAAAAAGTTGAAAAAGAATATACATCATAATTTCCTTCTGGAATTGATAATGTAAAATCATCGGTTGTTCCTTGTGTTTGATTTACTAATTGAATTTTTAATTTATTATTAATATCATCTCTAATATTATAGAATGAATATGGTATTGTTGCTGAATTTAATGAAATTAATGCTCTTTGATTTAATGGAACTTCTATATTTTCTTTTAATACATAATTAAAATAACTTGTTAAATTTGAAGATAAGTATGTATCAGCATCTCTACTATCAATATATAAGATTTTTGATGACATAGCATTTGCTTGTAATTGATAACTCATTTATATAATTACTTCTTATTTTTTTTCTTCTTTGTTTTTTTTTTCATTGGTTTATTAGAACCCATTTTCTTCTTTACAATAGCATCTAATAAATTTTCATTTAAATTACTATATTGTTTCTTTGTAATTATTCCTTTTTCAAGTGCTTCTTGTGCGAGTTTTGAAGGCATTAAATATATATATTAATAACTATATTATTTATTTTTTACCTTTTTTAATTTTATATTTATTCCATATATCTTTATCTATTCTTCTACTCGGACCATTTAATATTACACTCGCAAGACGACCATAACCCCAACTAAAAGGTGTTTGATTTGGTCTTGACCCACTTGAATAGTATGCTCCTTTACCTTTCAATATTATTTTTTCTTGTCCAGTCCTTGTTATGATGTTCTTATGAATAAATTCTTTATCAGTTATTTTTGTTCCATATTTATCTTCAAATTTCTTTACCCATCCACTTCTTTTACTTTTAAATGTTGTATCTGGTCTATCTTTCTTCTCAAAAAATGATTTTATCTGTGCTTGTCTCTCTTTACCTTTTAAACCTTCTAAATATGTTTTTGGAACTTTTCGTTTTTTTCCTTTGTATGTAATTTCTACACTCATATATATTATTAATCAATAAAAATAATATCTTTTTCTAAATTTATTTTATAACATACATAACAACAATAATAACTTAATTTATTATAAATTTTTTTCTTACCATCAATTATTTTATAAAAAAATATTTTTTTAGTTGGTAATATAACTTGTAAATCATCTCCAAATATACTTTTCATATATTTTGTTTGTAATGATAAAGTTGGTAATATGATTATAAATGGTTTATCTAATAATTTTAATCTTTCTAATACTTGTTTTTTTATACTAAAAGGTGGATTTGTTAATATTATATCAAATGAAATATTATCATTTTCAAAAAAATCACCAGTATTACATTTTACTTCTTTACATATTGATTTTAAATAATCAACACTTTCAAATTCTCCATTACTAAATGCTTCCCATGCAACTTTATTCTTTGGAATATAATTCTCTATTCTTTTCCAGTCTTCTTTTAATGTATAAAATTCATCATCTATTTCTTTTTTATGATGAGAAAAAATCGCCATTATTATCTATATATATAATTATATATTATTTTATTCTATCACCTCGTAAAAAGTTTTGTATTCCTTTTATTTCTCTTTTTATATTAAATATTGTTTCTACATCTTGTAATATTTCATTTTTTTCTTTTTGTGAATATTCTCTATGTTTTTTCAATTCAGTTAATAAAAAATTATATGCTCCTTGATGCTCTCTAAATGGTAAAAATGGTGAAACTAATAGTCTAACATTACTTCTTGTTTTTATTCCATTTATTCCTTTATTAAATAATGATTTTTCTAAATTACCCATTTTTATTTGTAATTTTCTTAAATCACTTATTTCACTATTTTTATCAATAGTAAATTTATTCAAAAATTTTTTTGTTGGTAATGCTTCTCTACCTTGTCCAAAATGTCGTATTGTTCCCATATATATATATTAATTATTTATTTTTTTTTCTTTCTACTTTTATCTTTTCCTTTTATATTAGCTTGGCTCAATGTATCACGAAGTTCTTTTAAAATTTGAATAGACCTTCTAAATTGTGGATTGTTTTCATAATTTTTAATTATTTCTTTAATTTCCTTCTCTTTTGGAATTTTTATTTGTCCTTTATTTTTACCTTTTTCTATTGGTCTAAATATATCTGGTGGTAATAATGTTTCTGGTCTTTCTGGAATATCACCAATTATAGTTCCAATTGCTTGTTGTGATGGAACACCACTTCTACCACCTCTACCACTTCTACCACCACTACCACCACTACCACTTGGTGGAGGATTTCTTGATTCTTCCCTTACTGCTGTATTATATTGTTCTAATAAATTATCCCTTCTTGCTCTATTTTGTTCTAATGTTTCATCTCTAATTCTACTACTTAATGTTTTTTGGGTAGCACCACTTACAATTTCACTTATTGCTTGTTCTCTTTGTTCTCTTACATTTAAAACATCATCTATAATTGATGATGTAAATTCACTTGCNACCTCTTTTCTTGCTCTTGATTGTAATTCTCTTTCTTCTTGTTGTTTTTCTTCTTCTAAAAATTTATCTCTTCTTGATTTTTGTTTTTGTTTTTCATCTTTTTCTTTACTTTCTTCAATCTGTTGTATAACATTTCTACTACGTCTTTGTGTTTGTTGTTTTTGTGCCTCTTGTGGTGGTGTTCTTCGTATTGTATCTCTTAATCCCGAAATTGCTGTTAATGTATCTTTTTCTAACTGTGTAATTGGTCTATCTTCTGGAATTGGTGGAACATCATCAACAAATTGTCTTATAGTTTCTTGAATTAATTGTGGTTTTTGTTTTGGTGGTGTAGAAGGAACATCTCTTGGTTGTTGTATAATTTCTTGTGTTAATTCTATTTCTGGGGCATCCTCATCAAAATCACTAATATCAATTTCATTAACATCTTCAAATTCATCATCTGTATCAATATCCTCTTCAAAATCTGACTCATCAGTAGATTCAAATGATACTACATTTGATGGTCTATTATCTTTTTTACCACCCATGATATCATCAACTAAATCTTTTGATATTCTTACAGTTGGACTTGGTTCTTGTCTCGCAGATGTTATATGTTCTAATTGTAATTGTTGAGGTGATTTTCTTCTAATTCTATCTTGTTTTTCTTGTTGTTCTCTTTTACTAATTTCTTCTAATTCTCTTTTACTTTTTTCAAATCTTTCTTTTCTTTCTCTATCATCTAATCGTCTATCTCTTACTCTTTCTTGTTTTCTTCTTTCATTTTTCTCTTTATCTGTTATTCTCTGTTGTCTTTCTTCTTCTGCTATTCTTGATTGTGTTTGTGCTGTCTTCTCATCTCGTAATCTTCTTGTTGCTACTCTTATTCTACTCTGTTCAATTCTTTGTTTTTCTTCATCTCTTTTTTGTTGTTCATCTAATTGTTTTTGTTTTTGAATTTGGTCTCTTTCTGCTAATCTTCTTTTTATACCTTCTTGTAAAATTGTATCTCTTACTTCTTTTAATTCACTTTTTGGTTTTTCCTCTTCTTTTGATTTTTCTTTTGGTTTTTCATCTTTTTTTGGTTCTAAACCTTTTAATCTTTCATTTGTTTTTTTCAATTGTTCTCTTAATGCTTTAATTTCTGTATCACTTGTAGTAGAAGATGGAAATGCTGATGAAATTGATTGACCTCTTGATGATATTCCTCTTGGTCTTTGTGATTGTTCTTTCAATGATGCTATTTCTCTTTCTAATTCCTTTTGTTTTTCTTGTTCTAATTTAAATAATCTACTTTGTCTAAATTTTTTATCTTGTTCTTTTTTTCTTTGTGATAATGTTCTTGTTTTATATGAACCTTGTCCGCCTCTTGCCCCAGATGGTGCTACAACTTCTGTAATATTAGCGGTTGATTTTGCTCCAACTTTTGCTGGTATTATCTTCTTTGTTTTTTTTTTTTTATCTTTTTTTACTACCCTTCTTCGTGTTTGATTTGGATTTCTATTTGATCTTGATTTCTTTGCCATAATAAATTATATATATATTATTATTATATTATTATATAATAGTAATAAAATATTTTTCTTAATTATTAATATAGAATGTCATATTTAACAAGTGAAGAAAAAGCAATAATGATTAATACATCTTTTAAATCATCTAAAAATAAGACACAAGCGGAACTAAATGCTGATAATTTAATGAATTTAATTGATTGCATGGAAAAACTAAATGATAAAATAAATGATATTGAATTAAATGTAAGATATATTCATAATGCTATTAAAGCACAAGAAAATAGAAGTGATAGTTCAAACAATGGATGGTTTATCTTCTAATTTTAGATTTTCTATATTATTTATAAATTCTAATTTAATATTTACCAATTGTCTTCTTTCATCTTTACCTCTATCTGTTCTACCATTTAATCTCATAAAGTATTCATCTTCATTATATTCCCAATAATATACACCATTATTACACTCCCAAATAAAGAATACTCTTAATTTTGGATTTTCTTTCATCATCTTTAATGCTTCTTTAACTTTAACATATTCAAAAAATAAGGTATCATATTGACCATAATTTATAAATCTTCTTTTATATTCAACAGCATAATTCTCATTCTTAAAATCTATATGACTAAAAATATTTTTTTCATTATTATTTTTAATCTCACCAAAATACTTCTCTAATGTTTTATGAATGTTATTTTCTGCTATTTTACCCTCTTTAAGATTTTGTCTTTTAATTGGATGTAGTTTATACATATATATATATATTATAGTAAGAAAAAAAATTTCTATAATATATTTTTTATTTACCAAATAATATAAAATCTTCTGGTTTAAATTCTTTTTTTATTGGTTGTTGTTTTAATTTTGGTTCAATATATAATCTTTTACCATGATTATTTGGTTTTCTACCATATCGTTTCATATTAACTTCATCTCTATTATTTTTATACCATTCTTTATAATATTGTGATGTTTGAAATTTTTTTGCTTTTTGTCGTTCTAATACATATTCTTTATTTTTCCAATAATACTCTCTACTCCTCTGTTTTTGTTTTTCATATTGTTCTTTTTTTTTTAATTCTTTATTATCTAATAATTTTTGATAAAGATTCTCCATATATATCTATATATAATATTTTATAATGTAGTAAATAAACTTTTTCTATCCCAAGATAAATCATATTCATATTTATTTTCTAATTCTAATAATACTTCATTAAATCTTTTTTTATTCATATATATCTATATTATATTTTATTTTTAAATTACAAACCATTTACACTTTCACTATTAAAATCTAATTGATTAAAATTTTTATGGAACATTTTATCGTGTTCAGAATTAAC
>JGI24003J15210_10000536_pt1 | contig 16239 bp, 32 predicted proteins | sample LinPmetageLP28_FD_15210 | JGI IMG/M metagenome (IMG submission 15210)
AAACTAAACGGGATCTCTTTAATACTCGTATATATCTCTGTCATTATTCATTCGCATCTTAGCTCTTTCAATTCCATCAGCGATACAATCTATCTTGTACTGCTTCTTCATTTGCTTTCTGTACATTGCTGCTTCTTCAATACCTGATACACCATCTGGGCGTGCATTGATTAACCTTCCGTCTTTAACGTATAGGCCATTTACATAATCTGAAGTGTTACTGTTGTATTCCATGACTTTTTTTTGTAAAGATAATAAAAATATATCAGACATTTAGAGGTTGAGGATAATACTACACTACACAGCATTTTTTCTAAAAATAAAACCGATTTTTTTCACTAGGGGGGGTACTAGAGATGGCTGACGCACTCGGATTTTTTTGGCTTTTTGTTTTCATCTAGCTGCGTCCAGTATCGTACTGGCTGCGTCCAGCATCGCCTACGTTCCACACTGCGAATCGCTGCGGATTCAGGGGGATTCTCCCCTCCATTACCCCACATTCCCCTAGATATGAGAGTGTATAATACAATGATCATTGTTTTAAGAGACAAAGAACTGCGTCTTTATACCCCTCCGAACTGCACGAATAGTAAACAAAACGCAGTGAAATACACCTCTGTAACTGACTGACAATCAGCACATTAAAAATTAGTTGTCTATTTATTTGTTTTATAATAATTAATTTATATATATTTGCACATAAATCAAACAAAAATTAAACAAATTATGATTAGAGAAATCACTACCGAATGGACGTTAAACGAGTTATCAACACTAAGAATGACTATCGCAGATAGAATCAGAGAAATGAGAGATGATAATATTCATGAAGATGCTCCTGAATTACAGACAATGAGAGAACTACAAGTTAAGATAGTATTGATGCATGAAGATATGGTTTGGGATAACATCTAACCTTACCTTACCCCTAGTAGCTCATAGTTAATCGCTATGGGCTTTTCTAGGTAGAGGAATAATCCTCCACAAATTAAACCAAATAACAAACTTAAATTAAACGACATGGCAAACAAATTAGATAAACTTAAGCTAGTAGAGAAAGCATTAACTAGAGATACATTAAACAAATTTTATAACCTATCTGTAGGAGACTATGCAGTTAGTGTTCAGGGACGTTACTCAACAAGCATAATAGCAGAAGTAAACCAAGCATTTGACTTAACTGGAGATGACTGGAAAGTATGTGCAAACGGATACGTTTCTTGTAGATTAACAGACAAGCTATCTTCTTCAGAAATAGGAGATGTTGTAATGGAGATTACTCTCACTTAAACCTAGCCCACTCCTAGTGCCTCAATGCTCATCGCATTGGGGATTTCTAGGTAGATACTCTGATGAGGATTAAATATCCGAAACGAGCAGGGGGAGACGATGTAACTACGTTCAGTAGTGAGTCCACAATGAACTTGCTCGTCAGTATCATAAGATACCAATTAAATTAAACAACATGATTACAACAAGCAGCTACACACAAACTAGATTCACTACTTATGAGTTAAGCAAGAACAATGTTCTTAGTGTGACTTATTGGGAGACAAATGTCCCTGAAGCAGAGGATAGAAGTACACCGAAATACCATAGCATTGAGGTAGCAAAACTGATGCTAAACAATGACGATGTGACTGAGAAGTTAGAGGGGATATTTGGAGAGATTGAAGACTACATTAACGAAAACCAATTACAATAATGAAACTAAAAAACAACATCAAATTCGATAACCATGTTCAAGCATGGGATTGTGGTAAAGTATTGTTCAGGATACCATCAAGATATAATCAGGAGATAATGAATGCTATACGTTTTCTTCATGATAAGATATTTGAAGCTGCATCTATTCAGGAAAGAGATGATGGTACGGTTAGAATACGATTGACTAAAGATTGGACAGAATACTATGGGCAGTATATTAAAGATTCTGTACATAGTGTAGAGCAAATGTATAAGCAAAAATATGCAGATGCTTTCATGAAGTTATTCAGTTACTCTGAAGAGGATTAAGTATCCGAAACACTACGCAAGTAGTGTCAGTAACAATTAAATTAAATACTATGAATATACTAGATAAAGCAGTTAACAAAATTGACAGAAAAACACTGGACAATATGTACAACGGCGAAGTAATAAAACTAAACAAAAGGTATGAACTATATAAATACTTTGATAACGATTACTTTGTTCTAAGAGATACGGTAATAGATGAAGAAATATTTACTGTTCAATACCTTAATCAGGATGATGAAAGTAACGATGAACTTGTCTTTACTGATATATATGGTTATGACGAAATAGAGGAAACACTATGAAGAAATATATAGTAATAGATACATGGAACGGAGAGGGATACTCTTCAGACAATGGAGTAGATACAAAGCAATTTACATACAAAAAGTCAGCATACAAATGGGCATATAAAAGAGCATTGAGCAATGCTGATGGAGACGCAAAGTATGTAACAAGATACTCGGATGAGTATGCACAAATAGACAAGGGAGTAGACGGAGACGGATATAGCTTTCTAGCATACGATGACAACTATGGTAGTTATCAAGTATGGGAGACAAAAGATGCTCATGCCTTTATGATTCATTGTAATGTAAATGAATGTGCAATGCTCACAAAGAAACAATATGAAGAGCAAATAGAATGGCTAGATAAAGAGTACGGAGAAGACTTAGAAGAGTATTTGGATACAGAAAAGAATGGAGATAAATTTTATGGCTCTCTTGTTGATGACTACGATTATCAATTTAGACTAATTACTAACTTAAAATAAATAAAATGGGATACAATGAAAAGTGGCGACTTAACGCAAGAGACAGAGAAGAGAATCAATATGATAATGAATTTGATGCGTTAGAAAAGAATATTAAGTACTGGTACATGACATATCAAAACATGCACAAAAAGATCTCAGAATGGTATTTCGTAAATCCAAACGAAAGTGACTATTCAACAGATGATATGGAAATGGTGTTTGGAGATGATTACAAAGAGTATAGAAATGCAATTACCCAACTGCAAAGAGTAAAGAAGAAGTACGGAACTATGGATATTACAGATATAAAAGATTTACATCGTTAATTTGTGTTGTTTGTTCTGCGAGATACCTCACTATGAAAGTAGTGGGGATTTCGTGGTACAAGACAAATATTAATAAAATTAAATAAAATGGGATACAATACAGATTGGTACGGAGAGTTAAAAACTAATAGAGCATTCACTATAGAAGAACTAAACGAATGGAATGAAATAGTAGACAATGCACATCCAAGTGAGTATATGTACGATGACGATAAAAGAGAGTTTCCGTCAATACACTGTGGATTCGAGATAATAAACAAGCAAGATTTTAAGGGTAAGAATCCAGTGGGGGAGCATGGAGTATTCAGATGGATGGGATATGAAAAAACATATAAAGGTAAAGAATGGACAATATTCTTCTTGAAAAAACTAATTAAGTGGAGTAAAACTAAAGATATATATGCAGAGGGAGAATTAGAGTGGAAAGGAGATGATGGAGATAATGATATGGGAAGATTAGTAGTTGAAAGACATTACAAGAAGATGATGAAGATGCATACAGAGACGGTAGACTTTACATACAGAAAAGAGAAGACTGAATACATTAGGAATGTTTAAATTTTGTTTATTAAATATTTAAATGTATATTTACCGAAGTTATTAATTAATATAATATAATATGAAACAAGTAATAAGAGTAGAAAATGATTATGACAATACAATGTGTTGGGAGTTGTATACCGAACTAATTCAGAACATTACAGAAGACTTGCCGATACTAATAGAGCAAGACGTCAGCAGACATAACCATATTCTTCCAAAAAGAAGTTATGCGTGTTATTTAGGATGGGACAAAGAAGAGTATAATTGTGTTGATAGTGTATTTGCATCAGGATATTGTCAAGGGGATTATCATTCTTTTACATTAAGAATGAAAAACGTTGATTGTCAACAACATGAAGACTACAAGTTGTTAAAGACTTTACTTAAAAGATACTACACACACAAACACTCATACATCTGTAGATTGTTTGAAGTATTAGATTCAGGGCATGAGTTGGAGACAGAATCAATAAGCATTCAGATGATGGATAAAGAGTTTCCTGAGAATAGTGATATTGAACAAGCGATAATAGAAGACGGAAGATTAGAGTATGATAGTGTTGAATTTAATATAGATTAATATGAAGAAAGAGTATAAGACTTGCGACAAATGTTGCTACGATATTTTAGATAGTGAGGGAGAGGTTATGGAGCATGAATGCTTGTCTCCTGAGTTAGAAGTAAAAAGTGTTCGGTATTTTCAAACAAGAAGAGGATTAGGATACGAATGCAGAACTAACGTAAGAGGGATATCAATTTGGAATGATGGCAATGGCGGTCAAACATTTGTTGATGGCAACGAGCATACAGATTACTATAATGATGTTCATCTTTATAATAAAAAGTATAACGACTCCGATTTAGAAGAATTGATAAATGATTATGAATATAAAAAACAATTAAATGAAAATAAAAGTAAATAAAAATCAGCAAAATATGGAATTCAGAAAAACAGTTTGGAGTATTGTGGAAATAGCAAAGCAAAAAGCTGAAAACGGAATAGAACATTTTCACTACTCTATCCCAAGAGGATTAGGTTTTGGTAGTCATGAAGTAATAAAAGAAGTGGAGCAAATAACAGAAGAAACCGTCTATGCTGGATACCGTAGTGTAAAGGACGGAACAATAAGATTCTCTATAAGTAATTAATTAATAATAATAAAATGAAAATGAAAATGACAAAGTTTATAAAAAAAGATCTTGCAATAAAAAAAATAATTCAAGAAGAATTAATAGATATTGCTGAAGACAGATACATGAGTACCTATGGATTCGTAAATAAAAACGGATTACAAGATTTGGCAAATTGGGTACTTGGAGACGGAACAGAAGATAGCTGGGATGCAGAAGACGATAGCGAACAAATCCAAAAACTATGTGATGAAGTAGATAAGGGAAAGTATATTGTTAGTGTTCTTGAAGCCAACATAGAAGAGGATATTGACGTAAGAATAGATGATGGCTACTATACTATTAGAGACATTAACAAAGTAATTGATGATGTTGAGTATGGTAATGAAGATTCATGGGTAGCAATTCAAAAAATAAAAGAAATAATAAGTTAACTTTGTAAAAAAACTTATGAAACAATTTGTTATATCTTCTGAAGTAAGTAGCAAAAATTTTTCAAATGACATCAGCTTAGAGAAAAACTGTGTACAAGTAGTAAGCAGTAAAGACTCTTTAGCTGATTTTGTTTTATATACCCAAAAGTATTTAAATGATTATGTTTTTCCAATTGTAAATATCAATACGGATGCATTAATAAAAGTTAATCCAATAGATTGGATAGAGACTGAAGAGTATATTACGCATCTATTTACAAGAATAAGAACAGAACATAAAGGTTACCTTGTTCACTACAGTAATTGTTCTGTTGTGTGGTATGTAGAGCATGGAGAGATTTACAGACTGTGTGTTAAGACTATAGAACTTAATATAGACGATTGTGTGTTAGTGTCTTCATTAAACACAAACCAAGTACACATCTTAAACAAAAAAGTTTCTATGAAGTTTTTAGACAATCTGTGGCTAGTTACACAACTTTATGAAAAAGATCAAATTGATAAACACATCCTTAATACAGAAAAAGAAAAGACAGAGCATTATAACGAGTTATGGCTAAACTTTTATGAAAGAGAGTGTGCAGAAGTTGACGAGGTTTATGTTTATAATCAACTAACGAGAGATGAAATAAAATCCTTAGGGCATTTGTTTAAAAATCCTCCTACATTAAAAAAAGCAAAACGTAAGAAGTTTAAACAAAAACTTTACGACTTTAATAAATTTTTGTGTCCAGTAAACTATTTCTTTCCAAAAGAAAATTTAGATTATAATGATTATGACATGAATACTGGCGAAGTAATAGAGTATACTGTTCAGGATTATGCTGAAGGAAAACACAAAGAGGATGCGTTATTGGTGACAATTCTTAGAAGTGAAGACGATTTAACTAAACTTTTTAAAGAAAAATCTTAAAAGATTAGGTATTAATCAAAAATTGTTGTAATATTACACACTAATTGAACTAAATATAATATAGGTAGGTATTTATGATTAAATCAGGTACATAAACTAAGTTATACCTGAACTACTCTACAAGCTAAGTACAGTCACAGATTGCCCGAAAAGTAATATTACGGCTGAGACACTTGCAGATACAAGGATAAACAAAGCCGACTTATTTATTTAGATACGAGTTGATGTTAGGCGAAATCAACAATGTAATTAGAAACTGTATGGCGTGTTTCTTTCTCGTTTTTTTAAACTTAAATAATAAATTATGGATAAAGAATATAGAAAAATATTAGGCAACTACAAGTACAGAGTTTTAGATTATAATGCATGGAGTAAATATGTGAGGGAAGAATATCAAAACATGAGAGAGAAAAACCTTGCTAGTAGACAGAAGAAAGAAAGAAAGCAACTAAAGGATACTCCTTTAAACTTTAATTGGTAATGAAAGAAGTACACGAGTTAATACTGAAAGAAAAGCTAAAAGAAAAGCCAAACGTAAGATATATACAATGGCTACAAAAACTTAATCAGGAAATACTTAAAGATATTATTTTAAAAAACTATAAAAATTAAACAAGAGGGAGAGGACACAACGTCCAAAAAATAACTGAATTAGATTTGAAGTTAATTTTCTTTCTACCTCTCTCTTGTTTATAATTTAAAATAGCTGGGAATAATCCCTAACCTTATTGGGTATGTAAGAGTATCCTTAATATTAAATGTTTAGCTATTTTAAACCATAAAGGGAGGACATAAACGGCATAAGCCAACGATAAGTTAATACTATTGTCCTCCTTTTATGTAAATTAAATTAAATTAAATGAACGAATTAGCATCACACCTTGTTGACACTTTAGTTAAAAAGAGAAAACAAAAATTAGACAACTTATACAATAGAAGAAATTTTATAGATCTAGATAATTTTTTTAAACACAGTGGGAAAATTGAAATTAATGGTAAATTTGTAGCTGCATGTAGGTATATATTACCGATTCCTAATGTTCGTCCAGTAAAAAACGATATGAGTAAATATAAATTAATTAAAAGATATGAGTCAAGAAATTAAAGTTCCAAAATATTATGTAGGAGACACCTACAGAGAAGGATATTACCAAGCAAGGTACGTTGTTGAAGATTTTAATTGTACATATAACGTTGGGAATGTTGTTACTTATTGTTTGCGAAGTTCAAAAAAACATGAAAGCCCAATAGAATGTTTACAAAAATCTATAAATCATCTTAAGTTTGAGATAGAGAGATTAGAAAAATTAAATAAAAAAAAATAAAATGAAAAGAGAAATATTTAATAATTATGCAACTGCAATAGCTGATAGATTCCATCTTACTTTGGATGAGATGTTTGCTAAAACAAAAAAAAGAGAAATAGTGGACGCAAGACAGATGTTGTATTTTTTGTCTCGTGAACGTCCAATAAGAATTTCTTACATACAAAAATTTATGGAAGACAATGGACATATTGTTTCTCATTCCACTATAATTCATGGTTACAACATAGCAAAAGAACAAGTTGATTCAGATCCTGACTATGCAGTTGCCGTTAAATCTATTGAGGAACGATCAAAAAAAGATGTATAGTATAGGACAATTATATAGCCAAGCAGCACAAGACAATTCTATGAGAATAGAAAGGAATGAAAATGTAAGCTATATTAATGTTGGAGTTAAGATAAGTAAGTACCCAAGCAAAACAGAAATACTTAACTGTTCTAAAAATGGAGACTACTTTCAAGAAATAACATCTGACGAGTATAGAATGTTTTATAATCGTGGATGGTATGAAGGTTGTATAATTTTAGCCATAGCTAACTGCACAAGAAAGTTAAATATGATTAAAGTAAAAATGCAAGAAGAAGTAAATCAAAGAAAAAACGATAAGTTTATTAAAAATTTAAAAACAAAACGGGAGTTTGTTATGAATAGATATTCTTATTACAGTCAAAAACTAATTAAATTAAATCAAAATGAAAAAACTAAAAACAGTAAATATAAAGGGTAAGGACTATGTTGAAGTTCACGAAAGATTAAAATTCTTCAGAGAGGTGTATCCTGAATATACATTAGACACTCAAACAATAGAAAAGACAGAAGATACTGTTATGTTTAAAGCGGTTATATTAAACGAACAGGGCAGAATAATTGCTTCAGGACACGCAGAAGAAAGAAGAGGATCGTCCTTTATAAATAAAACCTCTTATGTAGAGAATTGTGAAACCTCTGCATGGGGTAGAGCATTGGGTAATTTTGGAATAGGATTAGACACATCAGTGGCATCCTATGATGAAGTAGCAAATGCAATTAAGAATCAAACAACTAAAGCAAAGGTGCCAACAAATACAACTAAATTAAAATTAGTTGTTGAGGATGATAATTGGGATAAGGTTTTAAAGTACATGGCTCAAAACAAAGCATTAGGCTTAGACAAGCTAGTCAACAACTTAGAACAAAAGTATTCAATTAAGTCTTCTGTAAAGAAGGAACTTTCAAAACATATTAAATAATGATAGTGCCTTATAACTACACAGACAAAGTTGTATCTAAAATTGCAGAGAAACTAAAAGATGACTCATCATATTATGGAGAGTATGGAAAGCAGTGGTTGTCAAATTCAGATATAAAAAACTTACTAGACAATCCAAGAATGTTTGGTAAGCCTCAGGCTGAAACAAAAGCAATGTTAGAGGGTAGATATTTTCATACTGCTATCTTAGAAAAAGACAAACTAAAAGATTTTGATATTGTAGATGTATCTAGTCGTAATACAAAAGCATACAAAGAGCATATATCATACAATGACAATAAAATGTCTCTTCTTCATCATGAAGTTGAGCAATTAAAAGATGTAATCGATGCAATGTTATGTAATTTAGAAATGTACGATGAGATATACAAAGAAGGAAACTTATATGAAGTCCCAATGGTTAAAATGATTATGGGGTTAAGTTGGAAAGGCAAAGCTGATATAGTTTGTTACGATAAGCTAATTGATTTGAAAACAACATCTGATATAAATAAGTTTAGATCTAGTGCCTACAGATATAATTATGATAGTCAGGCATATATATATCAAGAGTTGTTTGGATTGCCTCTGGAGTTTTATGTAATAGACAAGTCAACATATCAGTTAGCTATATTTAAACCTACTGAAGAGTTTATTCAAAGAGGTAAGGAGAAAGTTGAAAACGCAGTTTTTATCTATAACACATATTTTAGTAAAAATGCTGAAGAAAACATAAATCAATTTGTTTTACATGAAACATTATAGAAACATAATATTGCATAGAAAAATATTTTTTGTTTTAAAAATAGTTTATAAGGTAATTAAATATTATCTTTCAAGGCTATCTTGGGAAAGAGAAATATTTATAGTAGAAGTTCCAACTACTATGGAAAACGAACAGCAAAAGCAAACACTTATGGCTGAGGTTTTAGAAATTTTGGAGCAACAAATTAAAATAAATTAAAATGGAAGAAAAAATTTATGTAGGTAGTGGAACTGAAAAGTTTGACGGCAACCTAGTTTCTTGCAGTTTATGTTTAAGTGATCTACCTTCAGAGCATATCTTTGAATATAACGGTAAGAAATATATTAAACTTAATGTGCAAAAGAAAAAGCAAGCTGATGAGTATGGTAAGACTCATTACGTTGCGATTGACACTTGGAAACCTGAACCCAAGAAAGATGAAGCAAAACAAGAAAAAGACTTACCTTTCTAATAATTGTAAAGAGGGGGTCGAAAGACCTCCTTTTTTTTTAATATAATATAATGGAGATAACAATATTCAAAGACATAAAAAATACATCTCAACCTTTTTACAGAAAAGTAGAATTAGTTTTAACGAGGATAGAGCAAGGAAGTTCCAAAGACATAGTAAAAGAGATACGAGCAGAAAAAGATAAAGAAAAAAGAAACGAGTTAAAAAAACTTTTACCAGCAATTTGTTTTAGTGGTAAGTTTACAAAACGCAATGACACATCCTTAACACAACATAGTGGATTAATTTGTTTAGACTTTGATGGGTACAAGTCAAACAAAGAGCTGCTTGAAGAAAAAGAAAAATTAGCTAAAAACAAATTTATATTTGCAGTATTTATTTCTCCTAGCGGCAAAGGATTAAAGGCACTTGTAAAAATACCTAAAGAAATAGATAATCATAAAAATTATTTTAACTCATTAAACAAGCATTTTAATTCAGAGTACTTTGACACAACCTCAAAAAATATATCAAGGGTTTGTTATGAAAGCTATGATCCATTAATTTTTATAAACTTAACGTCTAGTGTGTGGAATATTATAGATGCTCCTGAGTTTGTTGAGATTAACAAGTACAAAGACAAACCAACTATACCAGTCACAGACGAAAATAAAATTGTAGAGATTCTATTAAAGTGGTGGGAAAACAAGTATGGATTAGTTAGTGGAGAGAGGAACAACAATGTATATATACTCGCAGCAGCATTCAATGATTTTGGGGTGCCAAAAAATTTAGCTGAATATGTTATGGGTAATTTTAGTAGTAAGGATTTTAAACATCATGAAATTAAAAGAACTATAGATTCAGCTTACGCACAAGTGCAGAATTTTGGAACTAAGTATTATGAGGATGAAGACAAAGTAAATAAAGTTAAACAACAATTAAGAAGAGGAGTCTCAAAAAAAGAAATCCGATGTCAATTAGAAGACGAAAAAATTGATGTCGATGAAATTGAAAATGTAATAGTTCGTCTTGAAGAAGAGCAGTCTAATTATAAGTTTTGGACAAAAAATGAAAAGGGAGTTATCAAAATTGTACATATACTTTTTAAAAACTTTTTAGAAGATAATGGTTTTTATAAATTTAATCCTGAAGGAAGTAAAAGTTATGTCTTTGTTAGAGTAACTAATAATCTTATAGATCATACATCTGAAAAAGAAATTAAAGATTTTGTTTTAACTTATCTACTGCAAGTTGATGACTTGTCAGTATACAATTACTTTGCTGAACACACTAGATACTTTAGAGAAGAATTTTTAACACTACTATCTTCTATAAATGTTTTTTTTATTGCAGACACAAAAGAGACTGCATACTTGTACTATATGAATTGTGCAGTAAAAATAACGAAAGACGATACTGTGCTAATAGATTATTTAGATTTAGGTGGTTACGTTTGGAGAGATCATGTTATTGATAGATCTTTTACACTTTGTAAGGTAGGAAACTGTGATTACAAAACCTTTATATCAAATATTTGTGGAGATGACAAAAGCAGGATAAACTCAATGGAAACCACAATAGGTTACTTATTGCATGGATGGAAAAATTTATCATACTGTCCAGCAGTTATATTGAATGATGAAGTTATATCTGCTAACCCTGAGGGTGGCACGGGTAAGGGTTTGTTTATGAATGGGTTATCTAAAATGAAAAAGAATGTAACAATAGACGGAAAGAGTTTTACTTTTGAAAGGTCTTTTGCTTATCAGTTAGTTTCAGCTGACACTCAAATATTATGTTTTGATGATGTAAAAAAATCATTTGACTTTGAAAGGTTATTTAGTGTTATTACGGAGGGTTTGACCCTTGAGAAGAAAAACAAGGATGCAATTAAAATACCATTTGCTAAATCCCCTAAAGTAGCATTAACTACAAACTATGCAATTAAAGGAGAGGGTTCTTCATTTGAGAGACGTAAATGGGAGTTAGAGTTGGCTCAATATTACACTAAAGACTTTACACCTCTTGTAGAGTTTGGTAAATTAATGTTTGGCGAGTGGGACGATAATGAGTGGTGTCAGTTTGATAATTACATGATACAAAATTTACAAATGTATTTAGAACATGGTATGTTAAAGAGTGAGTTTGTTAATTTAAAGATGAAAAATTTAATAAGAAGTACCGATCATGTGTTTATTGAATGGTGTGGATTAATAGGTGGAGGTAAATTTAATGACAAGCTAAAGTCTGATAGCAGAATATACAAGCCCGATCTATATAAAGATTTTGTAGAAGAGAATCCTGACTTTGCACCAAGATCAAAAGATACTGTTTCAAGAACTAAGTTCTATCAATGGGTAAAAAAATTCTGTTTTTATCATTATAAAGTAGAGGCAGAAGAGGGTAAGGATTTAGGAGGTAGGTTTTTTTATTTTAGAACTATGGATGTTTAATTTTAGAGACTATCAAGCGGATATCATAAACAAGGGAGTAGAGATTATTTCTGTTTATAAATTTTTATACTTGGCTATGGAAGTTAGAACTGGCAAGACTTTAACAAGTTTAGGGATTGCAAGTCTTATTGATTGTAACGAAGTTTTGTTTATAACAAAGAAGAAAGCTATATCAAGCATCGAGGATGATTATAAATTATTAAAAGCTAAGTTTAATATTGTAGTTATTAATTACGAGTCGCTACATAAAGTAAAACAAACTGGCTGGGATTTAGTAGTATGTGATGAGGCTCATACATTAGGAGCTTTTCCAAAACCAAACAAAAGAGCAAAACAAGTAAAAGAAATATTGTTAAGATCTAATCCTTATGTTATATTGCTTAGTGGTACACCAACACCTGAGTCCTACAGTCAAATGTATCATCAGTTGTATGGCATAACCAATAGTCCATTTAAAAGATTTAAAAACTTTTATGCTTTTTCTAAAGAGTATGTTTTGGTTAAACAAAGAAAAATTAACGGTATGTTTATTAATGACTACTCTAAAGGTCTGAAGTCTATATTAGATGAAATTTCTAGATTTAAAATTAGCTACACGCAAAAAGCGGCAGGATTTAAAACAGAAACTAATGAAAAGATTCTTTATGTTAATTTAAATAGAATTACTCAGGGGTTGATAAGTCGCTTAAAAAAAGATAGGGTTGTAGAAGGAGACGGTGAACTTGTGCTGGCAGATACTCCTGCAAAGTTAATGACTAAAGTTCATCAGCTTTGCTCAGGCACTGTAAAGTTTGAAAGCGGAAACGCTATGACAATAGATTTTACTAAGGCAAAATTTATACACAAATATTTTAAAGATAGAAAGATAGCAATATTTTATAAGTTTACTCAAGAGTACAAAGCTTTAAAAGAAATATATAAAGATCAGATTACTAATGACTTAGAAGAGTTTAAAACTACAGACAAATGTATTGCTTTACAAATTGTCTCTGGAAGAGAAGGTATAAGTTTAAAAGAGGCATCGTGTTTGGTTTATTACAACATTGATTTTAGTGCCACATCTTATTGGCAAAGCAGAGATAGAATGACAACGAAAAACAGAACGCATAATAATATTTTTTGGATATTTAGTAAGGATGGAATAGAAAACGATATATACAAAGCAGTTGTTAAAAAGAAAGATTACACCCTTTCTCATTTTAAAAGAGATTTATTAGATTTGTAATATGACTGAGCAGCAGATACAAAAAAAACGTATAGCTCAATTAGAAAACGAGGGTTATTATGTAATCAAACTAACAGTCACAAATAAAAATGGCATCCCTGATCTAATAGCAATTCCTAGAGGATCTAATGTTTTGTTTTCGGAAATTAAAAAACCTAAGGGTAAGTTATCAGAGTTACAAAAATTTAGAATAAAAGAACTTGAAGAATACGGAATACAGACAGAAATTTATAGAGGCTAAAGGCTATGACGTAGAGGATTATTTTATGGATAATCTTTCTGAAATGAATTTATATACTGCATTAAAAATTGCAACCTTTATAGAAAAAAATTTACAAAGCATACAAGTTACAAAATTAAGGTCTACTGTTTTGGGTGGGTGTATTGTTCATAGTATTGGTGAGCCTATAACTTTTGTGATAGAAATGGTACGCAAACAAAACCATTATACTACCTTAACTGATGTATGTTTGATTGATATGGATGAGTATTTAGATCTTATGTTATTAGATTGTTATATAAAACCCTTAAAATAATTAGGCTGAATCAATTATTTTTTTATATTTGATTAAATCAAGTATAAATGCCACGAGTAGCTCCAGAAGACAAATCAACCATCACACATATAAAGTATGTTAGTGAAAGTATTCATGACTTTGGAGATAGCTTGTATGAGGATTTAATGGAGAGAGATCATGATGAGGCAAAAAAAAATGCTCAAAAGCTAATAAAAGTATTAGCTGATCTAATTCAATCCCTATCCGATGAAATCTAATAAAGAGTACGGCAAAAGACTAAGACTTTCCCCTGAAGAAGTTGACTATATATTACAAAAGAGAGCAACTAATTTAGACAATATAAACAATAACACAGCTTTAGATGTGCATTGCGAAGAGCGTGGTATAGATAAAAAAGATATAGTTAGCGTAAAACACTGGCAAAGCGGCAGTGGAGACTACAGATTTTCTATTGTAACTAAAGAAAATTTGGGGCTAGATGAAGAACAAATATTTGGTAAGGTAAATGATTTTATTTCTAACTACTCTCCTGATTACATTCCTCTTAAAAATTTCAGAGAACGCAAAGGTGGTCACTTGCTAGTTGTTAATCCTTCTGACATCCATATAGGAAAGTATGCTAATGAGAAGGAAACAAATCAAGAGTATAACAATGATATTGCCGTAGCAAGGGTTATAGAGGGTGTTAAAGGTCTTATTGACAAGGCTAAGGGATTTGATATAGATAGGGTGTTGTTTTGCATAGGAAACGATGTGCTCCATATCGACAATGTTTATTCAACCACCACCAAAGGGACTTATCAGGATACAGATGGTAAGTGGTGGGAGCATTATGAGATTGCTTTGATGTTATATGTCAAGTGCGTTGAGATGCTTAGAAAGATTGCTCCCGTAGACGTTCTTCACAGTATGAGTAACCATGACTACCAATCTGGATACCATCTAGCTCATACATTAAGAAGTTGGTTTAGAAAAGCTACTGATGTCACTTTTGACATTAGTGTTGCACATCGTAAATACTATCAATATGGTAGCAATTTAATTGGCTTGGAGCATGGGGATGGTGCTAAGATGGTAAACTTACCCTTGTTGATGGCACAAGAGCAGCCTTTACTCTGGTCGAAAACTACACATAGATATTTTTACTTACACCACATACACCATAAGGTAAAGCATAAGTGGTTAGACGCAAAAGATTATATTGGTGTAACTGTAGAGTACATGAGAAGCCCATCATCATCTGATAGTTGGCATTCTCGAAAAGGTTTTACTGGAGCACCTTTAGCCTGTGAAGGATTCATTCATAGTAGATTAACAGGGCAGGTTGCTCGCTTAACACATTATTTTTAATGGTAATAATCTGGCCTAGTTAAATGAAAACTTATTTAATAAAATATACTTTAAGAGATGGTAAGCAAGAAAGCGTTACTATAGAGACTAACGATCTATTTAATTCTTTGTTTCAGTATGAAAGAAACAGAGACGTTCAAAGCTGGGATCTAATACAATTAATTCCAGAATAAAACCTTAGAATTTTTTTTAATTTTTACAAGCTCCTCACATTTTTCGTACTCTTCAGTATAAACAAAATGATCTATTAGTATATCATATATAGGATGATTATTATCTAATATAGGCTCGTCAGGATTATGTACAAAGTAAACATCATCGTCTGTTTTAAAAAAGTCTTCTAACTTTTTCTTTCCAGTTACCAAGAGGTATGAGTTATTCATGGACTCGTCTTCGTCAAACATCATCTTTTTTGTATAGGTCTTCTAGGTTTTCTAGGACGTTTTTTCCCTGGATTTGCAGTTTTCCATTTTCTTGTATTTCTAGAATAATCATTGTAGTTTTTTAAATCTCTTTTGTATTTCTTTAGTTCTTGATTGTAAATTACTCTGTTGTATTTTGCTCTGTTATTCTTTTTTAATTTTTTTAACTCGTCCTTTGAGTAAGTTTTTTCAGGCTTTCTTTTTAAATCTTTATAGATATCTGCTAATAAAACTTTTCTAACATCTCTATATAAAGGGATAAATCCAGTGTTTCCTAAAAATTCTACTGGTAATCTTTCATTAATCTCTCTACCTTGTCTTTTTCGTGCTTCAGATGTTTTTCTTTGAGGCTCAGTAAGTTTTTTTACACCAAAAGCTAAAGATTTTACTGGTGG
>JGI24003J15210_10000541_pt1 | contig 16168 bp, 14 predicted proteins | sample LinPmetageLP28_FD_15210 | JGI IMG/M metagenome (IMG submission 15210)
CAGTAAACCCCTGAAGTTTTAAAGTGCAGACAACCATTAGTTGCCATTCTAGCTTGAGTAAAAGACTGACCATAAAAATCAAAAGTAAATCCTATATTAAATGCTCCAGATACTGCATCGTCATTTGAACCTAATCCTGTTGAACCCGATGAATTAGTTTGTAAATCATATAAACTTTGATTTGCTTCGTATATGTAAGAAGCTTCTGTTTTTAAAGAAATAACTAATACAAGAATTCCTATCCCTACCATGGAGCCTGTCACTATTATGTCCGACAGTATTTGATCTAACCTACTGCTTGACTTGCCCATTCTTTTTTGCATTGTCTTTTAGTTTTAGTTTTAGTTGTATAAATAACTTTAACTGCTCCAACAACATCTTTATTAATCTTGTCTCTGTTAGGATTTTTATTGTTTCTGCATTGCTTTATAAACTCTTTTTCTTTGTCTTTTGCATCAGGTCTTTGAGTTGGGTTTTCTAACCATGCTTGCGTAGCTTCTTTACCAATTTTTCCTTTGTACGGACAAGGAGTGCCAGCCATTTCCATAGCTTTAAATACTCTTTTGTCTTGGCAAAGGATAGAAACAGAAGCAACTTTCATTCCTGTGTCGTACAAATATTTAGAAAGTTTTAATCTTTCACAGTTTTGATCGGTAACTGTGCCTCCTGTTGAGAACCCAAACACTTGACCTTGAAACGCTCCTGATCTACCTACGGTACATAAGTCTTGTGAATAACTCATAATACTTGGTGCGATAGCTGACGCAGGAGGAGCTTTAGTTCTAACATTTTGGTTTATAGTTTGAGTACTATTAGACTGATTAATATTTCTATTGGTGTTATCTGACACCGAATTAGAATTATTATTGTTTGTGTTGTTAGTTTCTACGTTTGAATCAGAAGTACTGTTGTTAATGTTGGTGTTGCTGTTTGTGTTGTTTGCTGTGCTAGTAGAATTATTTGTATTATTTGTTGTACTATTGTTTGTAACTTCTTGGCTGACATTAGAAGTATTCATGCTCGTAGAAGTGTTTACATTTGTATTCGCATTTGTATTCGCATTTGTACTTGTTGAATTATTAGTGTTCGTATTCGTGTTTGTGTTTGCGTTAGTATTACTGTTGGTGTTAGTGTTGTTGTTCGTACTGGTGTTTGTGTTGTTGTTAGTGTTTGTGTTAGTGTTCGTATTTGTGTTAGTGTTCGTATTTGTTGTAGTCGTAGTGTTTTCTGTCTCTAATGTGTTATTCTCACAATACTGTGTACCGTTAGCACACCCTGTTCCTGTTTGCTCAACAGCAGAAAAAGTAAAAGCACTGAAAACTACACTTAAACCCACCAATAATTTTTTCATGAAATCACCTATACACTTCAGGAATACGCACGCTGGGGTTTTGGATAGGTAATGAATTTAAACCTTGAGTTGCTAGAGGAGACCCATAAAGGTACTGACCTAAAGCACCGTCTAAGTAATTGTTGTTCATAACATAGTTGCTAGGAGGGTAAGTATCATACTGCTGTACGTCGTTGACAACAGGAGAAGTAGCGTACTGGTCTATGTAATTAACAACAGGGCTGTACGGTTGAGTATTTAAAGGAACATAATCACTTATTTGATCTTCTTGAACATACGGAGCTGCATTCAAAGTTTGTACTCCTGTTTCTGGTTGAATATTATCTTGAGGATAGTCATTTACTGGTGGATACTGTTGAGCGTAGTCGTAATAATCATTTTCGTATTGATTTTGAATATCTTGAATATACTCTGGTGTTGTGTAATCAGGAATAGTGTCAGGTCTAATATCAGAATCAGGCTCTGTTGCTGAAATAGAATTTTCTTTTTCTGTTTGTTCTTCTGGTACTACTACAGACTGTGTTGTCCCAGCCATCATAGGCATAAAAGTTTGTCTTTGTCTGGCTAATAGATCTTGCATGTTTTGAGCACCGCCTGTGTCTTGAGGCACAAAACCGTATTGACCTGGATCTTGTAAAGAATTTATCCCACTATAACCACCGTAACTTTCAGGGGCAGGAGGAGGTATGTAAGGAGTTACCTCATCAACAGGTAGATTGCTGTTATAAGAATCCACCACCCCTTGAGGAGCATTTATCACACTATCTAACCCTGCTTGTATTCCCATAATATTTTCCTAGTCTAAAAATAAATCCATTTGTTGTCCAGGTTGTGGACCATCTGGACCCATACCGTTTTTGATATCATCTAAATAAGTTCTAATGTTGTTACCGTTTTTGTTCCAGTATTCTGAAACTATCTCATTAGGAGCTCTTCCTCTTCCTGCTCTTCTAGCATAATCTAATACATCAGCTAAAACTCCAGGATCACTGAACTCTTCTATGCCAGATTCTTTTACAGCTGAGTATACACCTTTCCCTGTTTCATCAAGTTGTCCAAAAGTCATGTCTTTTAATGCCAAAGGGTTACCTTCTGTTGATATTCTTGGACCCATGTACCCTGCTCTTGGATCTAAAGTGTTACCGCTTGGCACTCCGTTTTCTATTTCTTTCATTGCTAAGTTTTTACTAGAGAACTCAGGTATTACTTCGTCTCCTCCCCCTCTAGCCATGGATTGAATACCTCCAGTTGGGGGTTTAGTTACGGGCATCAATTCACTGGCTCCTCTTAGCTCGTCCTGCATTACTCCGTACTCTTGGTCTCTCACAGCACGAATACCTTTTTCTTCGTCTATTGCTAGAGTAGTTGCTCTGAGTTTATCTTGAGCAGTTTTGCCCATGTTCTCCCCTCGACTACCATCTAAACGGTAGGTTATCTCCTCAAGATCTCTGCTCTTCATCTTTTTAATCTTTTCTTTTGTTAGTCCGTATAACAACCGAATCCCTCTACTAATAGCCATGTTTCATCCTCATTAATTTAACTGGTCCACCTCTGACCATTTTAGGAACCATTGATTTTTCTATGTCTTCCAGTTTACCTAAATTTATATTTACTCGTGCACCTCTCCCTTCTCGACTTCCTATAAGACCAGCAATTCCAGATAGCACACTCATTGGTAAATTTTCTGTAAAAGGATTCATGTTCCTAGCAAATCTTTTTATTCTACCAGGGTTTTTAGGGTCGTCTTCATCGACTTTTCTTCCAATATTTGCATCGTACCTATCTGTTATTATTACATTGCCGTTATCGTCTAGTGACCAATCAAAAGAACCTAAAAAAGTTTTAATTTGTGATTCTGGGTCACGGAGTTGTTGGAAAAAATTCTTATCACTTTTTGAATCGAGAGCTTCTTGATAGGCGTCTCGCTCTTCTGTGCTAATATCAGGTTGTGCTAGTTTTTCTGACGCCTGTGCTCTTGCATCAGCAGTCATAATATCACCATATCCACCTTGCTCTGGGTATCTTATCTGCCCACTTGTTTCACCATCTCTAGTAGCCTCATAAATTAATTTATTAAGTTGTTTTATTTCTTTATCGTTGAGGTCGCCAATATCGTAGGAGCCTGTGTTAGAAACAAAAGGTACTAAATCATACAAGAAAGCTTTTTGATTTATCGGCATACGTTTAAGAGTATCACCAAAAAAACTGTAGTCTTCTTCACGTCTTCTATCAACTTCACTCATGTTTGCAAGTTCTTGCTCTCGCCTTTCCTTATCAGCGATTATCTGTTCAGTTGTTATGTTAATCATTTTCTATGCCCATCAGTACCCATATTTCATCCTCATTAATTTAACTGGTCCACCTGTGTTGTATTTTTGATCTTTCAATACTTCCAAAGCTTCTTCCATATACAAGTCTGTTGCTTGTTTACTTGTTCCAGCTGAACCTGGACCTCTTAATAATTGTTCAGCACCCTTTTTATACATTTTTGTTTTTGACGCTAAGTCCTCATAACGGTCTGCATTTTTTGAATAATAATACGATCGGTCACCATAATTGGGGTGTGGTCTTATTTCTGCTGGGTTTGCAGTTTGAGATTTAAATGGACCCATTTGTTTTTTACTCATTATTTCAAAAATATTGGCACGTATCCTTTGAACAGCATCTGAACCAGCACTTGCATAAAACCCTCTAGCGTTTTGCCCAGATCCGTAAACAAAACTGTAGATTTCTCCTGACTCTGGATCCATGAAATAATTGTTTTTGGGACTTTTCCTTAATTTAATAAGTTTTTCCATTCCTTCTTTTTCTGTTAGGTCAGGCATCATTGACCTTACACCAGGAGTTGGTAAAGCACCTCGTGATGGTGGTGCTTCTAAATCCCCCATGCCTGCAGGAGTGTGGTCTCTATCTGGCCATCTCCCTGCTTTAGTTACATTGGGGTTTGCTTTCCTTTTTGCAAGTTGTTTTAGTAACAGTGTTACAATACTCATCAGAATCCGTGTTTCATCCTCATTAATTTAACTGGACCACCTGTGTTGAAAGGAGCAGGACTTGTTTCTCGCATACTAGATTTAGTGGCAAACTCATCTGGACCAAATAACTCTAGTTCTATTTCTGTTCCTGTTTGATCAGCACTGTATCCTTTAGAACTTTGTGGGTCAAGCTGTGTTGGTTGAAGAATGAAACCACCTTGTTGTTCTGGGGCAAAACTAGCCAGTTCTCTCACGACTGTTTGAAAATAAGGGTTGCTTAAAAACTTATCTTTTGCGTTAATTCCTCTTAATTTCTTAGGGTTCAATAAACCATCGATAACAGCCTTTTCTTTTCCAGACTTACCTAACCTCAGTGCTGCGGTTATCATTCTTCCAGGTCTTGTAAAGATACCAACGTAAGCCCTGACAACATCTATACCTGCTTTTAATTTAGGATCGTCTACTATCTGAACAGCAGATTTACCTTTAGGAAGCAATGCCCTTATGTGATCTCCCCATTCGTTTAATCCTGCAGCAAAATTATCACCGTACCAAACAGCCATTTGGTCACTGTGTGCGTCAAGGTATTTAACAACTTCTTCAGGGTTTAAGTCAAGAGAAACTTTATTTCCTGCTTTTTTAGTTATGTCTGAAGTTTTTTTAACAAAATCTCTATAGATCATGCCTTTGTACATGTCTATAAAATCATCTTTCATAGAAGAGTCTAAGCTATCTATTGCTGTTTTTAAATTTTTAGTGTATGTAATTTCATTAGACCTAAAAGTTATGTCAAAAAGCTGTTCAGGTTTATCCAATAAACCTTCACTGCCCCAAGAATACTGAGAAATATCTTTACGACTTTTTCTAAGACCTCTAACCTCTGCTTGAGCATATTTTGAAGCACTGGCTGCGTTTTGAAAACGCTTAAAATCTTTAGGGTCAAGCCACTCTTTCATGGCGTCACCGTATTGATTCATAAAAGAATCGTGTTGTGCTTCCGTTAAGAGTTTTAGATCGTCTTCTCCTGTTGCTGTTTGCATCCTCTTTCGATACATTCCTTTGATTGCAGAACGGATAGCCGTTAATCCCTCTAACCCTTCGGGTGTGCTTAAGATAGCTTTTAATACTTTTCTACCTTCTGGGTTCTTATTCATGATAGCTTTGCTTATAACATCTTCGGTTTCTACATTATAGACTTTTCCTGTGCCCCTTATTGTACGGATTAATTTTCCTGATAAATCACGAGTAAAGTTGTCATTGAATCTAGCGTATCTTTTTTCTATTTGAGCTAAATCATCTAAGATGTTGGGGTTACGTTCTATAATATTTTTACCCCAAGAAGTATCAGGGTCAACAAGCTGTTCTCTCATACCTTTAAGTTGACTTTTTAATTGTTTCAAGAATCCTAGTTGTGGAGTAGATGCTCCTGATTGTGCTGATTGTTGAGCTTTATTTATCTGCCCATTAACATTGGTGATAGCACGTTTAAGTTGTTCGTAATTTACTTTTCTGCCTGCACCTCCATCTGATTTTAATCCAAGATTTAACAAGTCTTCTATAATTATTCTATCCTCTACTGCTAACGAAGGAAGTATGTCTCTTTCTATTTTTTTACTGTTTTGATTAGCAAATTTGATTAAAGGTGTTGTGTCAAAAACAGGGTTGCCTTGTATGTCTTTTTCTATTGATGCATACTTAGCGTCAAGAACATTGTTTACTTTATCTCGGACTGTTTCTATTGCGTTTCTGACTGCTACTCCAGATTGACCTATGTCGTCAACACCACCTCTCACAAACTCATCTGCTGCATTAAATGCTTCCCGTTCAAAATCTTGTATAGATGCATCTAATCTTTCTATCTCAGGTCTTCTTTGTGTCTCAATAGCTCCTTGAATTTTAGAGCCCCTTATCCTCATTTGGTCTGGACCTATCTCAATAACATCCTCTAGTCCTTCGGATTGTAGACCACTAAACTGTTCTCTAAGGGTTTTTTCTTTTATCTGGTCTTGTTTTGCTATTACTTCTCTAATCTGCTCGTATTCTTTACCAGCTTTACTGCCCATCTGGCTAAGTTCTTGCCAGTACTCTGAAGCAGGTTGTGTGTCTGCCCCTTCAACAGAAGAGTGTAATAATATTTGAGGGGCTGTCAGTGTCTCGACAATTTCATCGCTTTCCGCCATGACTTGATCATACGCTTTTATAAACACGTCTTCATCCCACTCGATGGCTGGACTGTAGTTCCGAAGTCCTGCGCTATTAATCACCCTTCTAAATAAGGTGAATGCTGCTGAACCACCTAAACCAAAAGCACCGACCATGCCCCCGTGTTTCACAGCTTCTATAAACAGATCCATGTCATTATTGTACTTGGGTGATAAATAACCTTTTTCCCGCATGTTGAATAATTGATTTGTTCTCATAAGCGTTGCAGCTACTGCTTCTGCTGTAACACCTGCAGCCAGCATCGTTCCTGGACCACTTGGTGAAGCAAGCACTGACGCTCCAAGCCCTGCAGCTACTTCCCCTACTAATTCAGGAAACTCTGCAGCTATGTCTGTAAGCTGTAGTCCTGGAGCAAAAAGTGTTTGATACTGTCCTTCTTTTTCTGGGTCACGGTACATGTATCGTCTAGAAACTGGTTCTTGTCGAACAGCAAAATCAAATGGTGAACCGTCTGGTTCTGTCGCGTCAGGGTAGTAATCTCTCAATACTTTTTCTACACCACCGCCTTCTCCTAAAGCAAAACTGTCGTTAGGTAGCCAAGTAGCTGTACGAACTATTCCCATAGGAGCACCTGAAGTATCTATACCCATTCGGTTTAAATACTCAGTTTCAGATTCATCTACAAACTCATACTTTTTTTCGCCTTCTTTTTCAAACATTAGTTCAATATTCCAATCCCCTAACATCTCTCCCTCTTCAGGGAAAAACGGTAAAGCTCTACTTGTTCCAGGCTTCCTTTGAAACTCGGTCGGTATGTATTCTTTAGGCATTCTACTTGTTCTTTTTCTATGGTATTTGTACACGCTTTCAGGGACACGAATAATTTTGTTTTCCATGTCAAATATGTCAGGGTTGACAGTTCCCGTGACATCTAGAGCTGGACTTTTAGTGGATAAGTACCTACTAAAGATTTCATCTCTTGCGTCTTGTGCGTCGTTTTGTATTGCCATATTTTAAAAAGAAGTGTACCATTTCATAAATTCTTCCATGTCTCCTCTACCAGCAGGAGTGTCAGGGAAAGCGTCTTTTATTCTTTGGATTGTTATCTGTTGAGATGTTGCTGGATCACCAACCAATTCATCATATATAATTTGTTTAGCTAATTTATCCCAGCTAATTGTCTCACCTGTGCTTTCTAGCTGAGTTATTTTTTTACCTGTACCGCTTTGATCTTCTTTTAACTTTCGATTAAAACTTGTGTAACTATCTGCAGGAGGAGGCATCACAGGTGACATGCCTCCAGTAGCTATTGAGTTTTGTTGGCTTTCCCGCCCTAGTGCTGCTAATCTATCGTCTATAAACTTTTGAGTTTTTTCTCCTCTGGCTCCAGGAGCAAAGTACTGATTACCTACAGTTAAACTGCCAATTGGATCCAAGTCTGCTCCTTCTGGGTTATCTATCAGTACCTGAGTATCTCGGTAGATTCCCTCTGGACCTGCTTGGTTGTTGTAGTTCCTAATAACTTTGTATTCTAGGTCATTAATGATACTTTGGAAACCTAATAGAGAACTGGCGTTAGCTCCTATCTCTTGCATAAACCGTTCAATATCAGCGTTAGATATATCCCTGCCTTTTTGTTCCGCTAATAGTTTAGCAGAAGAAATAGCTAATCCAAACATGGCAGCAGTTAATCTGTCTTTTTCAACACCTGCTTTTACTAATTTTGGAGCCCACGCATAATTCATAATTTGTGTTTCGTACTCCTCCGCAAAATTTGCGTACAACGTGTCGTAACTGTTACCTTTAATTGCTGCCCCATTTGGTACTAATACATCTCTCCTATAAACTTCATAAGCTTCTTGAGTACTGGCTATTATATTACCAAAAGCAGACATAACTCCTGCAGGATTACCGAACAAACCTTTTTGAGCAATCGATTTAATTAAATCAACACTGTCTAATACTTTTCTTGTGCCTAAATCTAAGTTAATTAATTTTTCTCTCGTCTCTCTTATTTCTCCAAGTTGAGCTCTAGAGCCAGCGTAACCTTTGACATCTCCCGCAGCACCTTCCGTCATAGTGATAGTTCCGTCAGGGTTAACAACAGTAGTCTTCATCATGGTGTTAGGAACGTATCTGTGTACTGTTTCTCCGTTTTCTAACGTAGTCATGGGGTTTTTTAATAAATCAGATTTAGAAATAAATTTAGCCATTCCGTCTTCTAAGTCAAAGACAGCTTGAGTTTCGCCAGCTTTAATAAATTCGTATTCTTTTCTTGGGTCACTACTAGGAAGAGTCAAGTATTCTTGCATTGATATTTGTTCAATCTTACCTTCAGGGGATTTAATAAAACCCATTGTCCTTGCGTTAGTTGCATCTACAAGGTTCACCGTGTACCCTGCTGCTATAAGATCAGGGTTTATTTTGTCGCCTGCTGCTGCTGCTTGAGTAGGAGTCATATCTTTGTATTCGTAAACAACACCTGATTTATCAGAGTTGTAGACAGGGATAGCGTATTGTCTAGGGTTCTCTTTTGTTTCTGAATATTTCTGTAAATTTAGTCCAGACCTTTGAAAAGCCATCGCTTCTTTATCCCCCATCAGTATAGGTTCATTGCTGATACTAGGCACTATGTATTGTCCAATATTACCGACACCGCCTTTAGTTCCTGACTGAGCTATCTTCATAGACTCTAGTCCTAAGTTAAACGAAGTCATCAATAAATCTTTAGCGTCTTTATTCCGTACTCTTTCTAGTTGTTTTTTAGTAGTTCCAAAACCAATCAAAGCTTTACCAAGACCTGCCATTCTAGACTCACCATCTTTAGAAGCGTTTAATAAAGCACTTGCTGCAGCAAGGTAAGGCATCCCTGAATCAGGAGTTCCTTCTAAAGAATCTTTATCTAGTCCCATAGTATCAGCAATGTATCCTTTAAAAAATTCAATCCTTTCTTCTAACCCTATCCCAGCGTTAGTAAAAACATCATTAAGCCCCATTTGAGTAGTCGCAAACTCTACGGATGCATTCTCTTTACTTAAACTATTGTCGTTGTTTTGTTCATCAAGTATTGAAAAAGCTTCTGTGTTCATTTCTTGAACTAAATTGGGAGTTTCTGAGTCCAGCCCAAAAACTTCATTTGCGTTCATAAGTATTTCAGCTTCTTGTTTTTGTAGCTCTGTGACAGCTTGGGGATTAACAGCAGCATACTCAGGGTTCATAGAAGAAATCACATCTGCACTAAAATTAACAGGTATTTCAGAAGTTAAATCTCTTTGGTCAAGATCTGGTTCTATCTGTAAAGACTCTACACCCTCAGGAGCAGGTGCTACAGGTGTTAATTCCGCACCCGTATAATTATTTATAACTTGTGCTACTTGAGCAGAAGATACTCCAGTTATCTGAGCAATTCGATCAATAGACGTACCAGTTCGACTAAGAGAAATAATAGTATCTTCAATTGATTGAGTTCCTAACGGTTGTTCACCTGTTTCAAAACCTGGAGGATTTGTTTGAGGGTCTACATAACCGCCCATTGGGTTTCCTTCTACCCCCATAATATTGGTAATGCCTGCGTCTGGGTATCCCATGTTAATTGCCATAATTATCCTGATGTAAGATTTTTATAAGTTCCGTATGCCGCAAGAGCAGTGCCTAGATTATCCATCATAGAGTCTGACCCTTGAGTAGTCTGGTAGTTGTTCAAACTAGTTTGTCCACCTAAAGCATTTATTAATGGACTAGTCTGCCCTATAGTTTGACCCAAAAGTTGTGAAGGTAGATTATACTGACCTACGAAATTTCCGTAATCTACATCTGCCATTCTTTGCTGCATTCCTCTTTGTTGTCCACCTAAAGTCATCAATCTATTAATGTCTTGGTTCTGTAGTCCATATTGTGCAGCTCCTAAATCAGCAAGTCCTCCTGCTGTTTGTCCTTGGAACTGTCCTAAACTTAAACCACCTCTTTGTAGATCTCTTCCGTAACCTCCGTAGACATTTGCCAATTGACTTCCTAAAGCTCCTACACCGCCAGCTACATTGCCGTAAATATTAGAAAGACCACTGCCTGCTCTTTGTGCCAGTTCTCTTTGGAGACCTGATTCTCCCATTGCGGCAGCTTGTGCTTGTTGAAAACCTTGTCCGTATAAACCACCAGCAACTTCTCCCATTGCTCTTTGTCCAGCTCTTTCAACCTCACCCACAGCCAGCCTTCCTCTGCTTCCGCCAAAAGCTCCAGAGCTTACAGCTCTGTCTCTAGCCCCCATTTTTCCTTGTTCGGTTTGTTCTCTTAGTCTACCTAGTGTTGTATCAACTACATTAGAAGTGTAAGGATTCATGTAATTACTGGCACTGTTAGGGTCATAACCCCCTAACGATTGTGAGTACAGATTTGAAGCCATTTGAGGAACTTGCCCTAGTAACCCTAGACCTTGTCCTACTGTTTGCTGAGTGGCTCCTATGCCCTGATTAAAGAGACCTTCCATTTGACCTTGTCCACGCTGGGCTGTACCTGCTCCTTCCATCATCCCAGATTGTGCTGCATTAAAGTAAGGTTGATAAGAACCAACCCCTTGTCCAGCTAAGTTAAAGCCTTGTTGCTCCATATTGCTAAACGGAGCAGTACGCATACCTTGATAAGTGTACGGAGTTGCTCCAGGAACTCCCATTGTACTAAATTGATTAACTAAATTTTGATTAGCAAGAGGCATGACTCCAGGAACACCTGGACCGCCTCCCGCATAGAAATCTTGCATGTACCTAGTTGGTACACTTTTATTAACCTGTTGTACATATTGTTCTGTTGCCATTATGCTGCTCCTGTGTTGAAACTTGGGTACTGCATAAAATATTTCCTATTCAATACTTGTTCTGTTAATTTCTGTTGTAACTCTTCGCCTTCGTTGTTTAATTGTTTTGCGATCATGTGTCCTTTTTCTAAATCTCCCCCACCTAATCCCTGTACTGCGTCTGCTGTCAATACATGTTCATCTTCTGTGAGCATTGCTGGAATATTGTCGATAGGTGCTCCTCTAGAGTCGACTTGACCACCGTCTTGGTAACCTTTGATTGGTCCACCTTCATTAGCAAAAGTAGGGTACTGCATTTGATACTTACGTCTTTGTTCTTCAAGCATGTCTAGAAGTTGTTGTTCATTATTCTGCAACCCACCGACGCCACTTAAATTATTATAATTGCCCATTTGGTATTGTTGAGGTATGCCTGCTGTTGGAATAGTTGCTCCCCTTAAAGGTTGTGTTAAATATCGTTCTGAAGCTGGGTCTAAAAGTGCATTTGATCCTGGACCTTGCATTTGAGCTTGCTCCATCAAACCCATTTTATCTGCAGCCAACATTCCGACAGCTCCAACACCAACTTTATCAAGCATCCCTAAACTTTGGTAAGCACCTTCTTTTCCAAATAAATTCGCTGCTTGAGTACCTTCTACAGTACCGCCTCCAGGCAACATAGATGCACCACGTGCTCCTACGTTTTGAAAAAATGCACCGATTCCAGTTGCGTCAGCAGCAGCAGGAGTAGCTCCAAAACCGTAGACAGACTCAGCTGCGAATGGGTTTAAACTAGCAACACCTTGTTTAAGGTTTGCTCCGAAAGTAGCAGATGTGTTGTAAGTGCCAGGAGTCATTCCCGCACCCACAGCTACGCTTCCTACAACATAACCGCCTACCGCATCTTTTACTGCATCTTTTAAATCAAAATTACCTCTGCGAACTCCACCTCCTATAGCACTGCCTGCAGCAGCTCCTGCTGGTCCAGCTACGGCAAACCCAATAGCAGTCAACACTGGTTGTGCAATTTTTCTAAAAGCTTTACCTAGTTTTTTAAAAAAACCAAACTCAGGTAACCCTGTTTGTGGGTTTATTGAATTACTGGAGTGCCCGACTGTATATCTTTCTGGGTCTATTCCGTGTTTAGCAAAAGCTTGTTCTACTATTTTCTTAACTGCTGGGTCTTCTTTAACAGGAACAGGCAAAACTTGTTCACCAGTAGTGGTGTGACTTATGCTGTCGTCCCCCATTCTGCCTAAAGAAGCTAAACCCTGTGCGTTCATTGCCATAGTATATACTCCTTTCTGTTATTCAAGCAACTCATTTCTTTACTTGTCTTCTTTAGAGTGTGAAGCACCGAAGTAAAAACTAATTATAGCAGAAGCTAAACCACCTAAATAACCTAGGACTAGGTTAATCAAAGCCTCACTGTTTTGCTCTGGTGGTTGTAAAGTAACAAGAAAAATATAACCCATAAATCCTCCTACTACAAAAAGACCCATTATCCTAGCTGTCCAGTCTTTACTGAATTTTCCTCTAGCATCTTGTATGTCTGCAGTTTCTAACTTAAACACATCAACACTAAGCTCTTTCATCTGTAGTTCGAAAGCTTGTTCTGCTTTTTTAAGTTCAAGCATTTGCTCAGGGGTAGCTTCTTGTATTGCTTTATCAATAGCTTTAGGGGTATTGGGAACACCTAACACTTCTGAAATCATTTTAGCTGCCATACCTCCCATTGGTCCACCTAATGCTGAACCAAGTGTAGGGGCAACAGCACCTACAACACTTTTTAATAATCCACCTATTTTCATGATTCCTCCTTTGGAACAAATAAACCTTTTTCTATTAATAAAGCACGGTTTGCCATGTGCGCTTCTTCCACTAATGTTTTGTTTTCTGCATTATATTTAACTGCGTGACATTCTTTTATCATTAATTCGTTCACGTTACGCATAGATCCTTTTTCAAACTCAACCCAGACATCTGCTATTATTCTGCCAAATTTTCCTCTTGAGTCTTTTAATCTTGTTTTTAATACAACTTTTTTCCCTTTAATACATTCTTGAAGAAAAGCTTTGGCAAGCTTACCTCGTGCTTTTTCATCCAAGTCACGAGTCCTCGACTCGGGAGTATCAATCCCACCCAAACGAACCCTAGAAGAATACAGGATATCAAAGCCGAGGTCAAGAATAACATCCATAGTGTCACCATCAACCACCCTTTTAACTTCGCAACTATATTCGTACATGTTAACAATTCCAATCTCTGCGTGCCCAGTAGTTTGCACTACATCGGTCACTTTTTATTCCACCACTTCTAGCACAATAACTAGCTTTCCTACTTTTATCGCCTGGATGTTTACCCATTTTTTTATCTCCGAAAGTTATACGTTTCACTCGACCACCGTCACTACTACACCCTTTTACGAATACTTCTTTACGTTTCTTACCGTAACCGCCAGCACCTTTAGGGATAGCTCTTGGTGAATTAAGTGTTACTGTTTTGCCTTGCCACTCTGCCATTACTTGCCTCCTTTTTTCATTCTTTCAGCTAACCGTTTAGCCCTGTCTCCTACTTGAGTTGCCCATTTACTGTCGAGCATCTCTTCTGCAGCCTCTCCCCATTTCCCTGCTTTCAAAGCCAGTAAGAAATTTTTAAAGTTACTGAGTCTAGGATAACCTAAATTAAAGCACATGTTTGCTAAAACACGTTGTCTATTATCATCTAAGTTCTGCCACCAAGGCATGTTCCTGTCTAATTCGTCACAAACATTATCTATATCATCACTTAAACATTTCAATATTCTTTCTTCTGACACAGGTGTACCAACAGACATTTTAAATTCAACATCTGTACTTAAAACTAAATGACCTACCCCTAGCGTAAGAAAACCTAAATGATCTTCGTAAGTTTCTGTCTTATAGCCTTCGTCCATAATTAGTTCTTTTATTAATTTATCTTTATTTATCATGTGTACACCCATTCTTCTGTGACTGGAGAGCCCAGTGATATAACCGTACTTCCATTGGTTGAAACACTTAGATTTCCTAAACCACTGACGCCTTCTACTCCAGGTTGATCGCCCTTGTAGATATCGACCCATTTTGCTCCTGTCCATACTTGTAACTGCCTTGTTGTTAAATTCCAAATGATGTCTCCTTCTTGGAATTGATTTTGGTTTCTTTGTGTCTCATTGACCGAAAGAGTTGAATCTAGATCTACCTTATTTAAACTTAGCTCTAAAACCCTAACCAACCTGTTAAAAGTTTCTGGGGAGATTTCCCCTATAGCTGTCGGTAATCTTGTTTCCAGCAGTTTAGCCATTACCTTTTCCCACTAGGTTGTAGATCCATTCGTGTAGCTCCTACTCTAAAACCTACTCCTGAACGAACTCCTACTGAACCATCATCATCAGACTCAAGACGTAGTGCTGCCTGTCTTGCTCTAACTCTTATGTCCATTTTATCCGTCGTTGTTGTGCAAGTACTTGTTGCTGCGGTTGTTAAACTTTCTGCTGGGTAATTTCTAGTCTTGACTATGAAATTAATTGTTTGACCTGAGCCTCCGTTTCCTGTGAATTTAACATCAGGTATTATCCTACGAATCATTTGATAAAGTGTTCCTTCTCCTAAATCAAAATCACTTGATTCAATATAAACATTGTCCATAGGAGAACCATCATCATCATTACCTGTTTCGTGGTTGTATAAATAACCAACATCAGAATTACTTTGAGTTGCTAAGGGGGTAGTAAAAACTCCTTCGTCTAGCCAAGCTGACCGTGAAAGTTCTCCTATTGACCAAACCTGCTCTACATAATTAAAAACAACATAACGGTCTATTACTTCAGAGCTTCCTGAACAGTAAAACCAACCGACTTCATCAAACTCTTTATTTAAGAAAGCAAATGTTTGATAATTTTGTTCTTCATTTAAATCGCTAAATACATAATTTTGGACGGTGCACGGCAGTTCTTGGACAGCTCCAGAATATACATAGAACCCTTTTTTATCCATCCAAAACACACCGCTAGGTGCATTTATCGCAGCATTAGGTGCAATTAACCCTACTCCTTCGTTCACTAGATTGACACCAAACGTGAAAGGTTGTCCTATAAATGTCATTGAATAAAGCGAAGTGTCAGTCCAAACTAATGTTTCTTGTCTAGCTCGCAAAGCCCCTACTATAGTAGAGCCTGCTGATAATTTAAAAGATCCTGCTGTGTTTGTAGACAAAGGCTGCCAAACTGCGGCATTTTCTTGATCACTCCAAGCTATGAACATCGGATCTAAAACTCCTGTTCTAGCTGTGCCTCCTGTGTTTAAAGGGTCACTTCCAAAACAAATAACGTGTCTATCTACATCAGATACTAATACTTGAAGAGCTAAAGTTGGGGTTAGGTCGGATCCCGATAAAGCAGAAAGAGCTACAGCCCTAGTAGAAAGTCCGTTAGATTGATCCCAATAAAACACACCACCTTGACGAACATTCATAACTAAATCTTCACCAAAATTATCATGAGACCATAATCTTAACTGGTTAGAAGCAGTAAGAGCAGTTGAACCTCCAAAAGTTCCAGCACTCCAAAGTCCTGCACCCCAACCACTTGAGTCCACATAAACATCAAGACCTACATTAATTTGATAAGCAGCGTCTGTTGCGCTTCCGCCATTACCTGTATCACTACCATTAGCCGTAGCCGAAGCAGTAAAAGTATATGTATTGGTAGTAACAGAAGTTATCTGATGTTCTGTATTTAAAACAGTAGCAGTTATTAACCCACCTAAAGAAACAGCATTACTTATAGTTACAAAATCATTAACAACAGCACCATGAGCTGTGTCTGTTGCAGTTATAACAGCACTACCGTTAGTTGCTGCAAAAGTAGTGACA
>JGI24003J15210_10000542_pt1 | contig 16156 bp, 14 predicted proteins | sample LinPmetageLP28_FD_15210 | JGI IMG/M metagenome (IMG submission 15210)
CTACAATCGTTATTTTTACCAATAGATTTATTATCTTTTGTTCTACTACCGTAAAAAGCTACTAATTGGTTATTAGCAGGGTTATTAGGCCCTGTAATTCTATTATCTCCTTGAGTGTTATAACCTGAATAGTAAGGTAAATATTCTCTTTGTAAACCATCTCTAACAAGAATAGTTTGCCCAGCAGCGCCCCATCTTTGTGTAGGATCTAATTCTCTTGGTTGAGCATAAGTGTAGCAGTAAAAATAGTCTCCAGCCACAGGTGTTGTTTCACCAAAAGGAACGTGTGTATTCAAAGAAGATATTCCAGTACTAGTTTGATTTGGAAACATTATAACAGGAGAATTAGTATGTGGCAACCATTTCTCTGTTTTAGATTTCATAGTAGGCGTAGCTCTCTGCACTATGTTCTCGTTAGTGTGTAGTCTTATTGAGCTCCAAGGGTAGTACTTGGCTAATGATATTTTGTCTTCGCTATTGTAATAATTAGGATCTGCTAATGCTTTATCTATGTTTATTTTCCTTGGCTGATTCCTATTGTCAGTCCAAAATAATAAGTCTTCTATAACATTTATACCAAATATAGGGTGGGTCTTAGACAGGTTTAAGAAGTTGCCTTGAACTAAAACACTACTGCTAGGTGTGTTAGAATAATCTAACATTATTATATAAGAATTTATATTACTACCTACACTAAAATTACTAAGCTTATCTAAAGAACCATCAGAGAAGGATGTAACAAATACAAATATTCTATCTCTATTTATATCAACAAATCTACCTATTATTTCAGGGTTTTTTAACCCTAAACTTTGTGAAGCATCTAAAAGCTTTAAGCTTAATTCATTACCTTTTATATTTTCTAAAGCACCTACATCAGCTCCCTCTGACTTACTTATAGAAACGTTTTGTGCATCTCTATATTCTCCATTAGGTAAAAGCCTAGCATCCAAGTCTTTATTCATCTTGGACTTTAAAAAAGTATTTTTAATCTGCGGCATAATTAATGTTTAATCCATTTAGATTTGTTTCTAAACACTTGAGATATTTCCTCTAGCTTGATATTACTTAATCTTATTTTAGCATTTCTAAGTGCTGCTCTTCTATCTCTTTTAAATCTTTGTACTAAGTACTCTGGAACTCCAGATCTACCAGATAATATAGAATAAGCAATATGCATGTATATGGCTTCTTCTGCTAATTTAGGTATTTTCATATCTTCTTCATAGCCTAAACCATCAGATATATATTCTAATATTATAATTTTATTAGCTAAATCACTAGTAAAAGAAAAAGTACCTAGTCTTTCATTTATAGTAAACTTACCATTTACTTGAGCTTCTTCAGGTTGTAACCCATATCTTTGACCTAGTAGATTTACACCTCTCGGGTGTTGATAGTTGTCAGGTATTAAGTTGCTGTCTTGGTTTTGACTAGCCCATCTTTCCTCTGTTAATGACTGTTGAGCTAATAAATTGCTTTCTATACCAGGTATACCGTCTTGAGTTGGTAAACCGTCTTCATCTTGTATAGGTAACTCAGTAGGGTTACTAGTAACTCTAGTTGGATATATAATATGTTTAGCACCAGCATCGTCTACCCAAGAGCACTTAACATAGTTAACATAGTCTTGTGGTATTATTACAGATAAGCTTGAAGGAACAGTAAGTTCTTGAGATTTTATAGATTTTAAAGTGTCATAACTAAATTCTTGTAAACCTCTTTTGGCGTGAAATATAATGTCAGTTCTTTTAGCACTAGATATTAGTTTACCAACTCCAATGTAACCAACAATAAAGTTATTTATAACATCATCTAAGCTTATATATTCGTAACTACCGTAATTATTATCTATAGATACATCATTTAATTGAACTACTATGTTACCTAAAACTAATGACGATGTTACAGTTATTTGGTTATTAACAACTGAATAATTAGTATCAGCTATTAATATACCGTTATTGGTTATAGTATAATTAGCTATTGGTGAATCTGTTAAGTTGGTATTAAATGTGCAGGTAAATGGTGTAGAAGGAACACCAGCTATAACTGAGAAAGATTGTTGACCTGCGTAGTAATTAGCGTTTGTTTCTGTGATTAAACCACCGTTTGGAATTGTAGCCATTTATTATGATTTTTCGTTAACTTCTTCTTGTTGTATTTTAGCAGCGGCTGCTTGAACTATTTGAGGATCTCTAATAACTATACCGGCATATAACAATATGTTTAATACTAACTCAGTTTGCTCTGAATTGTGTAATTTAAAATCAGTTGCACTATTTTGATCAAACAAAAACTGACCAACGCTACCTAAAGTATAAGCCCAAACTATATCTATAGGTTTTTCTACGTATTGTACTTTAACACCTGAAGATATTTCTGGATAAACTATTAGTTGATTATCTTCGTATAAGTATATTGGATGTTTTTTAGTAGGTGCAGTAAGTGGGGATTTTCTTATATTATAAAACTCTGCTCTACCGATTCTTTGTAGCTCTACTGGGAGTTTATTTGTTTCTTCATAAGTTACAGAACCTAACCTATAAAGAGTGTCTGGCAACGTGAAAGGATTAGTACCAGACGCAGTAGCTTCTTTTTTAAACTCTGCTATTTTTTCATCTGTAATGGCAACACGATCAGAGTATTCCATATCTGTTTGTGGAACACGTACTTGTTGATTCAAATCTTCAAAGTACTTTTCAAAGATCTCACGTTGTACTTGACTACCTATTTTATTAAACTCATCTGGCGTCATGTAACCACGCTGTTCTTTGTTTAGTATAAGTAATACTGTTTTATATACTGTATCTACGCTTACTGCCATTTTAATATTTTTAAAAAAAAGGGTGGCGTTAAAACCACCCTAATTTATTATCACTTGTTATTTTAGCTTTTTATCTATTGTTTTGTAAACCTCAACACCTTCATCTGTTTTAAACCAAGCAGCTAAAGCTGAATATGGGTTTTCATCAAACGGTACGTTCATTAGTTTACGGCCATTGCTAGCCCAAGAAAAAGTTCTTTGATCTTGAGATAATGATATTATATTAGCTTCAGTAGCTCTAATACCAAAATTTCTAAGACCAACGTTTTCATCATTAGCTAATTCTATAAATAATTCTGGATTACTTCTAGCTAATAACATTAAATCTCTTTTAAGTTCTTTAGAACTCATTGTAGATACTCTAGAACCTTGCTCAACTCTTAATATAGCTTCAGATTGATCAACATCCATATTTAAAGCAGCATTCATAGCTTCTACTTCTAGTTCTAAATAATCAAGATCATCTACTGCTTCTTGCACTTCATCTTTCTCAGAGTATAAAGCGTTTCTATTAGGATGATATAAAGAAAGTAGTTTTTGTAAAGCTACATCTGATTTAGGTACCATGAGCACCCCATCTTCAAAAACAATATGCCCTAGTGTAACTGAGCCTACCTGCTCATCAACAAACGGGCTTTTCATATTAGTAGCGTATCTTAATTCTCTATTGTAACCTTTTTCCTCATCAAACCACATTAATGGTTTTCTTGAAGAGTGTTTAGAGTTTATTCTAAAAGTTAACGGGGATTTATCATGTAATAAATGATAATATCTATCTTTAATTTCCCAAGTATCTTTTTTAACCTCAACTTTTTTAGCTTCAGGTTTTTTCTTTTCTTTTGTTTCCATAATATAATATAATATAATATAATAATTAAAAAAGACCCCGCCGAAGCGGGATCTTATTATTTTTTTTTACAAGCTTGCGCCAGTAACAGTTAAGTCTGTTGCACTTAATGTTGTTAATGGAGCAGGGCCTGAGGCTCCGTCCATTTTATCAATTGCGTTAATAACTAACTGTGCGTCAGCTTGGCTTAAGTTAGAACCAGTAGATGCAATAGTTGTTTTAGTGCTTCCACTGTAAGCTATTACAACGTCATTACTAACTACTTTTACACTTATAACACCATCAGCTGATGCAATATCACTTGCACCTGCGCCTTTGTTTAATTTTATATGTCCCATAATTTCTATCTTTTAAATGTTAATAATTATACAGTTGACTTAAATAACACGAAGTTATTAGCACCTTGTACACAAAGACATCTTTCAGATAAGAAATGTACTTGCATTGCATCTAAAGAAGAAGTATAAGCTCCGCCTACTGAACCAGTAACCCAAGACTTCATTCTTCTGTCATCCGCTTCAGAAGCTCTATATCTTACATGTAAGAAAGGTCTTCTAATGTTAGAACCTAACATTTGGTCATAAACAGTAGATGTTCCAGCCGGAATTAAAACCCCGTCAATATCCCCAGTTAAACCCCTTGTAGAAGCATCATTTAGATATTTCCAGTCAGTTTTGTAGAAGTCATAAGAACCTCTTCTGAATCCAGAAAAACCAAAATTCATAGCCATGTCTTCTTCATTATTGAATAAGCCATAAGAAGCAGAATGAGTACCAGAGTATCCTCCGCCAGCCATGGCGGCTATCATATCGTCAAAATCTAAAGCAGTAGCTCTTGATAAAAATAACATGTTTTCTTCAATAGCTCCTTGAGAATCTAATTGCTTAAGAATAGCATCAAAGTCACCTAAAGCGCCAGATCCTGGAGCAGCAGCACCAGCAAAGTCGTTATAGATATTACCTCTTGCTTCGATAGCAGCAAATAAACCTTCAGAACCTTCAACAGATAAATTAGTGTTTGCTCCTTTTTTCTCAGCTTCAACCATTGACATTTCAAGATAATCTTCAAAACGTAATCTAGTTTCAGACTCAGCTTTTAAATACCATAAGTATCCAGAAGTACCATCTTCAGTAGCAACTTCAACCCAACCAATTTGAGCAGCGTCAGATCCTGAAACCTGATACATGTCTTTTAGTATAATTGGCTTGTTTGAAAATTGAGTAAAATCTGGCTGAATCGCTCTAACTCCTGACGTAACAGCACCAGTATCCATACCTGGAGTTCCTTTGTCAAATTCAGAACCGTAAACAAATACTTTAATACCTGTTTCTTCATCAGCTAAACCTGTTCCTGTAATTAAATCAGCAAATTTATAAGCTTGAACAGAAACGTCAGCAACTCTTGGAGAACCAGTTGCTAAGCCTATATCCGTAACTCTAACTTTAACACTATTTAAACCGTTAGAAACAACCATAGTTTGTCCTACTCTTATAGCAGCTTCTTTTCCAGCTTCTACAGGTACGTTAATAGATGTGCCATCTTTAATTTGGCAACCGTCATAAGACACGTGTAGTCTATTTTGTTCAGACCAAATTACTTGATCCGATGTCATTGGCATTTCAGCGCCAACCATTCTTAAGAAACCTTGTAACGTTCTGTTACCAAATCTCTCTACTTCTGCTTCATACAATTCAGGAAGGTATTGCTGAGCAAATGTATCACTATCACCAGCACCTGATCCACCGTTAAAAGACAAGTAGTTAGTATCTAACGCTTGTTTCTTTTGATGAGGTATAAGTCCTGGAGCATTAGTTATATCTAATCCCATTTTTTTAAATTTTAAGTTTTATTTTTTATTTGTTCTTATTTTTAACTTAGAACTATCAACTCCAGAAATAGCTTTTACTTTTAATCCGTTTATAAATACCTCACCAGTAGACGTAGCTCTTGGTTCGTTACTTATGTTTTTGGATTTAGCCATCATATCTTTAACAGCATCGGCTTTGCCTTGCTCATAAAAATGATTAGCTATAGTATCAGCATTCTGTGCCGCATATATGGCTTTATGATAGCCCTTAAAATCTTTTACTTCACCTTTGTTATCTAAGAACTTCCCGATTAGGTTTGTAAGATCTGATTGACTATTTGCAACATCTTCAGTATTACTAACTCCATACCTAAACTTCTTTTCACCAACACTGAAATCAAAACCTTTGAATTCTTGGTTAAAAAAGTTTTTAGTACTAGACTTAAACTTATCATGTTGCGCTTGAACCGTTTTTTGTTCTTCGTTATATCTATTGAAAAAGTCAGTTGCTTTTTGTTGGTCTTGAGTTACGCCTGGTCTCAACTTGATCTCATCGTAATATTTACTCTTTGTTTCCTCTAAAAAGCTTTTGGCTTTTGCAATTTCTTCTTTACGAGCAAGTTTTTTCTTTCTTATATCTCGCTCTTCATCCAACTCCTCATCATATGAAAAATTATCTTCTAATAAGAAGTTAATCTCCTCCATATCTAAATGAGGTTTTGTCTGCTTATAATATTCTTTTAACAACGTATCGTTATCTACATTGGAATAGTCAGCGTTTAATCTAACATAATCTTCAACCGTTCCACCAGTTTCCTCCATAAACTTAACCAGCTTTTCTACATTTTCTGGTAAGTTGACTTCAGGTTGTTTTGCTTCAATAACTGGCTCTTCTGTAACTACTTCTTCAACCTTTTCTTCCTCTTCAGTTATTTCCTGTATTGGAGAAGTTACTTCTTCTTCTTTCTTTTCGGTAGGTTCTTCAGTTGTTTCTTTGATGTTTTCTTTAGAAACTTCTTCGCTAACTGGGGATTCGTCGCGAACAAGTACTTCATCTGTTGTTTGCTCTTGAACGGCATCTTCTTTCTCCTCTTCTTTTTTAGATAAATCTACTTTAATAGGTTCATCTTTTTTGTTTAATTTTTTTGGTCTACCAGGTTTCTTTTTAATTTTAAAGTCACCTTCTTGTTTGACTGTTTCTGACATAATATAATATAATAGTTAATAATTATCTAGGGCCAAATTGCTCTAGTCCAAACCCACCTAATGTATCATTACCGGCGGATTCAAAGTTTTTAGGTAATAAATCATTTTTTCTTTGATCTATTAACTCTGATTGTTGCGTTGCTTGTATTTTAGTTCTTTCGTCTTTACGATCTTCTTTAAACTCTTCAGTTTGCTTTTTAGCTTCTCCTTGAGCTCTAGTTAACTGTATGCTGTAATTAAACTCTTGCTCCATTAATTGTTGCTTAATTTGAGCTTCTCTTTCCATCTTAGCCATATCAAAATCACTCTTAGCTTTTTCTAGTTGAACTTTCTGTTCAGTTAATACTTGCTGCTTTTGAGTTTCAGCTAATGCTGTTTGTTGAGCTAGTTGGGCATTTGCAGCTGCTTGAGCTTGTATATTAGCTTGTTGTGCTTGCTGCTCTCTTATTTGTTTGTTTTTTCTACGCTTTTTAAGCATTTGATTAGCTAACTTTAAATTGTTAACCTCTCTAATGTCTATAGCATCTTCTAAATCTATTTGACCACCTTGTAAAGCTACTTGTATGTTTTGTTCTAGTAATTGCTTTTCTTCTTCGTCTGGTTCTAATTGTAAGAATATACCAAAGTCATGCATGTTAAGATCAGCTAAGTCTTCTAATGTGCCTACGTTATACCTTGATATACTAGACATTAATGATTGTCTTGTTAAAGGAAACATTAAAGCATCAGCTACTCTTAAAGATATATTCTCACATGTTTTCAGTGTTAAATACAAGCTTGACTGCAGTATGTGTCTAGTAGCTGTGTTTGAATTAGCAGCAGCGAGTTTCTGTAAACCTACTAAAGCAAACTTGTCAGGATTACTACCATCTCTTGCTTCATTTAATCCCGTCACGTCTCTTATCATTTTAAGATAATACTCATAAGTCTGAATAAGAGATTGTATTTTACCCATACCATTTGAAGAGTTTAACTCTTGTATAGGCATTTTACCTGGGTTCATAGTACCATCTTGCGTCATGGATCTACCTACTACAGAACCAGTTTGNAANTACATGTTTAAAGCTTCAGCTGGATTATAATTAGTTCCATTACCTAAATCTACTTCTGCTAAACCATCTATATCCATATAGACTCCATCAGGTACCATTCTAGACATTACCTGTTGAAGTTTTAAATGTGTTATCTGTATCATGTCAGCAAAGCTAGTAACTCTGCTTACAATTGATTCTATGCGACCTTTGTATATCCTAGGAGCTACGATGTTATAACTCATGTTAACTCTAGTGGTATCAGCATTAGGTCTTGTCATGTTTTCAGCTACTTCCCACTTTAACATTTTATTGTGACCCAATATTTTAGCACCGCTATATAATACCTCTATAGATCTATAAGCTTTTTTAAAACTTTCATTTTCAGGTGCTTCTATAAAAGTATCTTGTTTCTCTAGTGCTTTTTCAAGCCCTGATGCTGTTTGTTTTATTTTAAATACTTGGTTAGTGTAAGTTTTGTATTCAAAATAAAGTACTTGAACTGTTTGATCATCATATCTACCACTCCAGTTTCTAGTATAGTTTTGATTACCTGGATACTTCTGTATCTCTTCCATATCAGCTGCAGTTAAATATGGAAACTGTTTTTTAAGTTCAGGTATACTTATAGGTTTTACTTCACCTACATAATATATATCATCAAAATTAGGATCTTCAGTATATGAATAAACTAAATTAGCTGGGTCTACATAATCAACCTTAACACCATTTGATCTATTAAACCTAGTTTTAACAGCAGCTATACCTAAAACAGCTAGATCATAATTAATTCTTCTTCTAGTTAAATCGTATCTATTATAATCTAAGACTTGATTTATAACCTCTTCTTCAGCTACTTCAATAGATTCTTTATAATCCATTTGCATATGTAACTGTAAATCTTCTTCATTCTCAAGCTCTAATCCTTTACCTTGACTTTTAGAAACATCTAAACCAGTTAGTTCTTTAACTTGGTTTATTAAATCTTTCTGCATCATGTCTCTGTGTAGAGCTTCAGCATACCTAGTTCTTTTCATTATAGACTCAGGATCTTGAGCATAAGCCTTTATATCGTAAGATCTTTGCGACATACCATTAACTAATATATCTACAAACTTAGGTATGACAGGTACTGGCTTCCAGTCTAAATTTAAATAAGATAAATCACCATTAATCGAAAGCTCATCTTTATACTTTTGTACAGATTGTTCACCCCTAGCATATAACCTAAGTCTATGAAATTTATTATAATTAGTATTAAATCTATCATAAGNNCCTCTATCATTTCTAAACCACTCACCTTCAATAGCTCTACCTACTTGCAGACCNTAGTCTAAGGTAGCTTTCTCTGCATCNGGAACTATTTGATCAGGAAATGAACTGTTATAATTAGTATTTATCATTTATTTATTTTTGAAATATAACCACTGTTATCATATTTTTTAATACCCAAGTACAATGACTTTGTTTGTCTTTTTGCAACTGGTACGTATCGATTTTTATTGCAAGCCATAATAGCTAAACCAGAACTGATAGAGGCATCATGTTTGGTTCTGTTGTTAATATTAAATTTTGACCAGTCTTCTAATGTCTTTTGAAAGTACATATCACCTACTTCGTTTTCTAAATTACCGACGTAAGTTTCTATATAACTTTCTATTGCAGCAGCGTGTGCTTGCTTAATATCTTCACTTGTGTTAGGTATACCACCTATTTCTCTTTCAGTTGGTGATAACTTATTAAATACTTTATCAGGACGATTCATTGAAAAACCTCTATAACCTCTTCTTTTGAAGTAGTATAATAATCTAGGTTTATTGTTCTCAGCAAGTATTGGCATACCGTAAAATATACAAGCCATTAAAACATCTTCAAAGAATATTTCAGCCGTTTGTGGTCTTGATATATATTCTAAAAAGAAATGGTTAGCTGGAGCATCTTCCATTGAAAACTTAGTTAAACCGTGTAAAGCTCCATTAGAACCTTTACCATCGACTGTACCGGATATATCATAACTATCACAACCAAAAGCGCCAACGTGTTCATTACCAGGTGATTTAACTCCATTATTTATTATCACTCGGTTTTGTAAGTTTTTAGGTGGCACCCACGATATTAAAAACCTTCCATCTTTGTTTGGTGTAAAGGTAACCCTTGAATCTTTTATACCATTATCCCAACTAAAACTACCTCTAGTAACATTTTTATTGTTACTCATCTCTTGATTATAATCTATCTGCTCGTATATTCTAGTAAGATTAAATAAACTGTTTTTAGTTTCATCTCTAAAAGCATGTTGCTCTGTTCTTGGAAACTGTCGATAGTATTCGTTTAATCCGTCTTGATCTTGCTTTAATCCATCTACTTCATTATCCCAGTGTTCAATTACTCCGATTGTAATTGGGATATTGTCTTTTCCGATTGTTTTATTTTTTGGCGTAAAGAATACAGGTGATCCAAAAGTATCCATGAATCCTTCGTAGTTCCACTCCATAGGGATGAAAAGAGAATAGAGTCCGCTAGAAGTTTGTCCGTTTCTATTTCTTTTTGTAACGTCTGAAGCGTAGTATAGTTTTTTGAAGTTGTCTCCACCTTTATCTAATGCGTTTGAAGTTGAGCCCATCATACATTTGCCTACGATTCTTGATCCTAGTCTTAGTGTAGTTTTTGTAACTCTCCAGTTGTTTAATATGTTGTCAGGTCTCTCCCATTTACCACTTTCATCATGTGCTAATATCTTTAGCTTTTCACCATCATAAGAGTTATCTCCTGTGTTTTTCCAATCAATAGTAGTATCTAACCCTTTTAAATCTGCTAGCTTTACGTTATCATCTAATTTACGCCTAGTAAGCTTCGAAGCTGGGACTCTATACGCCAGTTCGGTTTTTGGACGATCCATACCATCTTGAATTGGTTTGAAGAAAAACGGATAGTTAACGGATATTGGTACAACTTTGTCTGTGAACATTTTTTTAGCATCTGCTCCAGATTTTGAAAGGATACCGAATCTTGCATCTGAAGATATAGTTGCCTGGTTAACAAGCTCTGCTGATGACATAAAGGAGAAACCAGACCGTCTGTTTTTAAGGTAACACATTCCATAACATCTGCTATCGGCTTTGCATGCTTCCCAAAAGATGAAAAATAATCTGTTTGCTTCTCTGTAATCTGGTGCTCCAATGTCGATTTTTGACCACTGCAAATACATGTAATGAGTACCAGTGATATAATTAGGTTTACCGTTATTATAAAACCAGTAACCATTTGACCTACGTTTAAATTCTTCATCTATGTAATCGTACCATTTTTCTTTGAAGTCATTAGGATATTCATCCCAATCAAACCTGCTTTTTATTCTAGCTAATTCCTTTGGGTATTCTTGTTTTTCCCAGTACTGTTTCTTTTTGTCTTCGCTTCGTTTAAACGGTTCATCTGCTGTTGGTAAAGCAATGCGGAGGTTTTGTATTTCAATGATCTGTCCAATCTTACCTGTTTTACTAATTACTATAAAATCGTAATCTGCATTATAGCCATACTCCCATTTTTTATACCTATTGTTTTTAGATAATAACTTTGGGTTTACAACGTCCTTTACTTCTTTCCAAAGTGTTTGTTCGTAACTCATTTGCTACGCCCTTCTGCAAAACCTCTAAAAGATCTTTCTTCTTTTTTGTCTTTAGGTTTTTCACTTAGTATCTGCTCCTCTTCTTCTAATCTCTTTAGTATTTCAAAAGCATCAAATATAGCTAGCTTTTTAGTGGCAGCAGCATTTTTAAGTCTGTCAGCTGATACATCATCGTCTGAGTCTACGATCTTTTCTTTTGCTACCTTAATTAGTTCTTCCACCGCCTTTTGCCCAGCTTGGATTATTTTCTTCTTCGTTTCCTTCGTATTCATGTGTTACGGCTATATCATTAGATTTCATACAATAAAGGCGTTCGCCTTCTATAATAAATTCAAACTCTGAATATGGCGTAAATATCACAAGGTCACCAGGTTTTAATCCTACGCGTTCTAAGGACTTATTAGAGTATTTTAGTATACCAAAGTGCTCTTGCTCCTTATTAGTATCTAGATTTGATTTATTTAAAATAGGTTTTACAAAGCAATAGTCTAAATGTGTGTTTAGATTATACATGTATATTTGGTCTAGGTTGCAAAAGTATAGTTCATCTTTGAAAAAGGTTGATGAGTTTTTCTCTTTACCTTTCATATCATAATACCTTCTAAATATATTATGGTGAACATATACCGTATCTCCACATCTTATATCTGTATCAAAAGCAGCTGGAGTAGAAACAACAACTGCTTTTTTACTTACAAATTTATGATCTTCAATACCAGTATTTATAATAAGTTCTTTATCATCTACTTGCCTAATATTATCATACCTAGTTTCATAAGGTTTGATAATAAAGTTATATAAACTTTTCATTAGTATTTTAAGTCAAACTCTACAGCTATTGCCATATTACTATTAAACCTTTTCCAAGGTAGTATTTCATTATTTTTTTTAATAAATATCGAATACTCACCACTTCTTTCATTGTTTAATATATCGCATATAGTATGACCACCATATACTTCTTGACCTAAAGAATAATGCATTGCATCGTTTTTGTAATCAGAACCAATACTAATTTTTCTAATTACGTTAGGCATTTTCTAAAACTTCTTCTTTTTCTACGTCAGTATAAGTACCATCTTCAACATTTATGTTAATGTGACCGTACTCTTTTTCTAACTCTACTTTAAAATCTTCAACGTCTTGGTTTATAGATGCTAAGTCATGAAGAAGCCCATGCTTTCTACTTTCAAGATAACCAACTTCGTTTAATATGTTATTTATTTTAGCTTGTTGATCTTGAATTTTTTCTAATTGTTCTTCTTTAATTTTCATTTAATTTAATTTAATTTAATTTAATTGTTATTTACTCAGGCTCTGGTGGAGTCCATTCTGGAGTTGCCATTAAAGCTAAAGCTTGTTCATGATTCAAAGTCTCTACTGGAACTAGTGAACCATTAGTAATAAAACTAGGTTCAACTTGGTAAGACAGTAAACCTTGAGTATTTGCTACGTTTCTACGCATTGTTTGCGCAGAAGACTGATTAACTTGACTAAATAGTATTGCATTAGTGTCAGTTAAGTTTATTACTGCATAAGTTGTTGCCATTGTTTAATTATTATTTATTAATTGCTTGTTATTTATATATTTACTTGTTTAATATCTTTTTTACGGTACTGCAGGTACACTAGTGCTTTTATCATCTGCATTCATATTTACGGAAAATGCGTTTGCATTTGAGTTAGGTGCGTTACCTTGTAAATTACCTGGTATATTCATACCTGTACCTAATCCATTTGCTGTAGAACCTGGGCCATTGCCTATCAAATCTGTTGATCCTAAATTATGAGATGTACCGTTATTTGAACTAGAAGTTAAGTTTGGACAAATAAAATTGTTTCCATCAAAATAACTATCACCTGATAAACTCCACCATCTAATTGGTGATAAATTAGAAATATCATTTGGAGCACCTCCATTGTAAACTGTTAAAACTTGACCACTTGTTAATTCTGAATTCCAAACCGCTATATTACTTAAGTTCCCGTTGGTTGCATATGTAGATGAATAATAAGATCCTATATAAAAATTATCTGAAGAAAAATCTACTGTAGAATAAACGCCAGAGTCTACCACTGTTTGAGCTTGACCATTTATATATATTTTACCAGCGGCACCTTTGTCGTATACACATACTATATTGTACCAGTTCTCATTGCTGAAACCTGGATTTGAAATAGTTACATATCCGTTATTTCCACCCTCATAATAAGCTAATCTTAAAACTGTTCCAGAACTGTATAATGATAAACTTGTTCCTATATCATTAGTATTGTCTCCTGATCTAAAATTCCACAAACCTTGTTCTTCTGTTATATCGTTAAAATAAACCCAGCAACTTACAGTTACATACTCCGCTTGAGAAAGTGAAGAACCTAAACTATTTCCGCATCTTATATCTTCCGCCAAACCATCGAATGCCATACTATAACTACTATACGGAATACTTCTTTCTAGGTCAGAGTTAACTAAATTTGCTGTAGTCATACCTGAGCTTCTGCCAGTTAATGTAGATACAATACTAGAAGCATTTACAGTACCATTGTTAGTTCCATTATTTGAATTACCAGAAGAATCTTGTATACCTGTTGTTATATTATCTAATTTCCACCATCCTTTTAAATTACTAGCCTGCGGTTGTGTACCATCATATGGTGTACCACCGTTAAAAACTGTAGCTGCATCACCTCCGATAGAATCTCCTACACTAGATGCACTTCCCGATGTTAAAGCAATATTCCATATTTGTTGGTTAGACTGTTCACCTATATAATCAAATCCAGTGCTAGCACTTCCAGCTCTTATTGGAACAGAATTATCCGTATTTATGTTAGTTCCACTAGATGTACCTAAACCTTTTAATATACCATCTACAAAAATTTTAACACCATTTGAATTAGTTGTACCATCCCACATAGCAATAACATGGTGCCATTCACCATCAAACATATTAGGAACATCATCACCTCCTTGAGGTGTTTGAGTATCCCACAATGTGTTACCGTTGGTAGAGTTGTAACCTATAAATCTTACGCCTCTGTTAAATCTTGTAAGCACCCAATTTCTATTATTATTTGAACCACCACCCCACTGATTACTGTTTGACAAATAATTACCATAACTAACCTCTCCAGGTTTTCCATCTGATGATTTTACCCAAGTCGAAACTGTAAAAGCTCCACTTAAACTTATGTATGGATAATCTATATAATCAGATGTGTCAAAACTTACCACACTGTTTCTACTTCCAACTTGATTTTGAAAGTTCCAATAATTTCTTGAAGCAATAGTATCGCTAAAATGTTTCCAATTACTAGTATCAATATTCAACCTCCACCAGCCTTTTAAGTTAGCAGCTTGTGGTTGTGTTCCAGTGTAAGGTCTTCCGCTATTGTAAAGAGTTGTTATTTCTGAAGCTGTTAACTCACTATTCCAAATTTGTACATTTGAACGTGCGCCAGTAGTGTTTTGTGACGGGCTGTTAATACCACGATAAAAACCGCTAGTGTTTGCACCCCAAGTAGTAGCTGATGGTCCCCCAGAGGCAGGGCTTGATGGAGCGTGCTTAAGTTGTTTACCATTTAAAAATAATTCAATATCTTGTGAGCCGTTACCAGCGGCAACACCTGAAGCATTAGTAACAGAACCAGCTTTAAAAACAAAAACAATATGAAGCCAATTGTCATCATTTAAACTTATACCCGTGTTGTTGTTGTTAATATCTGTAGTTACGTCAAACTTAGCATTGATAATACCAGAACCAAACTGCCAATATAATCTTTCATTAGAACCATCTCTAAGTACTCTCTGTGAAGTACCTGAAGAAAACTCCCATAAACTAGCCCAAGTTAAAATTGGTCCTTTAACCCAAGATGAAAATGTAGCAATACCAGTTCTATTAGTACCAACTAAAATATTACTCCATAAATTACTACCACCTAAATCCATTATTTGATTAGCTCCTAAGGGTTGAAATACAGTTGCACTTGGCACTGAAGAGTTTGGTACAGTTAAAGTGTTAACAACTGGGTTAGCGCTATTATCACCAGCTTCCCCAGTACTTGACCCACCTAAATCATAATAAGCTACTGGAGCTGGCGTTAAAGCCATAGGATTTACTGGAGTACCTGAGTTATATAAATCACCAATTTGATTTGTTGTTCCGCCTGTTCCGTCTGTAAGTGCGTAGTCAAATATTGATACCTCTGTTAGTTTGCCGATAAAATAATAACCAGATAAAGCACCATATTTTCCTATTGCTGTAGTTTGATTTGCAGGTGGGTTAGTAGTTGTGCTTAATGTACCACCATCTGAAGAACTTCCGTTTATATACATAGTGTAAACCCAGTTGCTTGTTGTTCCAGATTTTATTATACAAACGTGATACCAAGTGTTAATATTTATAGTTAAGTTGCTTGTAAGGGTTGGCGCTCCTGAAGTTAAAAAACTTATTTTACCAACTGTTCTATGTATGTCTATTAAATATTGATAACTACTTGAACTCGAATTAGAATTTCCTAAAATAGCTTTTAAACCTGAAGCAGTATCTGAATTAATCCAAAAAGAAATAGACATTTCACTTGTTTGAAAATCTAAGTCATTTGTACTTCCTAAATCAATATATTGAATACTTCCATCAAAATATAAACTATAGTTTTCAAACTTACTCTGATTGCTTTCTTCAGGCATTCGCCACGTTGGTGATATCCATTTAGTTGCCATATATCTATATTAATCTCCCATTCTGTACCAAGCTACAGGGGCTGTTAAGTTACTATTATTGTTTAAATCTGCTGTTTTACCTGTAGTAGA
>JGI24003J15210_10000543_pt1 | contig 16148 bp, 17 predicted proteins | sample LinPmetageLP28_FD_15210 | JGI IMG/M metagenome (IMG submission 15210)
CTCTCTTACATTGTATTCATACTTGTCGCATAGGTCAAGCAGTTCTTCTTCTGTGTAGTCAGCGATACCATCTGTGTGGTAGCCATAGTCTCCGTTGTTGTTCTTTTGATAGGCAAGTGTAACCATTACATCTTTGTCCTGTATCTCTATCAGTGTAGCATAGTCTTGTTTAGTCATTGTATTCTCCTTAGAATGTTTTGTTGTATGTTAGTAAGATAACACGGCAAGTGTTATCCGTCAAGTAAAAAGATAAACTTTTTTTTATTCCTCGTCCCACTCGGCATAGTGTTGAGAGGTCAACTCTTTCACAAGTGCTGATACCATCATTGCTATGTGTCCTCCGTTGTCTCGCTGAAAGTCTTCCAACCAGTCAGCATAGTCAGCATTACTATCAAACCTCTTACCGATGTAGTCCTCAAAGTGTTGTCGGTCAAACCAGTTAGCAACAAATGTTTCAGCACCACCATCTTGTTGGTCATAGACCTGTGATAGTTTACCTCTGTGTATTAGTTGTCGCTCTGTCTCCATCTTCAAGTCGTCAAGTTTACAGAAGACAACTCGGTCACTGATGTCTCGGTCTGTTTCAAGTTCATTGTGTTCTCGGTATGATACATCATCATCACGATAGCCACCCAGTTCATCAACCATCTGTTCCATAGAGACAAAGAGTTCGGTTGGAATAAAGGTGTTAGTATCCAAGTCAAACTCAGCAGCACAGTAAGTGTCTACCTTGCCTTGTGTGTCCTTTACTATCCTTAGGTTAGGGGTAGCCACCACATAGTATCCAAAGCCTTCTGTGGGTATGATACCGAGTTCAGAAAGCATTGCTTCGCATTCGTCTGTGTGTTCTATCTCTATTGTTTCGGGAGAGCATAGGTTAGCACAACCATAGTTGTCCATTGCTTGCTCCAAGTTGTCCACTTGATGTGTATCTGTGTGATGTATGTCGCCTTCGTTAGTAAAGTAGTTGATGTGTAATGTGTAAGTCATTGTTTTCTCCTGTGTTGAATGTCTTATTAGTAAGATAACCCGTTATGGTTTATCCGTCAAGTAAATAGATAAAGTTTTTTTTTATTTCTCAGCAAAGGCTCTCATCTTTGGGGTCTTGAATAGGATAAAGTTTATCCCACCAGTAGAGTTCTCTACCTCTTTGAGTTTCCTTCTCTTGTCTCCGAGAATGGAATACAAACCCTGAGCCAATGTCCTTGCTGTCTTCTCTTTGTATTCATAGTGGGCAAGCCTCCCATCTACCAGTATTTGGTAGACAGGGCGACCCTCAATAGGTGTTGCTATCACTTCTTCACCTCACACTTCAAGTCATCTGCTCCCCATAGGTCACCACGAGACTGGGTTCTGTTCTTACCACAAGGTAGCAAGGCACATAGGATAGAGGATGACCTCATCATTTCATCACGAGCCATACCGCTGAGAAATGCTACATCCATAGGCTTACTACCAAAGTCACCAGTCATTAGTGAGACAGTAGAGCCTGCTTGAACGGCTTCGTCAAGTGGTAGCCACCAACGATACTGGTTCTTTGGAGCAGTGATGTCTCCTTTGGCTGTTGCTATCTTGATGTCGTGTTCTTGCTTGTCGTTGTGGTGAGCAACGATGTGGACATAACCATTACAATAGTCAATAACATCTGTGACTATCTGTATGTCCTTACCATTTGACCCTTCCTTCTTGCTATCAACAGAGAGGATAGAACCTTTCAGTCGTTGCTTCAAGTGGCTTATCCACATAGGCATCTCGTCTATTTGGTTGGGGTGAAGCACTGATGTGATAGCATTAGGTAGATAAGAGAACTCATAGTAGTTGATGTCGTCAAGACCATAGTAGTTTTCTTTCTCTGAATGAACAACACATAGTAGGTGAGGTTGTTTACCCTTGATGTTACACAAGAAGAATAAGAACTTAGCATCAGTCATCTCCTCAAAGTTTCTTATTGGGTTGAGTGTAGATACTCCGAATGTATCGGGCTGAACCTTGTTGTTGTATTTTGTTTCCATAGCAAAGAACATTTCTGTAATGATGTTCCAGTCTTCTCGTTCCAATGGTTCTCCCTCGCTGTTTACAGAAGGGGTCTTAGGCATAAAGTATTTGAACAGAGCCTTAGTCATACCAGTATCTACACACCATTCAATAAACTTATTCATTGCGATGTTGTATGTATCTGAATAGGACTGTTTGTATTTGTTCATCAACCTCTTCTGCTTCTTCATTGATAGAGACTTCATCTGCTTATCAAGAGCATTGAGGTCACTCATAGCACAGACCTTCTCCAAGTCAGCCATTGGGATAGTATCAGAGCAACCTACATAGAGGAAGCCATCACCTGATAGAGCACCACCTGCTAAGGTCATAGCATCTGCTATCATCATTGTTGTTTGGAAGGGAATGAACTTGTATCCTGTTTGATAGTTGAACATTCGGTCTCTTCCTTTGTAGTCCTGCTGTGGAATACATACCGTGTTATTGTTTGTTAGTTTGTAGTTAGACATTTTGTTTCTCCTTAGTTGTTAGATAAAATGTTTCAAGATGTTTTCGTCTTGTATTAGTAATGTAACTGGTTGGTGTTATTTTGTCCAGTAAAAAGATAAAGTTTTTTTTAGAAAGTTCTGAGAAGTAAGGTTCAACCTATCTTTTCAAGGACATACCCTAAGTTAGATAATGCTTCCAGTTGAGACAAAGGCATTTGTTCTTCTGAGTTTGTATCTATTCTATGGAACCTGTATGTATCATCTACATTATCAAGAAAGATAAGTAGTTGTGATGTGATAACATCTGGGTGTTTTACTACCAGTAGGTCTCCTATGTTTAGTTTGTAAAGTTGTTTCATTTTGTTTCTCCTTATTAGTAAGATAACCTGTTGTATGTATTCCGTCAAGTAAAAAGATAAAGTTTTTTTATTCTGAAAAAGAAAAAAGTGTATCAAACTTTTACACCTGATACACTTCAACATTACATTATGGAGGTTATTTACATTTACAATAAAACTGAGAGAGTAAGAGACACAGTGAAAACATTCTAAGGAGTTTATCTCGTATGCCTATTGAGATAAAGTAAAGCATCTTACTTACTCTCTCATAATAACATTAGTATTATTCTGTATTTGTTTCCTTTTTATTTTTATTTATTTTGTTTTTTATTATTATGTATTATTATTATTTATTTATTATCTTTATTATTTATCTATTATTATTAGGTATCATTCTTATTTATCTATTATGTTTACATCTCAGTATTATTTTAGTGTTATTGTTTGAAGCAGATGGAAACTATTTGCCCTATCATAATAACATTAGTATTCTCAGAAAATACTTTCCTTTTTATTTTTATTTATTTGAAAGTTTTTTTAGAAAAGTTTGCCTTTTTTGTAGACAAAGACTATTTATTATGTTACAATAGTAGTATGCCTATTATTTTATTTACATTCTAAGGAGAAACATTATGGAGTTTTATTATGGAAACATTACAAATGCTGCCCACCCCATTTCTCAGGGGGTTGGTTATGATAAATGAGAAAGAGTTTATGGACTGGCTATGGCTGGACAACGGAGTTGGTATTGCGGGGTATGCCCTTGCTTGTATCACCAATAACACCTTCGGCTTACCGAGGAGTAGAAGAATGTTTTTACTCAACGGACACAGGTTTTCCCACCACTTATCTCGGAGTAATAATGAGGCACTGCTCTCATTGACCTCTGCTTTTATGACTGGTATGGTGACCCAGACACAGTCCTGTATGGACAGAGTAAGCAAGATAGTATCTACTGCTATCACCTTTGATGAAGCGAAGCACAAGTGCTTGTGGGCCTTCTATCAGTGGATGAAGAAGCAGATACAAGATGAGAGAAGAGACTTTGCTTGGAGCAGAGCGGTCACAGTAGGTGACGACATAACATACTTTGAACAGGAGATACCTATGAGTTATGGTGAAAGACAATGGAAGTTGCGAGAGGGAGGACATCTAACAGACGAGCAGTTTGAAGACTGGGTTCTGAAACAGATGGCTTCTGTCTTTGAGGAAGAGAGTGGTTTCTTGAAAAAACAAAAGACCGTTGCTTGGTATGAGCAACTACCAAAAGAGATACAGAAAAAGTATCAGACAAGAAGCGAAGGCACATACAAGGGAGGCCGTATCAAGAAATACAACATCCCAGTCTTTGGTATGAAAGAGGAATGGTGGACACCCAGTCCGTCTGACTTCTCAAAAGTAAAGAAGCGATACGAGGATAGGTTGTATGAGAACCTTGTGTTTGAGTATCGTAAACTTACAGGTCAAGAACTTGATGACCGAAGGATGACTGAGGGAGGTGGCTATGGATGCTAAACTTCAAAAACTTTTTACGACAAGGGAAGAAAGCGGAGTGGGTAGCGATGCTTTTCCTTCGCTCAAACTCCTCTTGGATGGAGACACTTGGCTTGAATGCTTGTGTTCTCACAGAGTTCTTAGCCTCCGATGGTCATTGGGACTTGGGCTTGACCGAGGTAGACTGCGACACAGACATAGAACTAAACCATCTTAGTGTTGAGGTCAAGACAGCAACGAAGCCTTCTCATCTCTCTACATTTTGGGCTGAGGTGTGGTCCTGTGGTAGTAGGGGTTATGCTCACTACCTCGTCCATCCTCCCAAGTTTATGGTGTATCTTGATGAAACGGATAAAGAACTTTATTTCTACAACGGAGAGATGTTCGTAGAGAAAGTGAAGCGATGCTATCTCGCAGGTATGGCCGACCATAACAAGTTCGGCACAGCAGTTGGGTTGAAGTTTTCAGCAGAGGACTACAAGGCTGGCTTCCTAATGAAAGCACCAGTCCAACAACTATGGTATGAAGTAAACAATACCCAATGGATAATAAATAAAATAGAGGAACAACTAAATGAAGAACAACCAAGACCACCCGTCTACAAAAACTGTAAAGGACTACCCACTTTGTGATAGCCCTCATTCAGTAAAAGGTAGTGTAGGTCCGAGACCTACCAAGCCTTACAAGACCAGTAGCGAGCACTGAGTTTATCCTTAGCAGTCGCACACTTATGTCTGGCTCTGAAAGACTTTCGTCTTTTGGGGTTGGACTTTTTTATTTTCATCTTGGGGTCACCGTAATGAATAACTTTTTCCTTACCACCTGAGCAAGCCTTTACCATTTTCTTTTTATCAGACCTCGTTGAAGGTCTTGGCTTATTACAAGCCATCTTTTTTTTATCATACTTTCGTTTAGCCATTTAGTCTCTCCTTGATGGTCTCAACATCCTCTTCAATGTTATCCAGTCTTCCAGCGAGGTTTGTTATTGCCTTCTCAAAGACTGCTCTATCTTGTCGGTGTTCCTCCATCAGCACATCAATGTGTTCAAAATGTTTTTCTATCCATTGTTTAGCCAGAGGGAGTAGATGAACAACAACCAACTTGTAACCGCCATACATTGTGAGAGCGGCAACAACCATTCCACCGGTGGGACCGGCAATGTATTCCAGAACTGTTTCCATTTTGTATCCTCCATTGTGGTATTCTCCTGTAATAAAAAGCCCCCATAAGGGAGGGGGCCAGACCCATCACATCAACTTATTACGAGATAAGAATAGCCATCACTTGGATACTATCTCCGGTAGCCGGAGCGGCACCAAAGGTAATAACAAGGTCAGAGCCACTGTTAGCAAATGTGTATTCATCTTGTCCAGATGGACTTGACTGCTTGGCTTCAATGAGCAAACCGTTTCGGAAGACAAGAATACCGTCTTCTCCACCAGTGTAAACATTTTTACCAGCAACCGTGAAGGCTGTCGTGCTGTTGTTTCCAACGAATGCTTCACGATAAGGTTGAACTGAAAGTTTAGGTCCAGTAACAACAGCATCAGCCAACATAGAGTTAGCATTGATAGCACCATCGGCAACTTGTGCTGCGGTAACACAGTCGTCTGAGAGTTGAGCCTCAGCAATACCGTTGTCCGCAACCTTCACACCCGATGCTCCTACTGAAAGAGTAGAACCGTCAAGGTCCAAAGCGATAGCAGCAACACCAGCACCTGTGTATGAGAAGTCTGCGATACCATTACCATCAGTCAAAGCATCAAGGTTAGTTCCAAGAGCCTTACCTGAGATAGTAGAGTTAGCCAACTTATCATTTGGAATGGAGCCTGCGAGTTTCGCATTACCAACCGCACCATCGGCAAGATAAAGACCGTCAGCATCTTTCGTAATAGACCCACCACTTTCAGCCTTGACTTTTACATCAAGTTTGTTTGAGGTGAACTTCAAACCGGGGTCTGTTGCGAGGTCAACCGAGATAGTATCCGTCCCTGCTCCATCAGCGATAGCAATACCATCACCAGCAGCAAGGTTGTCTCTAACTTGGGCATCTACATAAGCCTTATTAGCAGCATCAGTAGCACCCGAAGGTGTTCCTGTTCTTAGTGTTCCTGTTGAAAAGTCAAAGGTATCTGCGACCTGTAACTGGGAACTTCGTATTTGAATAGCCATTTTTATTTCTCCTTTATTTAGTTTTTATTTAGGCTGATACATCACATACAAAATGCTTCCATTCTGCGGTGCTGTATTCATAGTAAAAGAAATACCATCGTTAGATGATACCTCAGTTCCTAACCGCTGTAAGATACCATTGAGGTAAACGAACAGTTTGTTAGTAACGAATGTTTTTGACGGGGAGAAAATAACTTTGGAACCATCCACTTCTGTGGTAAGGTCTTCTTGTAATAGAGGTATTGGGCTTGACCCGAAAACTTGCGATGTTGCTATTCTGGGCATTTGGTTACTCCGTCCAAGTGACTTCAACCTCTGATAAAACAAAGGTATGGTTCTGTGTGGTTATCCAAAAATAAATAGTATCTACTTCCGCTGTCCACCAAGCATCCATCAGAAAGATAGCAGAATGCTGACCCCCTGAGATGTCCGCTACAAGTGTAGCAGAAGTAGGCTCAACAACTAAACGAGTGCCTGCTTGGTCAGCATAGCCTTGTAGTATTATCTCATCAGCAGAGCCACCTGAGATGGTTCCACGGACACGAATGAGTTGTAAGTTACCACAGAAGTTTTGTCTCTGATAACCATTGGGGTTGAACGACGGGTTGTATTTGGTCTGGCTATCTAAGTTCACGGATACAAATGTAGAGGGGACGATAGAGTTACCAAACGATACACTCAGACCTGTCCTCTCAACAGAGTTACACCCTTGTCTTACATAAGCAGCCATTACTTTTTACCTTTTCTTTTGGTGGTTTTCTTCTTGGGCTTGAAGCCACCTTTCTTTGCTTTCATTTTCTTGTAGGTCTTTTCGTCTATGGTAGACTTCTTTTTACTACGAGATGTTCCAGCCTTCTTTCTTTTGTTTATGTTGCGATACAACGACATAGACTATGCCCTCCTGTTATTTGTTTCATTTCTTCTTCATCTTCTTTTTGACTTTCTTCTTGACGACTTTTTTCATAGCCTTCTTCTTGGCTGCTTTTGCTGCTGCCTTTCCCTTCTTTGTGTAGGGAAACTTTTTTCCTTTTACCATCGGCATCTTATTATTCCTCCTGTGCTAAGTTTATTATGGTTATTGCGAGGGTCAAAAGGTCAGCCCCTAAGTCTCTCGCTTCTTCTTTCGTGAACCCATCTTTGCTGTATTGAATGGCTTTGAGGGCCAGTCTCATTATCGCAGGTGCTATGGATACTAATACCTTTTTATGCTTCATTTCTCTTATCATTTTTTGAAACTCCTAAGTTCTTTTTCTTGTTGCTTTCTTATCTTATCTTGTAACTGTAAATAGTTCGGTGCTTTGAGAGGAGTATCTAAACCAATAGCATAAAGATACCATTCTCCCTTGAACCTTTTTATCTCAGCATTCTGTAAGCCCATAGCCATTGCTGTCGTGGTTCCCCAGTCAGTAAGGTTACGGTCAACTCCAATAGACATTGTTATTGTCTTGAAGGTTTTGTAAGCGGAGATACCCTGAGCATCCTTGAAACGATACTGAACACCACCGAAGGTAGGCTCTCCCTCCCTCAGTTTCTCTGGGTCAGTGACCTTTTCTAAGTTGAACATACTCATAGCATAGGGCATCATTCCGCTTTGGTTCCACATCAATGCTTCTCTCGCTGTGAGGAAACCTTGTGGTGATGAGGCTGTATCTCTGAACCCTGTCGCATACATCTTCACGATGGGGTTGGCTCCAAAGATAAACTTTTCTTTGAACTGTCTATTCATCTCTGGTGATAGACCTAAGTCATCTGCTTCACCTACACCTGATAGGTCATAGATAAACTCTCCTGTCTTGACGAAGTTGTAGAAACCTTCTATCGCAGGGCTTTGTAAACCATAGTGGACTGTGTGATACTCATCAAAGTTATCACCGAAGTATGACCATAGTCTTGCTAAGTTTCTATCAGCATACTGGTTGACGATGTCTGTTCTGTTTTTGTTCTCAAAGTTTTTAGCCATTCGTATCTGTCTACCAATGTTGTTTGCGGCAGCAGGGTCTGCTCGTAAGAAAGCAAGTGATGCTTCCTTTGTTATCTGTGTAGAAAATGCGAAGAATAAAAACAATGGTCGTAGGTATTGCTTCGCTGCTGGACTGATAGCACCATAGTCTAACAGAGCCACACGAGCCATCTGTGCTGCTTGGTCTTCGGTCATACCCAAGAGTAGGCTATCAACAAACACCTGTGTTCTGAAAGCATTGTCGCTCTCCTCAGCCACAGCATTCCAATAGGACTTGCGACCTACCACTTGACCTACCGCTCCATCAAGGAACTGGCCTGCTGCTCCTGCCTTACCTCTGGCTCCAAGTCTTGCTGTTCGTTTGAGGTCTTCCAACATCTGGATACCAAACTCAAAGGTTACCTCTGAACGATAGATGTTATTTCTTCTCAGCATCTCGGTCAACATACCGGCTGTGTATTTCTTTCCATCCACTCCTGTGTAGAGCACAAGGTTAGGGTCAGCATCTCCGTATGCTTGTAACAAACGGACAGAGTATTTGTCTCCTCTAAGTTTCTTCAACAACTGGGGAACTACTGTTGCGAATGCTGCCGCACCAGCCCCTCCAAAAGTCGCTCCGGCAACACCACCTATGGGTCCGCCTGCTAAGAAACCTAAGAGGCCACCAAAGGATGCTCCTGCTCCTGCTGTGCCTACTGTTCCAAACCGTTCGCTTGCCTTACTGAACTGAGTTATCATTGTTGGGATAGCACGACCAATAGCATTGGCTGTGTATCGTGGTGCTGTAATAGAAGTAATAGACCAAGCAGTAAAAGTATTCACTCCAAGGTATCTACCATTGGGAGCAAGTGTTCCACCAAGCAGACCTCCTTTGATACCATTCATTCCGTGTTGGAAGAAACGACCAACAGAACCCATAAGGTATTGTCCTACTGTATCTCCCCTTGTATTGTAAAACTTGATAGCATCATCCATACTACCAGCAGCAGTCATACGACGGAGAACATCCAACTCTTGCTTAGCCATTATGTCTACAAGCAACCAGTCATTGGCTCCCATACTTTGTAGCACAGGTCTTAGTCTGTTGAGGTCAGCAGATGGTTTCATTGGAACACCGATGGTGGTCATCCAGTCTTTGACTGCTGTCTGGTCTAAGCCTAAGTATTTGTTTACATTCTTATCAGGACGAAAGTCTTTTACAAGTGTCTCTTTCAATACCTTACGGAAGCGAGCCTCACTTACAACTTCATCCATACCAAAGCCAAGTCCTGTCTTCAACCTGTCTACACCTACCAGTGCTTCCAGTTCTTCTGCTACTGCGGTCACTAAGTTTCTTGTAACGATAGCATCTGAGAGACTGGTGATAGCACCTTGGTATTGGTCTGACGAAGTGGCTCCTCTTGTGAAGGCATCATCCATAGCATTTGTAAACCTTCGTTGGAATACTGTTACACTATCCTCGCTCATACCTGCTGATAGTTCAGCCATCAATGCTTGTCGTAGTTCTGTATCAATACCTTCATTGAAACCATAGTCACTTTTTATTTCTTCTCTTAGTCCCGGCCGTGTCTGTGTTGTTCTGAATGTGTTAGGTCTTATTATCAGGTCAGGGTTCGCTTCAACGAACTCATTGAACTTACGGAGAAAAATGTTATTCTTCTTCTGGTTTCCAATGAAGGTCATAAGATACACAGAGAACTGGTCTCCATCAATAACACCACCGAAACCTTTTTTATTTAGATACGGATACTTCTTTCTTGTCTGACTGATAGTCATCTTGAACAAGTCAAGGGTTCCCAAGTTTGGGTTATTTTTCTGTAAGGCTTGGACGATGTTAGTCACCTCTACCTTTGGTATGCTTGCCGCTGCTTCTCCAAAGAAACCTGTGACCATTCCGGTTATTTCATCCTGATAAGATAAGGTTCTCATCCTTGGTATCAAGGCTTCGTTCTCTTTGGTAATGATAGTCTGCTCTATCGCTCTCTCAGCATCACGAACACTACCACCTTGGTTGAAGATGTCCTCTCGTATCTCTGCTATCTCAGCATCAGACAACTTGGTTCGTCTGTTCAGCACCTGTCTACCAGTCTTTACTCCACCTCGTGGACCAACAATACCCATCTCGTCTTCTACTCTTTTACCTAAACCAGATGCTCGTAAGCGGAACCTATCTGTGAGGTAACTTTCAAATGTCGTATCAATGGCTCTGTTTAGTGCTACATCAAACACACCCTCGGCATCTAAGTCTGGGTTCTGTCTTGCTATCTCTTTGAAGTCTTCTTGTATTGCTCTTGGAATGTTATCCAGTTCGTTCTTTACTTCTCGGACAAGTCGTTGTGTCTGAACAGGTAACTCTGCTCCTTCTGCCTTGAATGGCCCTATCTTCTTTACTCTGTCGTATGCTTTGGCTACACCATCTCGTATTATCTTTGGTGTTACTTTCTCTGTCCCTGCTTTCAATACAGCAGCGATGTCTCTTGTGATAAGTTGTCTCTCCAATGGTTGAGACAGCAAGTCAAACTGTGTTGATGTAACTCGCATAGGTTCTAAACCACCAGACCTCTTTACGATACCACCTTTGATAAAGCCAAAGTATTCACTCATCTCATCTGGGTTTCTGAAACGAATGAATGTATTACCATCCGCATCTACCTCAAAGTTTCTTCCTATGGTAAACTTATCTCCCTTTTCACTTTGAACATAGAACTTCTCGTAACTATTTGTCCGTGGGATACCATCAGTAAAGATGTCGTCCATTGTTCCCAACTCATCAAAGGCTCCGTTCTTTATGACTATCGCACCACCATCTATCCCCGCAAACTCTGGGTCAAACTTGACTTCTATGTTTCGCTTCATACGAGCATTGATACCATTCGGTCCCTCCAAGAATGTCTTGGCTACCTCTTTCTTCATTACCAATGTAGGTGTAACAAACACATAACCTTCTGGGTTGAGACGAGCAAATAAAGTTTCTATCTCTTGTGCTACGAGGTCTACCTTGATGGCTGTTGTGTTGAACATTACGGCATCCATTGCTAACTCGTTTACCTTGTTCGCTTGGGCTGGTGTCTCAGCACCTTGGTTCAATACACGAAAGAATAACTCTGGGTCAGATGTGTATTTTCCAATAGCAAAAGCAAGTCGTGAACCCACAGGTCCTTGTAATACAGCAGACACTCTTCCTAAGTCTGAGGCTTCTGCCTTGAACAACTCATCAACGGCATCATCAACAGTTCTCATTGTCTCATCAGCCAGTTGTGCTGCTCTTGCTGTGGTTGAGTTAGGCATCTTCAATGGGTCAAGTTTCTCTGGTGTTATCTCTTTTGTTTTACCTTGGCCGAACTCATCAGTCATTGCTGCTACACGGTTGGCTGCTGTTTCCTGAGCCATAGCCCTCTCAACACTTACAGTTCCCTCTATTGGTTTTGTCTTAGTAAGTCTCTGACCACCAACAGCCTCTGCTGCTGACCGTGCTCTTGATGCTCTCGCATANCCACCTGCTGTCTTGAATGGTTCTGCTGCTGCTACCAACACATCACCTACTTTCTCTGTTCCTTTACCAACGGCTCTTGTTCCGGCTAANCCCATCACTGCTCCATCTGGTAGTAGTGTAGGCACGGCACCCTTACCTGCCTTCTGTAAAGTTTTACCTGTGCTTTGTAATACCTTACCACCTGACTTGACTACGGGCATAGGTGTAACAGGAAGCATAAGTTCCACACCAAGTCCAAGTATCCAAGCATTCTCTTGTCCACCTAACGATGAAGCAAGTTGTGGTTGGTCATAGTAGTCTTCTCCAAGGAAACGACCACGGGCTACTGACTGTGCTACTCTCTCACTCCAACCTTCTGCTCCACCTTTCTCCAAGGTTTCTCTTGGTAAGTCTGTTCGTTCTCCTGTCTCTTCATTCAAACGATAGATAGGCTGACCAATGAATGAACCTACATTGATGTCGTTAGGGTCAAGTGGGTTACCTGCCGCATCAACATCATAGGTTGTAAGTTCTGTAATAGTTTCCGTGACTGGTCTGATAAGCCCACCAATACCTCGTAAGGTTTGTGCGGTTCTTGTCTCTACAATACCACCTTCTTCTGAACGGGTTGTGAATAGGTTCTCCATAAACTCTTGTGAAAAACTTTTATTAGCATAGGAATAGTTAGGGTCATTACCACCCAGAGGGTTACCCATCCAGTCTGGTGGATAAACTCCTTGTTCGTAGTCTACCAATAGAGCCTGTGCTATCTGTCCTACCCTTGATGTGTCTGCTGGGTCTGTCTCATAGACCGGTCGTCCATTGATGTATTTTACTGTAAGACCTCGCTGTTCTTTTTCTTGTGCTACTATCTCACGAGCCAACTGAACCATCTCAACAGGCAGTCTGTTCTCTAACCAGTTTCTTCTCAAAGCAAGAACTCGCTGCTCTACATACTGGTCGTATGCTGCTGAGCCTGCTGGGTTGCCTTGCTTCTCACTCTCTTGGTCTGCTTGGATACGGAAGGATGTCTCCATCACTTGCCGTTCTTTACCACCGATGTTAGCCATTCTCTCTTGTGATGCTACTTGCTGTGGTGTCTGTAAGGTTTGTCTTCCCAGTCCCATCATAGATGTATCAGGGCCAGCAGGTTGGACTGTGTCGGCAGAGAAAGGTTCCACCCTCTTACCACTCTCGCCTTCGTTTACAATGGGCTGTGGGTATGGTAGTGTCCGCTCTGCTTCACGGATAACTCGTAGTCTGTTTCTCGCAGCATACATTGCTGAGATAGCATCCATCTTACTTTGTTCCATAAAGTATTCAGTCATTTGTCTGAACCTTTTTTGTTCTGTCTCCGTGAGGTCTCTCATCAAAACTCTCTTGGGTAACTCAATGGCTGGGTCAACAAAGGTAAAGTTTACAAGTTCTTCCTCAACCTCAAAGCCCTTACCAAAGCCAGCCTCAACATCTGCTTGTCTGACTGCTTCACCTGCTGGTGCTATGGATGAGAACGGGTCTCTTCTTATTTGTTCTTCTCTCGCAGGTGTAGGTGTGGTATCACCTGTCTGTGCTGGTCCTACTTGTGTAGGTCCCTGCTGATACAGAGTATCAAAGGCAGTGATGGTTCTTGTATCACCATCTATCATAGCCTGTAAGTATTCTTGTTCGTCTGGGGTTCCCTGTATGTATGAGGGAACTTGCGGTGATGGTGTAGCCATTTATTATTGCTCCGAAATGTTGCCTGTCTCTGGAAAGGCTTGGTCTATTGCTCCCTTTGGAACGGTGTTATTAGGTGTTCTCATTCCCGGAAACCCTCTGGCTGGTGCTTGCTCCGGTTGCTTTCTATTTGTTTTGAACTTGCTTGGAATGTCCTTCTCAGTCATTGTGGTTCTGTATTGGTCAAGATAAATAAGACCTAATGCTGATGAACGAAATGCTTCTGTCTCCTGAGGCTTCAACCCTGAACTTTTGATAAACTTTTCCATCATTGGTATGACTGAGTTCTTATCCATAGTTCCGTTGCGAATGCCTCTTATGGTAGTCTCAGCATAGTCTTTTCCTTGTTTGTCTACTGAGCCATACTTCTGTAAAGAGTTCTGATAACCAATAGTCTCAAAGTCTTCTGCTGACTGTAAGGCTATCTGATAGTTTGCTCTCTGCTCTGGGGTCATCTTCATCATCTGTGCTTCCAGTGCTTTGTTCATCTCAAACACCTTGAATGCTTCACGACCTTTCTTTGTCTTTGTATCAAACATCATCTCTGGGGTCATTACTTCTTGGACCTTTTCTCCGAACAGTGTTTGGAAGTCTGTGCTCTTTGATGTCTGTAACTTCTGCTGGACCATACCAAGTTGTGCTCTCTCCTTACCAATAGCCATTGCTATCTGAGCATCAGGTGTAGCACCCATACGACTTTGGAAGAAGTTCATAATGGCTGTGTCTGCTTCCAATGCTAACTTCTTGTTGTAGTCTGCGGTCGCAGCATCATAGTCACCCTGACTTTCTCCTCTTTTCTTTCCTCGCATCTTTGCTGTTTGGAAGTCATAAGATAGATAGCCGTTGTCTTTCAGTAGTGCTCCAATACCTTGTAGCCCTTTGGCTCCTTGTATGTAAACAGCATCATCTGTGCTTATCATTCCATCGTCAGCCAACGAGGCTTCTATCAAGGCATCAACACCTTGACCAGCATTGGCTGCTGAACCACCTGTAAGTGTATCCAGATAACTATTGAGTTTACTTGTAGGTAGAGTTCCTGCTTGGCTTGCGAGGTTTGCTTCTACTGCTGCTGCTCTTGTGTTGTAGTCTGAACGAGAAGGGGCTGTAATGCCGGGAAGATACTTAGAAAAAATAAGTTGTTTGGTTGTTGCTCTGTCTGATGAAGTGGCTCCATCACCTATCATCTCAGCATTGACTTGGTCAACCAAAGATAATACAGCATCGTATTGCTGCTCTTGTGTAAGACCTGATAGTGCTTGGTTTATCTCAGCGAACTGGGTTCCCCCTGTATCCAAGAAACCATTTGCTTGTGCGACTGAACCCATCTGTCCNGCTCTGTCTGATGACGAGTTGAGAATAAATGTTTGTGTTCGTGCTGGTGCCTTTACTTTNTCTTGTGCTATTTCTGCCGCACGGATACGGTTAGACTTTTCTTTTGCCTTGATGTTTCCAATACCAATGTATCCTGAAATGATAGCCGAAGCATTACCAGAAGCCTTTGCTTGTTCTGACTTTATCTTCAACCTCATCATCTCATACTCTTTGATGGTGTCGTTTATGTCTTCTGCTTGTTCTCTAAGCAGTTCTCTTTTTTGTTCTTCCATCTTGGCTTCTTGTAAAGCCATCTTGTATGAAAACTCTAAGATGTTTTGTCTACCCAAGTAGTAGTTCATTAGGTAACTGTTCCCTGTTGTTGTCGCCATTGGTTATTCTCCTTCCATTGATGGTATCAGAGGGCTGGGTTGCCCCTGATAGTTCTGAGGGTTTCTCAGTCTATCGTGATAGTTTATTCTTGCTTTGTATTCGTCCAGTATCATTTGTCTTATCTCGTATGGGTAAGTTTCTCTCGCCATAACCAGATACTCTAACATTTGGTCGGTGACCGTTGGTAAGTCTGTGATAAGTTTTTCATACTTTTTATTCTGTTCGGCCAGTATTGTATCATAAATAGTCAAAAGTTCTTGCTTCTGCTCTGGTGTTGTTACAGTTCTTTTCTCAGATGTTTGAGCAAGAACATACCTACTTTCATACTGGTCTGTATCCTCGTTGTAGAATAGTCGTAACTCCATACCCTCAGCATCTCTTCTGTTCTTGTCTGCTATTGCTTCATCAAACGAACCTGCTGCCGGAGGTGCTAACAAGTTTGTGGCCAGTCCTTGGTATGCTGGCTTCTTCAACTGAGGTGCTTGTTGTGTTGACTTTACACTTTGGTTTTGTATCATCTCCTTAGGTGCTATTGGGAACGGAGGGTTCAGTGGGTTGAAACTTGCTCTTCCTTGGCTTGTATTTGACCGTGAAGGGCTTTCAACTACTATGGTAGGGGTATCAATAGGGGGCGGCTCTACGACGGCAGGAAGAGGCTCTGGTGGCCTGTTATCCAACTGGGGTATTGTGCTTGTAACCTGCGATGTAGCAACTGTGGGGTCAACCGGTGGGGTTACTGAACTGGGAGACCCACTTCTCCCCCCAACGACATAACCGTTGATGTTGCTGTTCCTGTTGTGGCCGGAGCC
>JGI24003J15210_10000545_pt1 | contig 16116 bp, 9 predicted proteins | sample LinPmetageLP28_FD_15210 | JGI IMG/M metagenome (IMG submission 15210)
GATTTAGCCATACTATTATTTAGTCACTCATATAAATATTTATACACATTTTATGGCAGTAAGGTTAGATAATTTACAGATCCCAGCTAGTGAAAAGAAATCACTGGAGAGCGGGTATCTATACAAAGATATAAAGTTCGATCTTGCGGCTAGCCGATTTAAGAGAACGGAGCTTTATGGTACGAGTGAACTTAAAGATTTAAATGAAATTCAAGACGGTCAAGCTGTAATTAATTCTATTAAAAATATTCTTACAACATCACCCGGTCAAAAGTTACTTAACCCTAGGCTTGGACTAGATTTTAGAAGATATCTGTTCGAGCCAATAAATTCAACAACTGCTTATTTTTTAGGTTATTACATATATAATAATTTAGGGGTTCAAGAACCTCGTATAATTCTTAATAAATTAGATATCGTGGGAAATCCGGATATGGCAGAATATGATATTACTATTGAATTCAGTATACCCATATTAGATATCCATAATTTAACTTTAAATGCTTCTCTTAACCGAGATGGGTATGTAGCGGTGTAGATTAAATAATAACGTAGTATAATATGAGCTTACAAGACTTCACAGATTACAAACTTCCTAAAAACGCATATCTTACCTTCGATGCAAATACTCTTAAGAGTCTTATTATTGAAAGGTTAAATGAGAATGAAACATTTACAGATCAAAACTTTGAAGGTTCTAATTTTAGTGCTTTTATCGATGTTGTAGCCTATATGTATCATGTATTGCTTTTCCAGCTTAATACAACATCTAACGAATCTACGTTTAATACTGCTACTATTTATGAAAACATGAATAAGCTTGTTAGCAATATTGGGTACAAACCTCTTGGTGATCAGACAGCTCTTCTTAATTTTAATTTATCTGCTACAAATATTCCTGCTAATGTTTATACAATACCAAGATTTAGTTCTGTTGTAGCTGCTGGTAATTCTTTTATAACAACTGAAGATATTACCTTTCAAAAGGTAACTAACACTGCAGTAGAAGCAGTATCACCATCAAACAATACTCTTTATCAAGGTGCTATTACAGAAGCATCCTTTGCAGCAACAGGAGAACCGTATGAGAATATAACTCTCGTCGATAGCTTTACATCTCCTCAACTTATACAGAGTGTAACAAATCTAAATAATACTAAGTTTATTTCTGATAACACATTTAGCGTATTTGTTAAAAATGCTACAACAGGTGTTTGGTCTGAGTGGTATGAGTGCGCTTCTCTGTTCCTGAAATCAGCTGAGAGTAAAAGTTATGAAAAGCGACTAAATTCATCTGGTAATTATGAGTTTAAGTTTGGTAATAATCTAAACGGTAAGCAGTTAGAAAGTAATGATAATGTACTTATATTCTATGTAATCTCTGATAATGAAGCAGGCATAACTGGGCCAGATGCTTTAGCTAATGCTTCATTTAACTTATACGGTTCGACTAATTTTGAAGCTATACAGAGTATACTATATAACGATGATCAAAATTTAATTAATTCAACTGATATTGCTAATGTAACTCTTAATAATACTAATGGCACTTTACCACCAAAGAAGGCAGAAACTACAGAAGATATAAAAGCTAACGCGCCGAAAGTCTTTGCTTCACAGAACCGGTTAGTTACAAAAGAGGATTATGAATATCAAATAAATAGAAATTTCAATAACATAACCAAAGATGTAAAAGTTCTATCTAACGATGAATTTACTTCGAGGGTATTAGGATATTACGCAGAGCAAGGACTCGGTCAAGGTAATGATGACGCTCGTATGCTATACTCTCAAGTTCAGTTTTCAACTTCTTCTAGCTTTAACAACGTTTATATCTATACAGTTCCTAGTGGAGATTCTACATTAAATAGTCTAACACCAAAATATCTTAATGCTGCACAAAAGCAAATTATTGCTGATTTTTGTAACAATAAGAAAGACATAACTCATAATGTCGTCGTTACGGATGCTTTATTTAAAGCTTTTGCGTTTGGTGCTTCTAATACAGGAATAGCTAGCTTCAGAGACAGTGATAGTGTTGATGAAATTGTACAAGATAGTATAATACGTGTTACAGTTGATAAAAATCAAGCTTCAAATAATGGATCAATAAGAAATGCTGTTTCGACTACTCTTATTAATTACTTTAGTAAGCTGCAGCTTGGTGATGTAATTGATGTAGCTGCTATGACTAATGATATACTTAATATTCAAGGAGTAACAGAACTACATACCGTTAACGGTGATGCAGAAATTCCAAATTTGAGCTTTGTTGTTTGGAATCCAGATTACAAAGATAGTGATAGAACTATTCAATCTCTCAACTACCAGTTAGAAGATTTTGAGTATGCATATTTTTACAATATTGCTAATATTACTAATAAGATAGCAATAAGACGGTTGTAAACGTAAGTTGAGTGATTAAATATGTTATATGTCGCTCAGTTCTTTACAACTCGATCAATCAGGTGAATTTGATCTATTGTATAATTTCTTCTATGTGAAGAACATTAGTGGTGAGGAAACATATGAAGGATTTGCGTTACCCTTTGCTCCTCTTTCTTTTATACCTAACTTAGATCCAACTATTCAAGACTTTGTATCTAATAAGCGTATAGTCTGGGATTTTGGAGATGGTACTACCGCTGAAGCTGTATCTGCTACTCATGCATTTGACCATCCTGGTTCATATAGAGTTAATTGCTTTCTATATGACGATGCTGGTAATGGTTATCTTGATACTTTTCATGCTGATGTTAACATTAGAGATTTTGTTCAGGATGAGTTAGTAGTTACTAGTACAGCAGATATAAATCATAAAGCAGGTAAAGTAGTTAACCCAATTACTGTAAAGCGTTATAATTCTTACAGAACTTTAAATACTGGTCTATCCACTATAGTACCTTACGCGTCAGGCGCAACTCTATCTAGCAATGAATATGACTTCTTTAGAAGTGGTTATGATAAATTAGCATATGGACATTTATATCCTAGCTATTCTTTCGTTCAAATACTCACTTCTAATGGTATAGTTGAAACATTTAACGTTAATACTATTGATACTATCGATAAATCTATATACATTAAGTTAGATGCAAATAACCAGATTATATATACAGACAAGAATGATGTTGATGCTTTCTTTGCTGGTGTTTCTGGTACATCTGACGTATACTTTAAGAGTGATTTTGTTGATAATTATAATTTAATATTTGGCTTTCAGCAAGGTGATATATTTGAGTATGCAAATACTACTAACTATGGTATGAAAGCGGTTATTACATCAAATGCACAATATAATAGTTTGGATTTTTCATCAAATGGTGTTGATGGTGAAGGGGCTGATAACTTTAGTGTATTTGATATAAACTCAGAGAAGTTTGCAGGAACTAAAATAGCATTTGTTGCCAAGGTAAAGGATCAAGATAATTTTAGTAATAGATCAGCTCCGGTATTAAGTGCAACTCAAGGTAGTATTAGTGCAATGAATTTTAAGTTAACTGATGGTGCTACAGTTTATGATGCAGAGTTCACGTCAGATTTTGGATCTCTTTCATCCTTATCAAATGGTGGGTTTTATAAAGGATATTTTGTATCCAATACTACTGTACCTCTTAACAACGTATACCTATCCGGTGCACAGGGTAACTATAATGGCGTTTTCTTAAACGGTGCAAGTAATACATTTACTATTAACCCTAGTAGCTACTATACAATAGCAAAGCAGAACGAAGATATAGATTTTGAAGATGCATTTAAAGAAATAGCTATTCAACCGTTATTTACGGATGCAAGAGTGTTAATGAAAGACTTTTTAGGGTCAATATTTGGTGACTTGAGTTCTACACAAGATTCAATAGGTAAGGCTACCTATGAGAAGATTCAAAACTTTTTAGAGAATAATACAGTTATAGATGAGAGTAATATCGAGCAGCTAGATGGATTGCTTCAAATGCTAGATTTACCAAAGCTTAATAAATACTCTCTGCCTCCGAAGCTCGCAAGATTAATGGATTTACTTTCTATTAGTAAGTCAAAGCTTTTTGGTAAACGAAATAGAGATAGAACGCAGTATCAATCGTATGGTTATAGATCTAATAATTTTTATGGTTATAATTTAGGTGAAAAACTTACACCTAACAGTATTATAGTTCCTGGGGATCCAATAGTAGCGAATGAACTATATAGTGGTAAGTATGTAACGCTAAATACAACGTTACCGTTAAGTGCAAGAATTGCTCCAACTATTACTATACCATCTGGTATAGTATATCGTACAGTTACAGGCATATTAACAGCTACTTCACCAGAGCGTATATCAGAGGGTGAGTTTATAACGTTAGAACGAGCATCTAATTGCTCGGTTCTAACAGAAGCATTATCTGGTCTATTAACTGAAGATGTCATGACGTCTACTCAATTCTATAATCTTAGTGATTATAATGAAACTTGGGGATGGCCATTACTATCAGGTGGGAGTAGAGAAATCACAGATATTTACTCATTCTACTATCAAGCTAGTTCTGTTGGTGATATAACTGATTCTATTATTAATTTCGACGATCCTAACAATACGTTAACTTATGGTATTACATCTTACAATGATTGGTCAAAAGATAACGGTATTGTGTCTAATATCTTTGCTAACTCACTTTACGAAGGCTTGAACCTTTTTGATAACTAAATATTTATATCGATGTCTAACCAATCACTCAGAACAGTTGTAGTTAACTACTCTATCACAAACTCAAAAATTGAGAATGACGATTATAGAGATAATATTACCCCGTTCTCCTTTCTAGACTTTATAAATTATACACAAGCAGATTATTCACCGGAAGAATATAGCTCTTTCTATAGCTCTTACCTTCAAAACTGGTATTCACTTCAAGATATATCAGAAGAAGAACAAAAAACACAATTTAAAGATTATTACCAGCAATTTATTAAAGAAATTGTTATTAGCTATACGACTGAGAGTGAGAAAAGATTTCTCGAGAATATAGACTTTAATAATTCAGCTGATCTTGACATAGCTATCCCGTTCTTTGCAAATAGGCTAAAAGATATTGCACTCTTTTATAAGAAAAGGAGAGATGAAGGTAAGTATGTTATCGATAGAAATAAACTTAAAGGGAGCACAACAGGTGTTGAGAAAGCAATTTTTGATAATATTTATAATTTTATATTTACTGCAGAGGATTCTAAAGAAGCACAAACAGCAACTATCGCTGCTTCGGTAAGTGGTTTAGGTATAGAGATAGAAGAATTTGTTGATGTGTATGGTACTTATTTTGATTTACCATCTGACGGTGAAGCTAATAATATTAATAATATTGATAAAAAGTATTATTTAGATCCTCTTGCAGTTGAAGCTATTACTGGTCAAGAAAACTTTATAGGTGCTATTAGAAACTTTAAGATTAATCCTCCGGTTATCACTCCAGAAGAGTTTGACGCTATATGCGATCCGGATAATGATCTTGTACAAGTATCTAATGCGTATAAATCTGGTGGTCTTAGTCTAGCCGATGTCTATAGTCTTAAACGCTCATTAATTAAAAAGTACTTAGGTACTGATATCTATTATGTAGATGCAACCACTATACCACCAACATCTGGATTGTTAATTACTGCTGATAATCCAACTTCTAATGCATTAAATTTACAAGGTGCAGATGCAGCACAAGTAGAATCAAATGATGTTAAGTTATTAAGAGATATAGGTTTGAACTTTAAACCTGATAATATTGGCTTATTTAAACTACAAGCTGAAACATATACCTATTCAATTAACCTCTCTGCTTTAAGTAATGAATTTGTTATTTTTCCAGACCCTAATAAGTATGGTAATGTATCAGTTAACCCAGTAAGTAGCTATCCTATATACTATAAGTTTGATTACCGGGATAATGTACGAAACGTTTCAAGTGGTGTAGCTTCAGGTGATCCAAAAATTACTAATAAAGTAACTACNTTTGAATCATATACTACAAAAGAGCGTAATAGTACTCAGTTAAAAGAGCTAAATAATATTAGTTATAAGCTAAACTTTACTGATCTTTTTGATCAAGGGGTTATTGATAAATATCAAACAGATATATTTGGTAACGAATACGCTTTACTTAAATATACACCCTTACAGCCGAGAATATCTGATCAAGACTATATTAAAAATCTGCTATTAGATGGTCATACATTCTGGGATAGAAACGAGGGTTATAATTTTGATTATAGTACAGCTAGCGTTAATGGTAATACTATTAGATCAGGATTAACGGCTAATACAAATGGTATGTCACAACTGAATACCTTTTTAACATTATACTTTAGAGAATTTTCACCATACCAAGATCTCATTAAGAAGACTAGAAATCTTAAACCGTTCTGGCGTGATGGTGGAGCATTTACTTTCTTTGATGGTAGTGAGTTACCTAACCCATTATCCGGAATAGGACCTGGATTTCCATCCCCTTTAAATTACTACTACACCGTTCTTGCAGAAGGTACTTTTGCGGTAGAGCAAGCTATACTATCTGCTGTAGATATGAATATTATTACCGAAGATGAATTTAATATTATAACTGATCTTAGCATATTAGAGTTCGCAACAGATGTTCGTAATTATCTTTCAGCTGGAAGCCCTTATACTAATTATGACGGTGGCTTATTTACTGACGAAGTAAATCTACCTAACGATTTTATTTATTCAGATAATTATCGATATCTTGATAATCCTGACTCTCGTGGTGCTACTGTATTATCAACATTATCTTCTCAAGATCTAACTCTTACTACTGAAGAGCGTAAAGCCTTGGATGGTAGATTATATGTAAAGAATGGTTCATATTCTGATTCTCAACCACTCTCTACTGCACTTTCAAACATACTTCAAAAGTATTCAACTAGTATTCAAACAGATTTAAATCTAGCTTTAATAGATTTCGATATTATACAGAATACTATTTTCTTAGAAACTAAATCTAACTTACTAATAGATAAGATTGAATATAAAGATGCAGAGTTTACTAAGCCTAGTACAGTCAACACATTATATAGCGTTAATAGCTCTATAGGAGCAGAAACGTTCTCAAATAGATTCTACGTTGAGGGTACCGGTAAAGTATATTTTGCAAGATTTCAAACTATTGGTGCTAATGATTGTGATGTTTCTCCAAGAAATTATTTAACAGTTTATCCAGAGATTTATGAATACTCTATACTAGATAATCATGTAAATAAGGTGTATCCAGCTGATACAGCATCTACTACTCTTAGTGTATTTGATGTTAATACTTCTGCTTTGAGTTTAGGTGTAAGTGCTACGAGAAACTATACAATTGAAGAGGTTCATACACCGAAGATAGCATATAATAAACGAAATGATATATTTAAGCTAACGTATATTGTAAATGATCCTAATGACATGTCACATTTTATTGACGTTTCATTTAGACAAGTAAATAATGATTTCACTCTACAGAGTATATATAAATATGAAGATGAAGAGGAAATATTAAGATCGACTACATTTGGATTAAGTTCAATGTTTGGTTCCATATCAGCCAACTCTGGTTCGTTCACACGCAATACTAACAACTTTACTGTTACAATCTAATGTCAAATATTTTTATCCAACTACCTGCTTTAAGTGGTACAGCGCTTCAATCATCAATATCTGCAACGTTACCTGAGGTTACTTTTAAAGGAGCCCCATCTATTATGTTTGTACTTACAGGTATTGATGAATCAAAAAGTAAAGCTCTTACGTTAGATATCAACTGGGGTGATAACAGTAATATTGAGTACTATCAAAGAGATGTAGTTTATGATTATAGAGAACAATCAATTCTTAATGAAGTTCTGTATGGCAAAATTGGTGGTAGTGTTTTAGAGGAATATGGTCATACATATATACCTTCTCTAAGTTCTCAAGTAACTAGCCTAAGCGTACAATTTCTTATATACTTTAATGATGGCTTTTTCGCGAATGTTTTTCAACCAATTAGATTATTGAGAGAGTCATACTATGATAGCATTGAAAAATTAGGTATCTTGAACACTCAAATGGTAGGTACATCTGCATCAAATACTATTGCTAATTTACAATCTAGATTTAATAAGAGGACCTATACTACATTCTTCGATAAAGATTGATTGCAACAACTAGCTTCCAGATTAAATAAGTATAATGAGTTCTTCATATACAAAATCTGTTAGTTCAATCTCTTTCCCAACTGGGGAATATGACGATAGATTTGTCACACTTGATCAGTATCATAGTGTTTTAGAGCAAGGATTTCAAGTAAATAATATTACAGCTTTATCAGGTGCAAAAGATAGTAAGATCAATAATTATACATCTTTTCATATTACTAACAAAAGTAAACTTTCTGACTTTCTACAATTATCTAGTATAGCGGGGGACGAGAGTACATCATTTGTTACTAAATTAGGGTTCCAACGAGCTTTAGGTGATCTAGATCAATATCTGTATATTTTTAATTCCGATGGTGAAGTTGCAACTAATCAACAAAAACCCTTAGGTGTACGTACTTTAAATGCTATAAATGCGTTTAGTAATAATTACTTTTTCGAAATAGAAGCACTTAATAATAATTTATTAAGAATTAAACATAATAACGGTATATTTGATTTTTACCTTAATTACACTGGAGTGTCTTTATCAGGAGGAGAGTTTGTTTTCTATCAAAATACAGATAATTACAAGAATATATCGCAAGAGCGAAATGATGTTTTTCGATATAATTTAGACGATGATGGTTACCTACAGCTATTTAAAACTATTGGTACAACTCTTACTATCTTTACGCTAAGTTCTATACCTACAGGTATAGTACCTATAATGGCCCCTCTACAACCATCTGGTTTAAATAGAGATTTTAATAATCTAATTAATATTGACTATAATCTTGATACTAATAAGCAGTTTCTTAATAATAGCTTTATTTCATATAGTTCAAAAAATGCATCTAATTTAACTCTTAACACTCAAAGAAGCTCATTTAATGATAATGGTCAATATATGTTTATCACAAATTATAATACAATATCTAGTGATAAGATGCCTATTAATTACTTTGCTCTAGATACTAATAGATCTGAATTTAACTTCATTAAACGTGGTAGTAACTTAATTGATACACCATATGGATTACCTGGCTATGAAAATCGCGACTATAATAACCTCTATTTAGGTAACGATCAAGAGGGTGGCTTAACCAACCCTATACTCAACTATACATTTTACAATAAAGATGTATTTATCACCAATGGTACAGATACCTTTTTTCAAGCACCTTCTTCAATATACCCATATTCAAAATTAAATATAAATGATACTACATTTGTAAATAATGGTGCTTTTGCTGGACCGACACCACAGCTAGCTGATAAAATTTTTATAAAACGGATAAATTCTACTCAATATGATAATGGTAGATATCTTTGCACTTGGTTATCTGGTAGTTCTTTAGAAGAAACTGGTATATGGGTTGATAGGTACTACTACCCAGATAAAATTACCAAGACTGCAGCTCTTTCAAGCTCATCTCGTTATGCGCCAGCTTTAAATGATAGTGTTGATGGTGTTGATCTATCAGTCACAGATGCTGTAATAGCAAGAGAGAAATTTTTTGATAAAAAGAGTGATGCAGCCATCGAACCTAATATTGATATTAAGTATCAGCGTATTGGTAATGCAGATATTACAGAAATTATTGATTCGTCTGCTCCTTTAATATCATCATATGATAGTTATATAACCTCTAAAATTGTAAGAGGTGAAACGGAAAATATTTGTGTAGATTATACCGGCAAAGAATTAACTTTCAATGGTAGTAATTATACCAGTTTTGACGTTCAAGATGCAATTAATGACTCTAAATCATTTACCTTGAACTTTGATATGTATCTTGACCCTGAGGTTAATTATGGTTTTGAGTTAATTGGTAATAACACTAACAGAGGATTTGGTATTTTCCAAGATCAAACGGTAACGCCATTTATACATGTTGTTGGGGATTATACTCTCTATATATACAATACCGANTTTGTATTGCTTAACAAAGTAGTATTTAAAACAAAAATTAAACATGTTTTTAAGAGAAGTGCATTAGATGATTATATTGTTGCAACTGCTGGTAATATATACTATAAGGTAAATACTCAAGGTAACAAGATTAAGCTTGAATGTGGTTCTGGGATTTTAGATTACTATGGTACACATATGGAGCATGATCATATTGACTTTATATCTTCTGATCAAAAGACTACCCGGATGAACATTAACACCATGTCTGTATCTGCTCTCTCTTCTACAGAGTTTGATGTTTACAAGGATGAGATGTGTTTGTACGATAATGTAGTAGATTACAATGATACAATTTATAAGTTGCCAGGTTCAAAAACTAAATGGGAAAATGATAATACATTCTTCTACAAAGTAAGTAATTTTATAGTTAAGCATAATATAGACTTTGGACCACAATCGTTTCTTAAGTCAAATGACCAAATCGTTGACTTTAATATTTTAAATGATACAATTGTAACTTTAACTACGGATAAATATTTTATACATAACACTAGCGCTGTATTTTTGCTATCTGGTAGTATAGGTGATATTAATATACCAATACCTTTTAATGATACTACGTTTTCATTATCTGGTGGTGCATTCACATCTATTGATTGGGTTAATGAATATATTGAAGGTATTCAATATCAATACCCAGTAATTCTTGCTGAAGGAAGTGATAAAAACATGTATTTAGCAAAAGGGTTGTTTCCTACATTAACAGCTACAGCTCTATCAGGTGTTTATCTATGTGATAATACAAGTCAAAATAATCTTACTAATTATAATGCTATTAANCGAATTTACGATAATANATCTATAGACTTTAAATTAAGTTTAAGAAATTATCTAGATACAGAAGATGTTTTAAATCAGACCATATCTTTCCAACCAAGCTCTTTCGAGCCAGGATTTTATAACTTCACGTATAGGCTTGATAGTCTACAAGGTAATTCTACTCTATATATAAACGGAGATCTATATGAAAATCAAACCTTTCAACCAGGAAAGTATTTAATTCAAGATATTTTCTCTGATCAGTTCTTTATAGGATCAACTGGTTTCCAGAGTAATCTTGATCTTGCTACATACTTGAGGCAACCTAAATATTATTACTCTAAAGATTTAATAGTACGTAATCCATTTATCTACGATAGGGCTATTAGCACAGAAGAGGTATTTGCAATATACCTTTCAACAAAAAGTATTGATGATATTACATTATCTTTACCTGGTGGTCAACGAACATCAAAAACAGAAATACAGCAGTTCTTTAAGTTTAACAGAAATAATTCTTCTAACTTAATTGATATTGTTGTACGAGATCTTAACCTTGCAAGCTCTGTTGTACAGGATCAGATTAAAACTAGTATATTAGCAGAGGCTAAGCAGTTTTTACCGGTAGGTACTAAAATTAATAACATAACATTCATTGATCATGGCAATTCCTAATTATTATAGTTACAAAAAGATTTATACTTCAGGTGATATGTTTACATTAACCGGTAGTGATTTCTATGGTTTTGNTGAAACNGTTAATGGTGAAGCTAAAGAAGTAAGTACAGGTAAAACACTTACACCNAAAGGAACGTATAGAACAGATCAGTTTTATACAAGTTATTTTAGGGATAGGGTAGTCGATGATCTTAATCTAGCACTGCCTAATACTCTTGATAAGTGTTTATTTGCTTTAAATGATAATTTTAACTATGATTTATTTAAATATAAGTTAGAAAGGTTAAGAGAGAATAATACATACGTATATTCAAAATTGTTTATACCATCAAATAAGCTACCTTTCGCAACTAGTTTACGATATGCATCTGTATCATCAGTATCTGCCACTGAGTTTGAAATAGGAATATCAGATAGTTCAACTCCTGCTTTCTCTGCTAATAGTAGGTTTGCAAACAATAATTATTTAAGTGCATTTGGGAACGTAGTAGCAGCTACTGCACAAACTAATCTTGAACCACTTAGTGGTGAATTTTCACTATTCGCAATAACTAAAACCAATTTACTCTGTTTAACTGGGGATAATAATGCTCTTACAGTAGTTGAAGATACTACAGGTTATGAGAGTCAAAATAACGACCTATCTTTTAATGAATTAGGAGGTATCACTTCTACTAAAGAATTTTTATATATATCTGATACTGGTAATAATGTAGTTTTAAAGTATGATATTGCTGGATATAGTAATAATGATAGTTCTTTAAGATTCCGGAGAAATTATATAGAGTTAGTTGGTGGTTTTGGTGGAGCAACACGACAAACTAAATTTAATAAACCTACTTTCTTAGCAGCTAATGGTACTGAATTAGCTGTTTTTGATTCTGGTAATAAAAATATTAAGATTTTTGATGGTGATTTTAACTTTATAACTCGAATTACATCTGTTGAGTTAGGCAAGGAGACATTTGGAGCCATGGGATTTGATCCTGACTTTAATTCGCTTTATGTTATAACTTATAGAGATATTACTACAAATCAAATAACCGTTAGAACACCATTCTTATATAGATTTAGTGGTAAGAATTATCGTTTTAGTGAGAAGTTTACTTTAAATGATACATTAGGGTTAAATGAAAATATTAATTCACTAACCTTCTCTGGTACGGATAGTAATTATTGGTATTTTGGTACAGATAATACTGTTTATAAGAAATTTAAAACTCGACCAGTTGAAATAATTGGTAAGTTTAGAACGCAGCGTTTATATTTACTAGATTTTACTGAAACTACAGAAGAAATACCTCTAGAAGTAGCCCTTGAAAATAAAGAAGTAGAAGTTAATACTATCAATAACAGATGGAATTTTATTAATATAGATTATTCTAATGCTGATTTTATATGGAATGTAGGTGTGGAGATAGAGATTGAAAATGTTAGTGCTGCGACAAATGCTGTACCTGTTAGTATTCCAACAACAGCTGCTGTTGATGGTCTTTTAGATGATAAAATTACATCATTCTCCATTTTTCCAGGTGTGAGTTCTACAGATCGTGCTATTATGTTAACAACTGGTAGGTTATTTTTCTTTGATGAACCTACTCAAGATGCATATCAACGTGTAATAAAAGATGTTAACTACAATAACTACGGTAGTGCAGCATTTTCTTTGAATACAGATAGTTTTATACAAAATTCTGTTGTTAATACAGAGCTGTTTAAAGTTATTAATGATACAATTGCTATTAAAAATAACATAATAGGTAGATTTACTGGTAAATTTGTTAATAATATACTTGAGTTAGACGATTATAACTACGAAATCGACTTTAAGCAATTACTTAATCAAGAGATAGAAAATCTTTATGTTCATGGAAATGAAGAAAACTTAACTGGTACCCTAAACAGGTGTTTTGAATTAATTTTTAATCTACAGCAAAAAATAATGAATACAGTGCAAGTGAATACAGAAGCAGACGTACAGCCGGTATTTAATAAAGATGCTTTAACAAATATTTGATTGCTTAATACTGTCATTGACATAAATATATACATGGCAAGTACTTCCTTAACTAATACTAACATCAGCAAAACTTACGTTGGTGTACTGCATGCGAAAGGTGCAGCGTTACCAGCTACTGGACAAGAAGATGTATACGATGGGTTTGGTAATAAAAGTGCTCTTAAGGTAGGTCAAGCAGGTAAAGGTATTGATGTAGACGGTCCACTTGGTGATGCTTTTAAAACTGCTATAGCTGAAGCAATATACCCTGTTGGGTCTGTTACATTTTCGCAAGATAATACTAATCCAGGATCGAGATTTACAGGTACTACTTGGATACAAATTGCTACAGGTCGGTTTATAGCTGGAGAAGGGGCTGGTAATGACGGTACTGAAGCTAAAACAATTCCAGCTGGTAATGACACTACTGGTAAATATAATCACCCACTTACTACAGCCGAGTTAGCTTCCCATAGTCACGGTCTAGACCAACTCAGTAATAATGCTGGTATTGATGGTGATGCTTTCGGACAGGGTGTTTCTAATAACCAGCAACGTGATGCTGTTGGTCGACAAGCCACAGTCAATACATTTACTTCAGCTTCTACTGGAAGCGGAACTCCACATAATAATATGCCACCATCATTCGGATTGTATGTATGGCAAAGAACATCTTAACAATTTAAAAAAATGCCAGACGTTGAAATCGTAAAACTAAAATTAAGAAGAGGTACTGACGTGCAGCGTCAGACTGTTACCCTTGAACAGGGTGAAATGGGTTATACTACAGATCGTAAGAGAGTCTGGGTTGGTGATGGATTTACACCGGGGGGACATGTAGCTGGTAATTTGGTATATGCACCACTTACATCAAGTGCAAAAACTTCTTTAGCTCAAGCTGTTCAAAATGATTTAGTATATGAAAATAACCTTTTATATCAGCTTTCTGGTACTGATTCCGCTCTACTTTCTAGTTGGGCTTTCATAGGATCGCAAACAGATACAGCATCTATTAGCTATGATGTAAATAACAAACTACATGTTGTTACCGGTGCTATTTCAGCTTCATCTTTAAATTCAAATGTTGTAGCTACTAACGGTGGTATCACACTTAACCCAGTTCAAGGTCTTTCAGCTGCCGTGGATGGTACATCTATCAGAGTAAATTCAACTACAGGTCAACTTAGTGTGTTAGGTGCACCTATACCTGCTACTTGTATTGGTAATGGCTTAAGCGGCGGTGGGGTAGAGCCAGTGGGCCTTTTTACTTCCAATTCTTTCGGACTGCCTTTCGGTAAATTATCATTTTGCAATGCACCATGTAATACAGTTTGCGCATGCGCAATTGTTGCCTCTACTGTTACTAATGGATTAGTAGTAAATAATACTGCTAATACTTTAGGTATGGCTACTATTGGAGCTGGTGAGAGTAAACCGCTTAATACCACAACTTTTGATCAGTTTGGTAGAGTTACAGGTACAACTAATGCAATTACATCTAACCTATCAGGGATAAACACTAGTGGAGCTGGTGCAACCTTTTTTGGTGATCTTATTGATACGACTTCAGTCGGGCGGACCGTGGTCTGTGCTCAATCCGGAAGTTTCGCAGCTGATACCGGTAGTAATATCGCAGCAGTCACGATTTGTTTATGTTCTGCCGGATTTATAACAATAGATTCTGGTACATGTGGTAAGCTTGCAATACCTGTATATAACTATTAATAAAATACTAATATGTCTAATAAAATTGAAATTCTCGAAAACACTCTATTAAAACTTCTTGTTAGACGTGGTGGTGATCTTGATCGGCAAAACATAACTCTCGATGAAGGTGAGTTAGGCTATACTACAGATAATAAACGTCTATTTGTTGGTGATGCTTCAACATCAGGAGGTATCGTAACCGGTAATAAGTTCTTAGGTACTGCTTCTGATCATTCAGCTTTGAGTGCTGGTGCAGAAGATGGTGATATAGCTTTCAATACAACAAGTAAAGCTCTATACACATTATGGGAAGGAGCATGGGTAAAAGCTTCACAAGTATTAGCAGCATACGATAGTTCAATTGTTATTGATGATGTAAATGGTACTATACGGGTAGGTACACTATCAGCCAATAACTTTGATAACGATGCTTTAGGTAATTCACTTGAATTAGTAGCTGGAAGGATTTCATTAAGTGGTACGCAGATCTTAACTGATAGAATTAACGTTAAAAACGGTACTCATCTTAAACTACCAGAAAAGCTCAATATTAACGATGTTAATTATAACTTTCCTGTAGGTGCAGTTGCTAATAATCAATTTCTACGCACTGATTCTGCAGGACAACTTTCATGGTCTGCGCCGCTTAATACAGGTCAGTTTTATGTAAATTCCTCTAGTGCCTTTATACCNGTTGGTACTATAATGGCAGCTGCTAGTGGTAAAGCATTTCCATCNGGATGGTTACTTTGCGATGGTTCANCTGTATCTAATACAACCTACGGTGTTCTTTCAAGTATTATCGGTGCGCAATATGGTGGTTCAGGTAATAACTTTAACTTACCTAACTATGAAGATG
>JGI24003J15210_10000550_pt1 | contig 16069 bp, 6 predicted proteins | sample LinPmetageLP28_FD_15210 | JGI IMG/M metagenome (IMG submission 15210)
GGGGAATGATCGAATCCTTCTTTCTTTAAAGCTAAGTGCTCTTCGTTTGTGTCAGCCATTACTTCTCCACCAGATTTACCATACATTTTGTGGGCTTTAAATTTATTAGGAGAACCGCATCCGCAAGCATCTATAGGTCCGCCGCTGCCATCTGCATTCATAGTTACCTCTTGATTCATAGGATAAGAGGCTCCGCTTCTACTCTCTTTAATTCTAGTTGTTATAGGTTTCATAGTTTTATTGTTTAACGTTCTTTCCATTTTCTTTTTTTCCACTTCATCTTTTCTCCAAATTTAGTTTTCTTTTTATCTTTTTCTATCATATTAAGATCCCATTCGCTGAACCCTAGCAATAAAGAAACAGATTGCCAAAATTTAGTTTCTTGAGCAAATGCTAATCTAACATGGTTTGCTTTACGAACTGCTCTATCTAAAGGTATATTCGCGGTGGCAGAAGCTATTTGACCAATTGCATAATAAGCCGGATTGTCTAAGCCAAACCCAACCATTTTCTCTCTGGTGTTTTTATAACTAAACGCTCTACCTGCACTTCTACCTTTTCGTATTTTAGAAGATATAGGAGGAGATAAATCTAAAGCTTTTAATGCTGCTTCTGAATAGTCAGGACGATCTTTTTTAGATTGTTTGTCAATCTCTAACACAATATTTTTGACAGTAGAAGCCACGGCTCCGTAGATACCTAAACCTCTAAGCATTGAATCTAGCATAGTATTAGCTACCCTAACACCTTTCTTTTTAGTTTCTTCTTCTTCTTCATCATCGAACAACGTTGCAAACAAAGCTGCTTGTAAACCGCTGAATATAACATTTTGTATGGCTGCATAATAAAGCATCTTAGTAATGTTTTCTTTAGCGCTTCCACGGCCATTCTTAAGATCTAAGAAAGCTTTTTTAGTTAATCTCATGTATTGCATCGGAGTATTCGCAAAAGCTAATATAATACGTCCTAACGGACTGGCTTGTTGTTGTGATACTCTATCAGGTCTAGAGGATTGCTGAGTAGCTTCAGCTATTTCTTGAAAATCTAAAAACGCTTGTTCCTCTGCTGCTAACCTACCCATACCTGGTTTACCTTCACCTTTTTGCATATAAGTATTAACTCTGTTCCTGTAAAAAGACGCTCCGCCCATTGCAATAGCAAAACTATCCGCTATTTGTGTAGGCAAGAAACCTGCTTTCAATATAACAGCCAATACCGCTTTAGCTTTATTTGTTTGAGTGGCTGCAGCATTAGCAATTTCATCGGCATTAACATCGTTCTTTAATCCGGTACGTCTAGATTTTAAAAAGTCAGAATTGAATAACATTGAGAAGTCACCCCAAAATTGTTTTTGATTACCAAAAGCTTTAGCTGCTAATAACGGATTGTTATCACCCCAGTTTATAAAGTTTACAGTTGACAATGTTTGTAGCAACGCTGATCTGGTATTAAAGAACATTATGGTAGCCACAGAATCATTAACCCAATTCATAAACTTATTAGTTAGCTTATTAGCTCCTACTGGTCTGTTACGACCAGATTTCATTCTATATAAAGAATCTTTTAAAGCCTCTACATAATCTTCTCCAAACGCAGCTTCTAGTTTATTTAGATTGTCTTCTGAAAATATTATATCTGCGTTTTGTTGCCAAGTTTCTAAAAACTCTTTTCTTTTTATGGTGTTAACCATATTTATAGCATCAGTTGTAATAGTTCCAGCTAACCAACTTTCTTGAGGGGCAGGGTAGCCGCCCATAGTTTTATTTAGTTGCCTTGCAAATCTTTTTAAGTTAGGAGAATTTTTAACAATATTTACTAAAGTTTTAATATCAGATTCAGATATTCCTTTTATTTCATGACCGTTTAATTGCCAAAGATATACTCTAACTGCATCTTCATATTTAAAATCTGTCTTAGGGTCTCTTTTGCCTAATTCTTTAGGTATATCCTTTAAAGACTTTTTAAGTTGTCTGACAGCATTAGCCACTTGTAACTTGTATGTATCAAACTCATTTATCCCTCTAGCAAAAGGATCGAACAATGATTTCTTAAACCACTCTTTTTGTTGTTCACCAAGCTTTCCTTTGCCTAATAACTTGTACATTAAACCTTCAAAATCTTCAGCTCCTGGGGGTATAAAGAATTGGAATCGACCTTTCTTACGGCCCATTACCGATGCCTTGTATTTAGATATAGTGCCTCTAGCATCAATACCACTTTTCTTTTCAATCATTTGATTGAACGTGCTGTTCATGCTTTTGGAAAATTGCACATTCGCTTGTCTAACCTTGCTCTTAACGTCTAGTACCTCCAATGCCTTGGCTACCGCTTTAACATTTTGAATGGCGTCGTCTGCAAAATAAAAATCGTTATAACCTTCTGCAGCTTTACCAACAATCCAATCAGCTTTAGCTTGAGGTGAGGAGTCAGCTAAGCCAGTAATATTTGCTAAAGGTATGTCTAATCCAATACCTTTTAAAAACTCGTGTATAGCATTTGCGCTGTTTGCCGGTCTAGCTGTAAGTATGAAAACATTTTTGTTTCCAAACTTTTTATTTCTAGCCATAGCCTTTTCAAAGAAAGGACCCTTGCTTCCATTAACGACTTTACTAAATTCACTAAAGTCAAAATCAACACCCTCAGCCATTAGTCTATCACCTTCTTTCGCAAACTGTTCAGCATCTAGTTTATTTTGTTCCTGCACTACTTTCTTGTCAAATACCACAATGTTCTCAGTTTCTCTTCCCTCATTTTTACCTTGGCTAATATTGGTATCTGTAAATCGCGCAGCCTTTATCCCTTTTCTTTTAAGTGCTACTGCTAATTTTTTAAGATCTTTTTTAGAAAATGATTGTTCAAATCTAGGATCAATAAGTTCATATAAGTTAGATTCATCTACCGCATAACCAGCTCTTGGCTTAATGTCTAAGTTGTTAATAACATCAAACACTTGATCCTCTGTTGCAATAGATGCTTCGTCTATCTTAAAACTACTAACCTCTCCTTGATTACCCTTAGCGTATGCTGCAGCTTGTTTTTTATCTTCTGAAAAATATACAAATCCGTCAATGTCTTTGACTGATTTTATATCACCGCCGTGGAATATTCTAATTTCCCCTGGCATTGTATATAATACGTTGCTTTTAGTCTTAGCTAAAGTGTCATCAAAATCCCAAACGCTTATGCCTTTGGGCTTAGCATTAATATTATTGGCGTTATTATAAACATTTATGGATTCGATACTTTTAGATGGTTGTAAAACAGTCTTTAATATTTCTAAGCCTTCCGTTGTTTGCTTTAAGTCTTGAAAGTTATAAGTAGATTCCCCTGATAAAGCCGCTTGATCAGCTGCTAAATTCATTTCAAACGAAGCGGTTTGATATAAAGTAGAATATTTTGTTTTTGTATTACCTACAGTACGTTTTGACCCTTTAGATGTTCGGAAAAAAGGTCTCATTTTCACCTGTGCTTCTTCTCCGTTTTTTGTTGTAGCTTCTGAAAGTTTAGGTAAAATACCTGAAAATTTGTTTTTTGAAGCGTCGCCTACGAAATAAGCGCCTACATCGCTAAAATTAAGTATATCGGCCCCTTTAAATGCGTAAAGTCTATCTATAACGCTTATAGGAAAAACTATTTTTTTTACTCTTTTTACATATAAAAGATCTACTAGCTCTTTTGTTTCGAATATTAATGCCTTAAGCTTATCGCTTATTGAAATTCTTACTCTTTTGCCTTTGGATTTTTCTATTATTAAATCTTCAGTAGTTAACCCATATTTTTCCTCAGCAATTGCATTCTGTATTCCTTCTAGCAGTACAATTTTGTTTTCTTCAAAGTCTTTAATTTCATTTAATTGAGCTTCGGTAAATACCCCGCTGTTAATATACTTACTGTCTATTTCTAGCTCATATTTAATTTTGCCATCTTTGTCTTTGCCAGATTCAACTAAATGCAAACCTACTCCGCTTAACCTTGCTTTTACGTTCTTTTTTACCTCTATTATATACTCTTCCCCAAAATACTCAAACTTAAAATCTAATGCATTGTTATTTGTATTTCTTTCTACCTGTATTAAATTTAGATCTTTATTTGTTTTTGCCTCTTGTATAAAAACTTTTATTATATTTTCCTCTTGTTCATTAGGAGACATTCCTTGCAACAATTCTTTGTACTCTTTTATTTCTTCTAGTACAAGTGTAGCGTTTTTGTTGTTTTTAAACTTTTTAACTAATTTTTTATATTCTTCGTTTATTTTAGATCGTGATTTTCCTCCAAGTTTACCTGCAAAACGGTCAGTATAAACCCTGCCTTTAAAGTCAACAAGAAGATCCTTCACGTCGTCAGTAAGCTTACTAAACATAATCAAGCTTTCATCATCAAAATACAACGCATCTGATTTGCTAAACTGTAAATCACCTTTACCAGCACCTACATTCATTTGTTGTTCAGCTGTTAATCCTAAATCTGTTCTAATAACTTCATTTAGTATTAACTTACCTAACATCTTATACGCAGAAGCTAATACGATCCCTGATTTGGCTCTTTGGTAATTTAGCTTATTACCAGATGAATCCATTCCAAAAGCTTGGTGAACGTCGCTATAACGAATATTATCTTTTAATGCAAAAGGAGTTAAACCTGCTTTTTTAGTAAATCTTTCTGTTCCTTTATTGTAAAAGTTTTTCAATATAGACCCATCTAGCCTAGTTGACTTACCGTAATTAGCATCTTTAACTATAGCTTTATTTTTGCCTTTAGGCATTACTGCACCTCTAGGTAAAAGATTTATAAATAACTCTACTAATTCTTGATCGTTTTCGGCTAATTTACCTAAAACAATAGAAGCTTCGCCGCTAGTAAACATAGTACGACTATCTAAAAACTTTTCAGGATCAACACCAGGAAATAATTCTTTTAATACCTCATTTAATATCTTAACATCTTTACCGTCTACTTGAATAGTTATGTTAGGATCAACATCACCAAAATTAAAAAAGTCAAAATCGATACCGTTGGTTTCAGCCCATGTTTTTAAATCATTAGCTAATTTATCTCTAACTTTAGAACTTATTACCTTTGATGCTTTTATAAGATTCTCAGGCGCAATTTGTTTTTCATCTGCAAAACTTCTAATAACGCCTGCATCTCCAGCCACATCTACATCGTCTAAGCTGCTAGTGAATTCTTTATTAGCTTTTTCAAACATTTTAGGTTGTCTAAGAGCTATTAATCTACGTACATAACCTGATAAGTTTTGATTACGAGCAGGATTAAATGTTCTCAAAGCGTTAACGGCTTCTACTCTTAATATAGCCAGTGCGTCTTGAAACTCTAAAGCTTCAGATTGGTATTGCTTAAATTTTTGTTGGACTAACGTATTTATGTACCCCTCAAATAGAGGTATTAATTTGTTTTCTACTTTAGCGGGCAAAGGATTACTACTAGTAAAACTAGTCCTTTTAGTGTCCTTCATACCTTCATTGTAGGTGTCCATTATTTTTTTATCTTGAGCAGTCTGCGGAGCTAAGTTAGTTGTTCTAACCGGTTTTGACTCTTTCTTAACTTCTTTCTTAACCTCTTTTTTAGGCTTAGAAGTTACAACTTTTGTAGCACCAGATAAAGCTCTTTCTTCAGCTTCGTCTAAAGCTTTTTCAGCTAGCTCTACATTTCTTTCCAATGTAGGATTATTTGGATCCGCAGCATAAGCGTCTTCCGCTGCATCTAATGCGTCTGTTAAATCTAGTATTTCTTGGTTAACAGAAAGATCCATTTCTCCTCCTACCGTTTGAGCATCTGATAAATCAACTCCAGTAGATATAATAGCGTCTGCCGCAGTTTGGCTTACTTCTCCCGTTTCTCTAAGGCTAGTTGAAAATTCTTTTAGCCAATTATATACTTCTCTACCGTTTGCAAACCCTAATTGAGGGTTCGCACCTGCTCTACCCAGTAATTTATTAAAAAATATTCGTAGTTTATCAAGTATAGAAGGCTCAAGATTAATTTCTTCTTTTATTAAAGCATCGGAGAGATAGGTTATAAATTCTGTATTACTTTTACCCTCTTGAGTTTTAGCTATTTTCTTTTCTATTGTGCGCACTACTTTTCTAGGTAGTATTTTTTTAAGCTCATCAACTCTCACCCCTTGTTGTAAGGAGTTACCTATTAACTTGTTTAGAATTGGGTGTATTATTTCATGACTAGCTACTGTCCATGCACCAGTTTGTCTTGCAACTTCTTTGTTTATAAATATTTTTCCATCTCCAATAAATGCTCCATCGGAGTCTACAGCCTTTTGAATTTGAGTATCAGAAAACCCTTGTTGTTTTAAACTATTAACAAAATCTTCAGTAGACTCAAATACACTCATTTCTACTTGTTTGCCTGCTACTCTAGCTATTTTATTAATAAATTTTACAATCCCATTAAGGTTAGTGCTAAATTTTTCATCAAAAGCTTTATTAGATTCCGCTAATTTTTCTTTGGTTTCTCTTAAAACAGTTTCTTGTTCTGTTTTTAAAGCTTTTAAGTCTTCTTCTATAATATTTTGTTCTCCAGGTATGCTATTCTTTTTTGCTTTTTCTAGTTTATTTATTCTATCTTGAATATCTATAACTTTTAATAACTCAGAGGAAACCCTGCGATCTCCTAAAAAAGAAGGCATTTTTGTCAAATTATTAGTAAATTTGTTTAACTCGCTAATAATATCTTTCACCTCTTTGTCAGTAAGCAAACCCTGCCTTCCATAATTTTCAATTAATGTTGTACTTACTTTAACATTTTGGGAAAGCTTTTTTAACTCAGCTACTTTTTGTCTATCATCTAATTGCTTGGCGCTAGGAGACAATTTAGACATAAGTTTTCCAGCACCTCCAGATAATCCGCCTGCTGCAAAAGATAGTATAGATGTATTAACAAAATCTTCATAAGAGTAAGTATCTTTCAGAATTCTTTTTCCGGTAGATTCATTAACCATACGATTAACTAATAAGTTTTCCCCTACTTGCTGAACATTCTCTTGTACTAATTCTTTGACTCCTTCTCCCGTTAGTATTGCTCCTGCCCTTGTTACTTTGTTATTGAAAGCTTTAGCTACTATACTTGGAAATAGCTTTTTAACTTGAGCAGCGTTTGCCGATGCTTTTATTAATTGAGTTACAGCTAACTTTGATTCTGCTTTACTAAATATTTTGTTGTACATTCCCGTTCTGGGACTTATAGGAGTTGTTAAGGCAAACAATATTCCCATGCCTAAACTAGTCTGATGTGCCATTGCTTCTGCCTCGGCAATAGACATGCCTTCGGCTAAAGCGGCTTTTTTAGCTTGAGTATATCCTAACATAGAACCATAACCCGATTGGAATATAATCGCGTCCGCCATTTCCTTACTTATGCCCAGGGGTATTTTTTTACCAAACGTGTCCCAAGTTCCTTTACTTCCTCCTGTTACACCTTTGTAATTTACTCCCCTTCTATTGTTACTTTTGTTTAATCCTTTTTCCATTCTAGCTAACCTAGCTCTGGATAATCCTTTAAATTTTCTTAAATAAGCTAAAGAAGACATCTTTCTTACGGCACCAAGTCCTTTTTGTCCAAATATTTGAGTTATTAGCTCGCCTACTACTTTACCTGCCACATAGCTTCCTCCAAACGAATCAAAGTCTGAGCTATAAACAGAATCTCCGTTTTCTATTTTCTTATCTATTGCTTTTCTTTCTGCTTCTGTTAAAGTTAAAGAAACATCAAACCCATTAGTAACATCTTTTATAGTCCCATTTTTACTTTTTATATAAGCAATTCCGTTTAATTCCACTTGCTGACCTTCGGTATACAAGTATTTTAAATTAGCATGGTCTAGTTTATCCAGGTTGTTTTCTCTTCTAATTCTTTTAGCGTCTTGAACAACTTTTTTTTCACTATAGGTAAATCCTATGTCAAAAATAGGATCACTAATGCGCCCGTCGGAAAAACTACTAATGACCCACTCTAGAGCACTGTTCATTCCAGGGAGTATGTTTTCTATAAAGCCCGTGCCGACCTGATTTGCCGCTCTTGCCTCTTCTTCTAAGCTTATTGGAACTATCGTATTAGAACTTTTCTTTTGTTCTTTTATTTCTTCTTGTGCTTTTTTAGCTTCTTGTATTTGAAGCTTTTTAAACTTTTGGATTGCCTCCCAGTTATTTTGGTTCCAGTCGTATGTCTTGTTAAAATCAAGGTGAGTGCCATAACCGTAAGCCTCGGGATCTTCCATTATTTTCGCCTCTGCCTTAACTTGAGCTTCAGCTAAAGATAGGCCCTGGTAATCTTTGTTATTTTTTTTGATTTCTTCTAGCCTTACTCTTTCTAAGTTTCTTGAAGCAGTTTCCATAAGGTAATCGCTTAAAAAACCCTGTAAAGCCTGCTCTTTTTCTAAAGGTCCCTCTATAGTAGCTTCAACCCTGCTGAATTTGGAACTTGGATCTAAGCTATATTTTATTTGTTTATCCTTGTAGGTTATATCGTCATAACCTCCGTTTTCTAACTCAAAATTAAAGTTTTTTATTTTGCCCTCTCTTTGTAAGTAAGCTTGAAAATCGCTAGCTTCTATATTGGCTTCTTTAAATAATTTTTTAGTTTCAGGATCGTTAAGATAGTATTGATCTACAAAATCTGTTTTTTCTTCAGGATTGTAGCCTAAGTTTGACTTAGTGTCGTCTAAATCTAAATCTTGATTAAAGTAATACTGATTTATCTGTTCTTCTATAGGCAAGTCTTTACTATATCCGTATTTTACGTAAAACTGTTCAGGGTCATTTTCTATTTCTGCAAGATCTGCAGCATCGTCTTTTGCTACCCATTCTAAAATCCCGTTAACAACATTGCGCCCCCCTGGTAAAATTGGAGCAGGCGTAGCTGACGCAGCCGTAGTAGCACCAGGATATTCTTTCACTAAATCTTTTATCAAATCTTTAAAGTTATTGCTAATAACATCAGCCCAACTATTATCTGGGTTATCATCAAAAGGTGAAGTAAAAAAGTTACCGCTGTCTTTAAGCTCTTTCTGAGCTTTGTTTCTTTTACCTCTATTGTTTCCAGGTAATTCCAATAAACCATCTTCCGATTCTGATCCCGTAATGTTTGACTCCACATTTGGATCTACATTCGCAGAGTCGTTTGTCTTTCCCAATTCTTCATCTGATAACATTATAGTGTTATCTATGCCCATTAAATTATTAAAGTCAGCGTCAGAGCCGTTATAGCCATCTCTAGTGAATAGATTATAAGAAACTGATCTAGCCTTATCATTTGTTCTAATAAGCTCTTTATAATCGTCTATTGTGCCATTATATCCATCTTTTACAAATAGATCAAATGAGTACTTTAATGCTTCTTCGTTCATGCTTTATTATGTATTAAATTGAGATGCGTCTCCACCGCCTTCAGGACTTCCGCTAGGAACTTCAGAATTAAAGCCGTCTATAAGAAACTTTTTAAGATTAGGTCCAAAACCTGTGTTGTTTATATAAAAAAGCGTTTTAGCTTTTTGGTCCAAAACGTCTAAATCAACTGGCCTTAAGGTATTTGCATCTATAATTGTTGTGTTTGCTCGAGCTTTTAAATTTTTTAGCTGCTCCTCAGTTAAAGATTTTGCTAACTCCGTTTCAGCTGGATTTAATGCCTCTTCCACGGTTAAAAACTTCTTTTGTATATTGNCTCCGTTCAATATTTTTACCATTTCCGCAACATCCTTGGTTTGACCTAGAAGATTAGCAGTTTTTATCGCATCCTCTCCTCTAAACATAAAATCTCTTCTATCAGTAGGGCTTAAATCATCTAAGCCTGGAATACCAGATCCGTTTCCAGATGCTCCACTCCCTGTTTTTGGGGCATTGTCTACAGCTCCCTGATCAGCTGAAGCGCTTAGTACATTCATATACCCATCTAACACCGCTTGCTTTAAAGCATCTTGGTTTTCCGGTTCAAACAGCATAGGATCTTGCAATCCTAAACCGCCTTCCATAATAAAGTCATCCGATGCCAACGACATAAGAGCATCTCTTCCTCCCTTGCTTATTATATTTTTAAGCTTTTGCTCTATCATATTTCTTCTAGCCCCCTTCAATGATTTACCTGAAGAATACAAAGATTCATTCATTTTCATTATAGCGTCTGCAGAACCAAAATCTTTTAAAAAAGGCTTTTGAATATCTGAATAATTTTTACTAAGGCCTGTCGCTTCATCAAGAAACTGCAATCCCCCTCCGCTTGAAACGCTAAAATTACTACCCTCCGTATATATGTTAGAAACCTCCCCTAGTGTGTTAACCTCATTGCCTTCAGAGAGCATGCCATTATCAAAATCTTCTAAAAAAGCCACTCTGTCTTTTTTATACGTGTTTATATTTCCAGCTAAAGTTTGGAAACTCATTTGTATATCATTCATTCTACTTACCGCGTCCATATAACCTCCACTATCCGGATCCATTTTAGCAACTTGTCCCGCTAAGCTGGCGTATTCATTCCTTCCTTCGACTAAAAAATTAGTTACTGCTTGCTGCTGAGCTCCGTCTAAATTAGTTACGTCTACAGTAGAGTTTAGCTTATTTATAAAGTTAGCTGTTCTATTTTTTATAGCGGCTTTTTCCTGCTTCTTAGCCTGTGTGATTTGTCTAGCTCTAGCTATTCCTTTTTCTAAGCTTTTAGAAAACGAAGCTCCCATGTCAGTTGCTTGACTAGCGTATAATGCTCCTGCTCCTCTTATTAAATCTGAATTTGCCATATTTTTTTTATTATGCTCCTGCGTCTTTTATACTTCCCAATGCGCCTTGTACTTTATCCATTCCTGCAGCGCCTGAAACCATATCTCCAACCCCACCTATTATTGATTGTCTAGCCTGCTCCCTAGCAGCATTAGCGGCCCCTAATCTTTGCTGAGACATGCCGAATAATGTATCAACTTTCTCTTTTTCTTGAGCCCTAGATATGAGTTCGCCTGATCTTTCTTGCTGCTGCAATTGATTCGCCATATTTCTTTCAGCCATCTGGTTAGCTTGTTCTTGTTGTCCTATAGATACACTAGCTTGTCGCATATTCTGAGCTTGTTGCCCTGCCATTGCTTGAGCCATAGCTGCAATGCCACTACCGCCAGCTGCTCCTTGCATTGCATTCATAGTATTTGCAATACCTTGATTTGCTTGCTGCGCTTGAAAATCTGCTTGCTGCGTATTAACAGTTAAATCTTCCATGGTATTTTCCATGTCTTTATATACATTAGAAGTATCAGCCATTTCAAACTGAGCCTTTCTCATGTTCATTTCTTTCTGAGCTGCTCTTTGCTCAGCTTTTCTTTTCTTCGATCCGATAATTCCACCGGCTATTTTTGTAAGGCCTCCTACGACGCCTAGTGCTGATCCTAACATATTTTCTGTTTTATATTATATTATTACACATTATTTACTGCTCTCAAATACTTCAGCTCCAACCGAAAACAATTCTGCATACTTGGTCTCTGTGTTTACAAATTGTGCCTCTGCAAAATACCCTTTTAAAGAGCTTACATATCCTATTGGGTTTTTCTTGTAGTAAACAAAATCTTCTGTAGTAGGAGCGGAAACACCCGCACCCGCATTTACTATTATATAGTAGGTAGAAGTTTCATCATTGTTTACTATTGTAGTTACCGGTCCCATCATTACGTCCTCTTCTGTAGAAGCGTCTAAGTACCATATTATATCGTTTAAATCCAACCCTATTGGAGTATGATTTGCAAAATTTATCTGTATAGGTATTGCCGGTGCTGCCATAGTTTATTTATTTATATTGTACAATTTGCGTCAGGGCAGCATACCTTAAACATTTTAGCTGCTTGAGTTCCAGGTGCATTTGAATTAGTTACTCTTAAAGTAGCTCTGTTTATTGCTGTATAATCTGCCGCGGTATATTCCCACCATATAACCTGATGATATGTCTCTCCTGCAATTGTCATGCTTGGAATACTAAAGGTAGTAGCAACATTAAAATCGCCTTGCCGTGTAGACATTTTATTAGGATCGAAAGGGTTTACGATATATTGATTTATACCCCCCGTCGCTTGAGCATTCGTTGGTAAAGTGTTAGACGTTTCAGTACCGGTTACATTATCAAAAGGGCCGGCGTTAGTTAATCCTGGCGACAATGTGCCTGAAGTAGATTTTTTAGTCCCAGTAGCATCCCCGTGTATTATTTCAAATTTAGTAGCGGCTCCTGCTTTAACTAAAAATGTAAGTAATCCACCGCTTGATTCTAACGGTTCTACATAATCGGTTATAGCGTTTACGGGAGCGTTCGCTAGCGCGCCTCCACAAGGCACTACTGGATATGCCTGATCAAATGTTATAGTAGTAGGCACCCCAGCTTCTATATTTCCAGATATAGTTGCTGTCCATGCTATGTTCGAAGTGCCGGTATTAGCGGGAACTATAAAACTATGTTGTGCATTACCGGCAGCTCCCATTACCGCGTTAGTAACTACAATAGTAGAAGTTGTTCCGTCACTCATAGAAATGCTATACGTAGCTCCGGAAGCACCTTGTACTGTCATTATATAATTAGTTCCATCAGCTGCTACAGTTCGGTTGTCCCCCAAAAATGCTGTGATTCCAGTAGCTGGGGCTAAGATTACTACTTGTTTAGGAACTACTATATCAAAACTATCACCAGACACATCTTGATCTGTAAATATATAAGTTACCGTATAGGTTATAGCTATAAGCTCATCGTTAGCTGTATACGTAGGTGTCTGAGTAATATTATATTGGCCTAAATTACCATTAGTAAGTTGTATGTTAGGTCCAGCATTACTAGGCCAGAAACTACCAGAAGCAGCGGTGTAAGTTCTGGTAAACAATGTTGGCGAAGTACTTCCTTCTGCTCCCGATGCACTATACGGGGTGTTAGTTTCAGACGGTGTAGTTGTTACTGTATTAGAATCCACTAATGTCGTTAATGTACCTGCTATATTTATTCCTGCTAAAACAGCGTCCCCTATTATACATAGACCTATATCCACATTATAGGCAGGCATCACAGACGTAGTATCATACGTAACTGTGCATAAAACAAACTCTCCGTCCTGAGTAAAAACCACACTAGTAACGCCTGCTAAAGGGCCATTCCAAGAAAAATCTCCTGCTGTTACTGTATATCCCGGATTAGCGGTTATTTTTATAACTGCCGTAGGGTAAAGGCTAGATATATTAGCCCCTTCTAATATAGTATATTGTACTACAGTAGCGGTGTAATTAAATTCTGATGATAAATCTTCTGCCATTTTTTATTTTTTAATTAATTATGGAGTACAATTTGTAAAGTTAGGTTTTGCTAAGGTCCATTGGTCAGCTAAACGATCAAAATGGGTGCAACTTGTTACATTTGCTACACTCCACCCAGACAAATTTTGGTTAAAACTATTTAGAGGATCTTGACCGGCGGGGTCGCGAGCAAACATCGATAACATATTAACCACATTACTAACATTCCATGAGCTTATGTCTTGATTAAAAATACGGGTAGCATAAAACATACTTTGCATATTAGTTACACTACTGACGTCCCAAGAGCCAATATCTTGATCAAAAGCTATGGCGTCCTTAAACATTCGCTTCGTATTAGTCACGCTGCCTACATTCCAGCCAGAGATGTCCGCGTTAAAAACAGTAGCACGTGTAAATATCTCCTCCATATTGGTTACGCTACCTACATTCCAATTAGCTATATCCCCGTTAAAAGCACTAGCATCACTAAACATTCGCTTCATATTAGTTACACTAGAAACGTTCCAGGTAGATAGGGACTGATTAAAAGATTCTGCCATATAAAACATGTCTTCCATGGTGGTAACACTACTCACGTTCCAATTACCTATCGATTGATCAAAAGACTCCGCATCAAAAAACATACTATGCATAGTGGTAACGCTGCTCACATTCCAGCTTCCAATAGGTTGGTTAAAGTTATTAGTTTGAGCGAACGTCCCAAACATGTTAGTTACACTACTAACATTCCAATTATTTAAGGGTTGATTAAACGCCGATGCTAAATTGAACGTTTGTTGCATATTAATCACACTGCCCACGTCCCAGTTGGAGATGTCTCCGTTAAAAGCATAAGCTTGAAGAAACATACCTTTCATATTCGTTACGCTACTCACATCCCAGCTATTAAGACTCTGGTTAAGACTTTCGGCGGAATTAAACATATATTCCATGGTAGTAACGCTGCTTACGTTCCATGAATTTAAAGGCTGATTAAAATTCTCGGCGCCAGCAAACATCCCATACATATCAGTTACACTACTCACATCCCAAGAACTTATATCTTGATTAAAGGATGGGGTTTGACTAAACATAATCCTCATATCAGTCACACTACTCACATCCCAAGAGCTTAATGGCTGATTAAAATTATCAGTTTTTGAGAACATGCTAGCCATATTAGTAACGTTGCTAACATCCCAGGAATCTATGTTTTGATTGAATATCTGCATTTTTTACTTTTTAAAGTTTATATGGGTTGATTAATGCCTCGGAACATGCCGTACATATTAGTAACACTACTCACGTCCCAATAATTCAAAGGTTGATTAAAAGACTGCGCCCCCGCGAACATGTCGTACATAGTGGTAACATTACTTACATTCCAATTATTAATATTTTGATTAAAAGTCCTGTTCATATAGAAGCAAGCTCGCATACTAACCACATTACTCACGTCCCATGCTCCTATATTATTAAAATCACTTGGGAATATTCCATTGTTTGGTTCCCATCCTGAAAACAAATAATCTATATTTGCGTTTGTTGCAAAGCTAGGAATATCTAGCACATCAGAAAAACTCATATTAGTTGCCCCATAATTTTCACTAGATATAGCTCCAAAGCTTAATCTTTCGAATGCCATAGAGAATCCAAATTGCACTAGCTTAGTATAAAGCGCAGCTATAGAGTTAGATAGATTACCGAATATTATTTTTGATGATCTACCAGATACTTCTATTGTGTAAACACCCGCTGTTGTATAAGTGTGTGTCCTATTAGCATAAGAGTTGACAGAAGTATTTCCGTCTCCCCAATTAATAATACCTGAGTATGTTCCTGTAGCATCATAAGGTAGCTCTACACTTGTAGAGGCTGCTGTAGTAGTAACTTCAAAAGTAAGCGGACCGGTGGGATCTGAACATGAAGCAACTATAGTATTATATTGTATAATTTCTGTTATAACCCCACTAGAGTTGTATATTATTATATCGTAACTATCTGGAACAGTAGCAAGACTAGCGGGATCTAAGCTAGAGTCGTCCGGCTCACCTAGGTTACTGGGTACGTAAAGTCCCATTCCAGCAGAAGTTAAAGGCTGATCTGTGTTATAATCATACAATTGAGTACCCACAACTAATCCAGCTGTAGCAAAATATTTAAACTCAACTCCTGATTTAGCCACATTAGTGTAGTCGCTAAGTGAGGTATAAAAATTTTCTATTATACATTTAGCGGACGGAGCAGTTGTTTCATTGGCTATTGTAACATCATTATTACCTATAATCTCATCCCAATTAGTCCATAAGAATAAATCTGCGTCTGGGTCTGTAGTAGAACCTGTGTTGCTGCAGGTAAGATCTATAAACGTAGTTAATAAATAACTTTGAGGGTCGGAGTCTGTTTCTGTAGGATAACCTATACCAAAAGCTTCATCACATACCGCTAGTGCTTTTATATAGTTAAAGTATTTTCCTTCTTTATTTTCAAACTCTTTTACTTCACCGCCTTCTAAATTTGTTCTTATATAATTTACATACCAGCCTGGATTTTTTATTCTAAGCGAATTAGGCAGCCACCCACCCGCTGTAGTTTCAGCTATAGAATACCAATCTTCTGTGCCCGTTTTTTTGTATTCTAAAACTCTAGATTTTGTACCGGTATAATTTAAAGTTGTATAACCTTTTACTAAATTAGGTGATTCGTTTATAAGAACATTAAATGAACTAATGTATTGTTCTCCATAAAATTTGTTATATATAGGATTTTCATTGTGAGCCCACATCAACCCATTTTTAAAG
>JGI24003J15210_10000553_pt1 | contig 16028 bp, 29 predicted proteins | sample LinPmetageLP28_FD_15210 | JGI IMG/M metagenome (IMG submission 15210)
GTTTGTAAATAAACTCATACTGCCTCTCTTTTTTTTGTTTTGTTATCTATAGTTCTTAACACCTCATCACATACTTCTAACGCTATATCCATACGTTGATCTTCATCTGCTAGTGTTTTTCTTAACACTTTCTCTATCGCATCACCTACTGTCTCTACTAAAGCTGCGCGTGGACTTGGTTTCATTGGATGTGGCATTCTCTCTCCTGGTTAAAGTGAAGCGGAATCACGACTATCACGATCTTTAGACACGCCATTTTCTTGGTTATGGGTTTCTACGATTCCGCTTTTAAATAAGTTCTTCATCCATTCATGCTTTACGATCCATAGCCAAGGCTTACGATCCTGTCGAACCATAACTACATCTGCATTCCTAAATGATAAAAAATCTGCAATCTTTTTTCTGCGCTTTACCTGCACTAAAATTGTAAGGTCACCTTTGGTAGCCTTAACATCTATATCGCTCTTCTCTCCAAAGCTACGACCATCACTGCCCCATGATCGTTCGGCAATGAAGCCGAGGTCGCGGAGCAACTCAACGACCTCAACTTCACCTTGGTAGCCTTTACGTGATGCTTTAGAAGGCATTAAAACGGCAGCTCTTCTTCATCTTCAGCAGTAGGTGTAACATCAAACACTTTCTCAGGTTCATATGTCTCTTTAAAAGACTTGAACATCTTCTCTGCTTCCTTGTTTAATGGTGCTTTAGGACATGGAGTTACTGTATATGTAGTATCCATTCCATCACCATTTTTAGTGACAATCACGTCATAGTCTCTAAGGTTTCCCCATTCACTATTGCGATCTAACTCTGTAAGTTGCTTCTGGACAGTACTCTGTGTAATGTCGAGAACCTTGACTGAATCAGCACTATAAACTGGAAGTTGCCAAAAGTGCTTTGGCTTTTCTCCTGCTGGTGCATCACCTGCTTTTTTGATCCTAACTGGCGTTTTATCATCTTGCCAATATTGATAACCTAATGTTGGTCTATCCAATATTCGGAATCTGTTTTCGCCTTTGACAAATTTCATAAAGCTACTTTCACCTGCGCTTGGCACGCTATAAGTCGCTTCTAAAAGTCCACTCATCTTTACTCCTTTATTGTATTATAGTTATAACCTTTGCGATCAATGAGTGCAAGAATAGATGTATACTGCTTTTCATTTATTGTTGCTTTTACACCAATATCTGACTGCCAGACTTTTCGCGCTCCAGGTATGTATGTTTTGGATTTACCCAAAATTTTACGCACTTTCTGTGCAAATTGTACTCTTTCTTCTTTATCTTCTATATGAATAGTTAGGAACATGGACAGCACCTAATGGCGAAGAGAGAGAGAGAGAGTAGGTGTGGAAACGCCACTTCAAACAGCACTGTCCAAATAAGAAATAAATTTAATAAGGCCATGTAATAAAATCCATCTTTAGACCTAAAACACGAGCGATACGAACCTTATGCTCGTGGCGAAACTTACGTTTACCTCGCATCATTAGTGAAAGCATAGATTTGTCTAGAGCGATTTCGCGCGCTAATTGGTTCTGACTAAAACCACACTCTCTCATATGTTGTTGTAAAGGCTTCATAAGTGTTGACAGATATTAAACCAGTTGTCAACACCATGCAAGTGTTATTTATATATTAAAATTCTTCTTCGATTCTAGTGCCTACAGTATATACGTCAGGTGCTACCTGTTGCATATCTAGGCTATTTTGTGCAAATCTAGCAAACAAATGTTCTGACTCTGCGTTCGCACCAGTAGATGTATTGTCAATACTAAATATAAATGGTCTACTCGGACCATCTACCATATTCCACACATCAGAAACCACACTATCATTGCCATGCTGATAAGATGGATATTCACTTGGTAGTAGGTCTGAATCCTGTAAGTAACTATACGTTAAATCATATGCCTGCCTACCACCATATACATTCTGTCCATATGTTCCAAGAGCAAATGGACTTTTAGAGGTACTCGATGCAGTTCTTCCAAAACTAGTTGCAGTAGCATAACGCTGTCCACCTGCGGACTCAGCTACATTGACCTTATCATAAATAATAGATCTAGTTAGGTTGAGGTCAGGTGAAAAAGGCATATCAAAGTATTCACCAATCATAATACCACCAACGGCAAGGTCTGTTGATCCCCACGTGCCATTCGTTGCATTACCAGTATTGGTTGTATTGCCTTCAAATTGCACCGCCCAATAACGCAAGTCCTGTTCATCAAAGGTAATAATCGTTGTGCCATCTGATGCTGGTTCTATGACTAGTGATTTACTATCAGATGCATTCGTGCGTGTGTCTGCGTTGACCACCTCACCATTGGTAACACTACCCCAGTTTATGTCTGATGTCTCCGCATTTGCGCCATTTAAAGCGGTTATGTCGCTTGAAGCATCACCTGCAAAAATTCTTATTTTACCAACAGATGTAGCTAGGTTATGATTAAGAATTGCAATATAGTTTTGTTTATAACTAGCAGTAGTAAAACCAAGATTGACTAATACATGTCCGTCTGTATCCGCTGATGTATCAAATGTAACTTGATTTAATGGTCTTAAATCAAACAATTCACCTGCACTACCAGACTGAACACCAATAAAACCATTACTAGCATTTGTAGCTGTAACTGTACCAATAGACGATCCTCTCGCTCTATGATAACTAATTAAGTCTGGATAAAATCTTGGTGTTTTTATAGTTTGGTTAGCCACTAGCCTACCTCTCTTGCTGTTATGCTTACCTTACCTGGTGAGCGTTTTGTTTCTACAATCATAAAATATGTACTGGTACTAAAGTTAGTGCCAAACATCTCTACTGGCATGTCTGTGAATGTGACTATATCACCAGTTTCGAGTTGGCATCCTTTCGCTGGATTGACTACATCGCACTGAATAATTGTTTTTATTTCTCCAATTAAATTATCATAATAAGAATAAAAATCTGCATTGCAATCGGAATTTGGTGATGTTGGTGTTGTCCCTACATTAATGTCTAACGATTCAGTTTTTATACCTTCTTTAGCACCTAAATTATATTTAGCACGTGTTGCAGTATTAGTTGCGGTTACGCTATTATAATAACGACCACTTTCCGCAGGATGCAAATGATTATTTACAATCATTTTAGTGGTTAATTCATCTAGTCCAGTAGTGCTAATTTTTATATTACTAAGATCGTCTTTAGTCATATTTAAAACATTGCCATTACTTTTTAAAGTATCATATTCACTAGTTTGTACTACATAGATATACTTTAATAATCCACTAGAATCCATTTTATAACAAAAAGAAAATTCATATGCAAGTTTATCTAATACATCTTTTAAAGAAACTGGTTCTAACGCCCAATATCTACCTTTCCAATTATTAATAGCACGATCCGTATTTAAAGCACTATAATTAATTGGATCATAACTTCCTAAACCTGCAAACCTCATTAATAAGTCTCTGTGAATATCGTGTCCATGCGCAATTGCACCATTATCCCAAGATGCAGTGAGTCCATCTGCACCAATATATAGATTTTTTAATCCAGAACTAGTAGAAATACTATTATTAGTTAAACCTTTACTCTCATCATAAGATTCTTGAATGTCAAAATATAACACCAAATCTGTAACTTTAATTTCTAAGGTAATATTATTTGAATCTACTGATGAAATTTGTGTTTGTAAACGTACAGTATTTAAATTATTATTTGCAATACTAATACCTATAGCACCATACGCAGAATCACTAACTGAAACCTGCCCAGCAAGACCATTTGGCTGCGTTATGGCAAGAGTAGTGTTAGCAGGATATGTACCATTGTATATATTGCCACTAGCACCTGAATACCTTATCTTTATAAATATATCAGCATTAACTTGTGAAGATGGTGTAGCAATAACACCTTTTATATCTACATCAGAATCATTAATTTTTTTTAGTTCACATGCATAATTATAATAGACATCTTTTTGACTAATAGTAGAATTATTGCCAGTAAAACTATGTACAATTCCGTTTGTCCCATTGTATTCATCAAATGTTAAATTTTCTACGTTGTTAAACGTATTTGTTCCTTTAGAACTTATAGCGGTTGCATTTAATCTAAATCTTCTGCGCATTTCTCGACTAACTACACCAATATTTACATTAGTATCATAGCCAGATGTTAAATCTTTTGTTTGCGCAATATAATTATCTGCTTTTATTGGTAAAAATGCATCTGCTGACCGATCATAATAATGTGGTCGCATATCTGAATGAGACTTTGTTGTAATAATTAAATGATCATCTGTAATACCTTTTCTTTTAAAAGGCGCAGGATATAATGCATTTGTATGTTCTCTAACTAAACTTTTATCACCATGCTCAATGTAATCTCCATATGCAACAGGTTGGTATATATCATTCAGCGATTTTACTTGTGGAAATTCAATTTTATCCCAGGGTCTATGTGAATTAATTTGCAATGACAACTTTTGGTTTTCATCTAATTGTATATCAACTAATCTGCCAGTAAAAATACGTTGGCAATCACTAATAGAATCTGAGCCGTTAAACTGCGCATATACACGAATATTTTTATTTAAATAATTATTTGTACCATTGAATATTCTTTTATAGACATCAATCCCATCAAAAATAGTATTAGCAATAGTCAAATTAATATTACTTGTCGTTGATGTACCATTCGTTATATTAATAGAATCACGTACACTGACGTTTTTATTTAATATTGCACCAGGATAAAAATTATTATCTACTGTGGTATCGCTAGTAGCTACACCAAAACTATGAATAAATTCATCAAAACCACCAACTGACCATGTAGCACCTGTAATAGTGCCACTATTTGAATTACTACTACTATCTAACACTGTTGATCCTGTACCTTCATCTAGTTTCCAGTATCCAACTAAGTTCGATGCAGTGCTATCAATGGTTCTGTTATAGTAGTGTGCAATTTGGCTATCTGATCGCGCTACACTCCAAACTCTTGCGTGAGCTATTTCACCATCAAATTCATTGTTTTGTTCAAAATTAGCACCAATAGACACAACTCCTGATGTACCACCAGTTGGGTCATTAGAAACATTCGTTGTTACAGTTCCAACTTTTACACCATCAACATAGTATCTCATTTGGTTTAGGCTATCATCTCGCAATACAGCTACGTGATGCCAATTATTTGCGGTAATAGCACTAGTAACAACAGTATTTGATACATTTGATCCAGTACCATATTGATATTTACATCGTAAACCATTATTACTTAAAGCAATTTGCCAATTTGTATTTTTAGCTACTGTTGATCCATCCTGACTGCGTTCTAATATAATTTGCGTACCACTACTAGCACTATAAGCATCTGGTTTAATCCACGTTTCTAATGTGAAATTAGTATATAGTCCTAAAACATTACCAAAAGATACATAGTCATCCGTACCATCAAACTCTAAACACGTATCATTATCGGCACTAAATTGGAATAACCAATTCTCATTGACGTTGGATTCTGATGGCGCATTACTTAATGCCATTCTATGCTAGTCCTTGATTGCTAACTTTCTGTATTTCTGGAATTAAATTATCTCTTACAAACTCATCGTTACCAATCATGTTCCCTGAGATATTGATAGTAACTCCACCACCACTGCCAGTTCTATTCATATTCGCTAGGTTCTGTACTCCAATATTCTGCACTGCGGATCTCTTCATTATAAACTCACCTGCTTGAGCCATGATAGGTACATTGTCTTCTCCTTGCACCATACCACCATTTGCAAAGCGTTGGATTCCGTTATCTTTTACTAAACCACCTGTGTGCGCAGTCATCATCCCAATACCTTGAATAATTGCACCTGGTATCTGGCCACCAGGTATCAAGCTAATAATACTACCCATTATCCTTATCATTTGACCAGCGGTAACTTCAGCATCAGACTTTAAAGTCTGCATAGCATTAGCCGCCATTAAAATACCACTTGCAAACTGGTTAGATAAGTCTACATTTTTTTTCATACTGGTCTCTAATACTTTACCAGATTCTTTCTGTAAATCATTTAATTCTTCTTGTGCTTTTTTAAATGTGTCTTGCCTTACTTCTTCTTTTAATGCCTCAAAGTCTCTTCTTGCTTTTAATTCAGCATCTAATAATTCTAATTTAAATTTTTCTATTTTATTTGCTTTTTCTTGAGCTTCTCTCTGTGCTTGGATTCTAGCAGTAATCTCTGCAATTTGCTGTATAGCGATTTTCATATCTTCACTCATCTTACCAGAGTTTTTAATTCTTTCTACCTCAACTGCATCTGCACCATTCATTGCTGCTTCTTGTGATAGCAATGATGCAACTTGATTTCTATAGCCTTCAGTCAATGAATCAAGAGTTTTTGTGTAATTAGCATTACGTTCTGCCATTGTAGTGACCGCAGTATCTACTGTGTTTAGTGATGTTAAATATGCTTGTAACTCTGCATTTTGATCGCCTAAAGAATCTGTTGAATCATCTACACTTGTTTTCAAATGATCAAATGTGCCTAGTAATTGAAATAGTTTATCTACACCAAGTACAGTAGCAGTTAAAGCAATAGCTTTTGCTATTTTTAAAAATGAACCAAATGCTGCGGTTGTTAATAGTGCTTGTACTCTTAAAAGACCAAATGCAGTAGCTAAAACACCAATACTTGTAGCAATTTCAGCAGTACGTTTCGCATCCATAGCTCTAAAAAATCTTTCTGCACTTTGTGCTGCTTCTGTTAGTGGTCCTAGGACACTATCTCCAATCACGGCAGCAAAACGAGTCATTGCATCTTGCATATTACTTATTGCACCTGAAAAAGTCTTTGATAAACGATCTGAACTTCCACTAATACGACCATCTGGATCAGCCATTGCTTTTATTAAGGCAACTCTAAATTCAGGTAAAGTGATTTGAGTAAGATCCGTTATTCCTTGAGAATCTTTAATTAACTGAAGGATTCCACGTTCTCTTAAAATATCTGCTGCGCCTGCACCACCTGCAAAAGCACGACCAAGCGCACTGGCAGCTTCCGTTGCAGTAGTACCCATAAATGCTGCTAAGTCAGAAGTCGCTCTAAGCGTTAGTTTTGAATTTAACCCAAATGCCTCTAACTGCGCACCTGCGTTTACAACATCTGCTAATTGAAATGGAGTAGTTGCTGCTACTTGGTTGAATGCTTTAAATGCAGATTCAGCTTCTTGGACACCACCAGTTAAACCAACTAATCTTGTTTTCACATCTTGAAAACCAGATGATGCTTGAACAAATCTATTCATAACCGCTACAGCACCACCCAAGGCAAAACTGTATACTAAGATTTTATTTCTTAAACTGCCAAGACCTGCCATTAAGCCTTGAGTTTCACCGCGCATTCTATTCGCAGCTTTGTTATATCCTTTGGTATTTTTCTCTAAATCTCTTACACTTCTTGTCGCACGTGCAAAACCTTTCGTGCGGACTTCAATAATAAACTTTTTTTCAGCCATTTTTCTTCTTCATATCTTCAGATTGTAATGCATTAAATTCTTCATCTATAGCTGAAAAGATGACTAAGCGATGATAATCTGCGTTATCTATCGTTGTAGACAGTGGTAGATTGAATCTTTTCATAGCCATGTACTCCTCAAGCGCAAATATAGTCTCAGGCGTTAGAAAGTACGTAGAGTCAGCACAGAATACCAATGAGTAATATAACGCAGCACCAAGCGTAAATTTCCCATCACTATCTTGTTCTACGATACGACCAATCTCTTCCCATAGTTCATCTTCTGTATACGTGATGGTTGTCTTGAGCGTAGGAGACTGCGCAGTGTATGGAAAAACTAAGTTGCGTGTGGGTTGGTTCTTATAACTCATCCACACGGCAACTCGGTGCATGATTACTTTTTTTTGTTTGGTTCTTTGTATGCGTTATAAATAGCCATTAAGACACTATCGATTGCGTTATCATCTAGTTTACCTAATTGCTTTTCTGGATCGGTAAATGAATGATTTAATATCCAATCTAGTACAGTAAAGAATTTGGATGTGTCTATCTCACCTTCTTTTGTAATAGCACCTACTTCAAGTTTATGCAGTTCTCTGCGTGACTTAAAACTAATGTTAGGTACATCAAATGTACCATGGTCTGTTTTTACTTTCATGTTTCATCCTACGATGAAAACGGCGTGTGTTACGTGATCGTGATTGAAATGATTGAAGCTGTTTCGCTTGCTGCAAATGCTCTAAATGGTATATTCTGTAGCATAAAATCTCCATTTTCTACTGTAGAATTATCAATCATTACATCTGGAAGCGTTAAAATAAAATCACTACCTGAAGTAATAGAGATTCCAATGCCTGTGCTATTTCCTTTGAGAGCATTAACTAAATCTTCAATAGAATCATCTCTTTTTGCAACTAATGTTCCAGTTACTTCATAAGGTCCTGGCTGTACATAACCAAATGGATTAAAATCAGTAGTGTTGATATGATGCACTCTTTGCAAAGGTCTTGTAATATTAATTTCCCAAGAGCTTAACACTAATGGTTGAGAATCTATAGTCGTGGTTGTAAGCGAAAAAATATTCTTTGGTGCGCCAGTATCTAATACCTCAGTGTTAGCAGCTAGTGTATTTTCTATTGGTCTATACGCAGTAACAAATGTGGATTCTACTACCATTTCACCACCATTAGAGTCTACTGCTTCGCGTAAAGTCATCGATGTGCAAAAACATCCTACCATTACTGAACTAATATTTGATGAATCTGATCCTCCATTTTTAAATAATAAAGTCACTGCATCAGTAGTATTTGTATTATGCTTCATCACTCCTGTACTAGAAGCAGGTGTGAGAGATGCTGCACTTCCGCCTTCACTGAATAAAGACAAACATGACTTTAATACTGCGGTTGCCGTACCACGCATAGTAAGCGTGACTTCATACATCATTGTATCTGGGCGATGATGCCCTTGGCTTTCTAATTGACCATATATACCATTTTTATTAGGAGCGACATCTAATGTAGCACCTACATGTTGAATATTAAAATCTGTTACTTGTAAAAAATTCCAAGTGTCACTATTTGCATGAGCAGTTCCTAAAGCAACATTGCTTGATGAACTACCAATACCAACAGATATGTCTGATCGTGATTGAAAATTAGTTTCAGCCATTACTTACCTTCCTTTGATTTCTTTTTTATATCTATCTTTTCAAGATGTGTTTCTAATTCTTTAGGAACAGATGTTATATCTACAGAAAGACCTGCGATTAAAAGCTTATGTTTATTACCGCTCCAATGAGCTTTAAAATTCTCATCATCTTTTAAGTCAAAATATGATTTCTTTGCTTTGTACATCATCCTATTATCTCCATTGCTGATACTACAGCAGTCATATTAGCGCGTAATAAGTCTGTATTATCATCATCACGCTCATATATAGTGTTGTCGATGACAGCATTGTAAAACTGCCTTGTATTGGATACACTATAGTTTCTGTTATTGTATATAAGTCTTTTCATGCGCTCTGCTACTAACGATACCTGCCTAAAGCTCTCCTTTGTGTAATTACCTGCGAAATCCACTTGGTAACTGATAAGGATTGTATAATCTCGTACCATTCCTGTATTAATTTGCTCGTTAAGATCATCTGACACAGGCTGTAATAAAAAACTTTGATTAGATTGATGTTCATCGTAAAAAATCTGAATCCCAAATTCATCAGCAATGATACTATGTAAATTATCAATGACTCGTTCATAGATGACATTGTTAAATGATATTGCCATTATCTATAGATCTGTCCACTGCGCACAGTTCCTATTTGAATTTCATCAGATTGGAAGGTCACACTCCACTCATCAGATGCAGTATATACACCAGCCTGGAAGCGTATGGATGCGCCATATGCTAGTGGCTGATAATCACCATTCATTACTTCTGCATCTACAGATTTATGTCTTTTTAGTCCTGTATCATCTTTTGTAAATACATCGTACTTCACTGTACTTGCAGTACCAGGTGTGAATGTACCTGCGGTACTAATCACTACTCGCACTTCATCATAATCTGTACTAGGCGGACCATACATCTTTACATCTTCAATGTAGCCAGTGCTACTACCATTCACACTAATCTCACGAATAACGCCAGACTCTGATCGAAAACTAGTTTCATTCCACATCACGTAATCACGTGACTTTAATTTTGTGAGCATACCTTCATCACCTAATACCTGCTCTTGAAGTTCTGCTGCTTTCTCTGGATCTTGGCTACGCACTAAATCTGCGCAGGCTAATAATGCATTGCATCGTATTATAATAAAGTCATATGGTCTATCTGATGCACCTTGATAATTGCTATTACCACGCTTATAGATAGGTCTATTTAAATAACTGCGCATATGATCCGCTTGTTCTTTCACTACGCGAGTTTTTAAGTCTTCCCAATCTTGTCCTGCTTCACATACACTAGAATTAAATGCACTAACAGAGCTAGATGCTAAAAATACGTCCACATAATCTGAGGATTCGTTATATTTAAATTCGTTATCTGCATTAGGAGTATCAGATACTTTCGTTAACTCTAAACCATCTTTGTATAAATTTTCTATATATCCAGTATTATGTAATCTATAAAGATTCGTAGATGGATTTGTCCAGCTCGAAATTAGTACACGCTTACGATCATAGCGATCTATATCACTAAGAATAGCCTGTAAATCAGTTGTTATATTGCAGAATGCTGTTAAGTAACTCATGCTTTTGCGATCTCATTAGTTATACTACTAGTAGGTAAAATGGTTACATCGGGAATATCTGCGCATATAATTAGCGCAATCATCGTTCCTAAAATCATATCAATATCTGTACGCGGATCGTCTAAATCTTTCGCCAATTCTTTTAGCTCGTGCATTACAGTAATTAACTTGTCTATTCTTGCAGCATCATCCATATTTTTGTACTATCTCGCAAAACTTCTCTGGTGTACCAGCACCTTTTGCAGTGTTGTAGTACACTTTCCATTGCGTTGCTTGATCCTCTAATGTTCTTGGTAGTTTTTTTGGTATTCTACGTAGGTGTAATCTACAAAAAACTATTTGAGCTGCAAGATTAGTAGTTAAGATATATTCCCAATCCTTTTCTACTGGCGCAGTAAAGTGTGACCAATCTAAATAGCATGCTTTTGCAACTTTCTTCATTAGCTCTTCTCGATACTGAAGATAGTTATTTATTATATCTACCGCTACCCAAGGTTCACATTGATAGACACCACGCGCTGGACCTTTGATTTGCTCTAGATAAATATACTTTGACTCCACTAANCCAATATTATAAACAAANTCTGCTGCTTCAGGAGAATATAAATCTATCTTCTGTAAAACACGCTTAATTAGTCCTTTTATTTGATCTGGATTGATCATTTGCGCTTCATGCCTTTTTTCTTCTTTTTAACTTTGACTTTCTTTGACTTCTTTTTCTTTCCATAATGATACGGCATTATCTTGATCTCCTTACTTTCTTGGCAGTTCTTTTAGAATAACTAGCGTTCTGTTTACCTTGCTTACTAGCAGCTCTTTTCAGCCTATTCTCATATGCCTTTTGTGATTTCGTTAAATTCTTACGTACACTAGCAGGTAAGTATCTGCCTCTCTTTTTGCGTGGCTTCTTTTCATCACCTTTCGTGACGTAACCCCAATTTTGCTTACTCCACTTTTTTAAACTTTTTTGTGACTTCTTTAATGCCATTATTTATATCCACCGCCTGCTTTCTTATATGCTCTCGCTAACATCTGCGCTTTCCTTGCACTCCATTGTCCTGATCTACCACCTTTATTACCTGCTTTAATGCGATAAAAGATCCGTTTGCGTAGTGATGGTTTGGTGTAATTACCTGCTTTATTTACAGATGATTTCTTTTTCATTTACCTACCTTTCTCATTGCACTAGAATGAGATTGACCAAATGTTTTACCTCTACGCATTGCAGATACCATAGATTTAAGATGTTTTGCAGTGTGATGTCTTGCGTGTCTACGCATTGAAGAGACTTGTCGTTTACTTAATCCTGTAACACTAATACCTTTTACTTTCATTACCACTTCACCTTATTTGCCCAATATGCAGCACTCATTTTTCCTTTTGCAATATTTCTTGCATGACGTGCTTTAAATGACCTGCGCTTGGCTTTCATTCTATCTGACTCACCTCGTTTTGGTTTACCAGCCGTTCTCGCACCTTGCTGACCAAATCTGATTACCTTGTATTTACCCCCACTAGATGCCAGCACTACATGGGATTTTGTTTTGTGACCTGGTGTACGTTTTGGTTTATTTACTCCACGTAGATTTAGTCTACGCATCGTGGACTTGACTCGTGCAGGTACTGCCATTACTTACCTTTAATTAAACCAATAGTAATAGACTGGATCACTTCTACTAATTCCTTAAACATCCTACCTTCTTTCTCTTCTTTTACGAAAGGTATGTTAATCTTATCGTTTAGTAGTTGTGCCAGTTTATCTGCAAAATCATTTGATCCAATATGATCCACTGCTTGGTCTTGCATTTTATCTGCTTGTTCTTCGGCTAGCTTTACTAGCATTGATTTTATATCCATTAGACGAACCTCATTATTATGTTTATCATTATAGGAAAAGTAACAAGAGCTACCGCTCCCCATGTTTGAAATCTAGCAATATCAGTATCATGGCTACTGACCTTTCCATTAAGTCTTTCTAAATGCTTCTCTATCCTATGTAAACTAGAGTAGATGTTTTTAAGGCGTTCATCGTGTCGAGTTAAGATTCTAGTAAAATCGTTCATATCCATTAGTGTCTTCCGTTGCCATTCATTCGACTCATTATACCATCCATTCTTGAGAGTTGTTTTTCTAAATCGCTAATAGCTTCCATCGTTTGCTCATATCGTCTATCTCGAACTGCATCTGATTCATTCCATCTACTAATAAGTTTAATAATCATACCTTCCATATTATTGATAGATTCTGATTGACCTTTATTTTCTACTTCTAATTCTTTTAAAGACTCTGCTTGAGCTTCTGATTTTTTAGATAAATTCATTACTAGGTATATTAGGAGCGCAGCGCAGACTCCTTGGATTCCTGCTTCGCCATATATTGCCATTACATCCATTTACTTTTTCCGCTTTTTCCAACTCATTGGATTTAAATTAATTTTTAATTCTTTCTCATAGAAAGATATTTTTTCTTCTAGTTCTTGTCGTTTCGATTCTTCTTCCATTGTATGTCGTTCCAGTAGATCTTTAATTGTTGTATCCGCACTAACAAGTTCAACTTCAAGCCTAGAAATCCTATTTTCCATATGCACACCATAATAGCTAATCCCAGCAACAAGACATAATATTTGAAATAGCCACTTAATATTAAGATGTATACTAAAATTGTCATCGATAACATCAGCGCGATAGCTCCTAGCAGTCTTTTCACTCATCTCTTCCTTATTGATTCCCATCTGTTATGAGTAAAACACCACATATCGTGATTAAAACTAACATGATCCGCATAAAAATGTAGTGTAGAATCTTGATCCATTACCTCGATAAACGTATACATAGAATCACTGGGATTCGGTTCATATCCGCCTATGGACCAACCATTAGAACAACTACTCACTATAAACATACTTGACACTAATACTATAACTCGTATTAACAACTTCAAAATCTCCGCTTTTTAATTTCTTAATTACTTTATTCATAATACCATCCACCATGCTATTGCAGTTTCTACCACTATATCAGACATTGTATTGTATGCCCATGCACGCTTTGTCTTATAAGGCTGGTAGTTCTCGATTATCCATTCAAATATTTCCCAGGCGATACCAAGTATCAAAACACCTAAAACGCACCATAAATCGCTAAATCCACACCATTGGAAGATCTTGCAAAAGAATGCGCCTGCTGCGAGGTGATAACTAGTCCAACCATCCAGTTGCCCAGTCTTGTATTGCCATGCTACTAACTTTGCTAAAGGATTGTTCATCTATCCACCACCTGGTTGTTAATAATTTTATGAGTGATATAGTCGATGCGCCCATGCCCATTAGAATGTTTATCTGCGCAGGCAGCAACATATGCATTCTCAATCGTTTTAAATGAGTCGCTTTTGCGAGTTATCTCACCATCCACCATTAAGAAATAATCTTTAGAATTTGGATATTGTACTGTCACATAAGAACCATCAACCATCTTGATAACTTTCACCATATTAGGTTTAGTATTCTTGTGCAAAACTACATCATGGTCTTGGGCGCATTTACGTACTAACATTTAAGCGGCTTCTACCTCTTCAGGTTTAGCTAATGATTCTCTAAGCATATTAATGAACGCTTCTTTACCAACAGATAACTGGTCAGCTATAAACTGATTGCTATTCTGTTTGTTCTGAATGTCGTTAATATGATTTACCATCATCTTTTGCTCATCAGTCATTTCCTCAATGATATACTCTTTATCATCTAGGTTCAAGACTGGCTTCTTTTCTTTTTTTGCCATTATTGACTCCTTGTTAATTAATCTTTACTTGCTTCGTATGATGCTTTTATCTCATCTGTCCATAAAGCACCAGCTAGTGCCTTTAATTCATCGGACTCACCACTTACATCAGCATCGCACATAAATGATGTTCTATGATATTTGTATGAGATTTCTGCACCATCTTCCATGATTGCAGTTCTTGTTCGTTTTTGAATTATTTTAAACTTTCCACGAACTTCATAATCTTCTGTTATTTCTTTTGTTAATGCCATTTCTAACTCCTTTTTTTGTTATTCATCCAACTATATATCCATATAGTATTGATATTATTATGCCATGTACGAAAAACCAAGATACGTATATGAGCCACTTTTAGTGACTGTATTTGGAACTCGTGATGCATTGTCTAAAGATGTCCATCCTGTGACTGTAGAGCTATTAGCATCAACGCTACAATTTAACTGAACTGTGTTTGCTGGTAAATCAACATTGGTATAAATTACAGAGCCCACAGGTTGTTCTCGATTTATAGAAGCATAAGGCAAACCACTAATAGACATAATCCCAGCACCATCCCAATTAACAGTAACAACACAAGTGACTAAGTTACCGACTTTTGTATAAAATCCTGGAGCACTTGCTACGTTTGTACCAGTACCAGTCCAAGTACCTTCCTCGTAATCATCTAAAGTATTGGCATCTGAACTTGCAACCTGACTAGCTGGAAAAGTAATTTGACCACCATCAAGATATAAATCTCCACCTGACCTAATCCTTGCCTTAATGCTATCTCCACCAACTTTGAATTGAAATTGTTCATTACTATGACTGTAGACTATTTGACCTTGGTCTGCACTATCTCTAAATACAATAGATTGTTCTGTGCCTCCCGCTCCTATATAAAGTTTAGTTACTGAACTATTACCTAGACTTACTGAGTTATCTGCTACACCAGTTGCACCTTTACCTATTACTGTTTGATTACTAGCATTAGCGTTATTTGTTTTGGATTGCATCCCAATTAGAGTATTGTTAGAACCTCCAGTAATATCGTGAGTTCCAGTTGCGCCAGCTTGATAACCTAATATTGTATTATTTGAACCGATTGTAATATCATTTCCAGTTTGGTATCCAACTGCGGTATTAGAAGCACCTGAAGTCAATTTTCTAAGTGCTTGGTAACCAACTGCTACTGCTCCATTTGCACCTGAAGTGACACCTCCAACTCTAAAAGTATCGTCTCCAATACCTACTAAATAACTCGCTCCAGTATTACCTTCACCAGCTAAAGCACCAATGTGAACATTGTTATTTCCAGTTGTAATTCCATATCCTGAATAATAACCAAGTGCAGTATTTTGAGAGCCACTATTTACTTGTAATAAAGCCCTTGAACCGATTGCCGTGTTGTAGTCACCTGACGTCAAGGCACTTAGCGTACTATATCCAACTGCACTATTATATATAGCATCATCTAAACTTGCATCTGCTACATTCTCACCAATAAATGTATT
>JGI24003J15210_10000555_pt1 | contig 16007 bp, 6 predicted proteins | sample LinPmetageLP28_FD_15210 | JGI IMG/M metagenome (IMG submission 15210)
TAGGTTTTAAGGCAGCATTATATTTTTTTCTATTAACTGGTAGTTTTGACAAAAGATCTGGAAAAATAGAATCAAATATACCAACAGTTCCAAACGTATGGGTTTGACGTGTTCCTGTCATGCCTGTTCTAAAATAAGGGACTAACTCAGGGTTTACTTTAAAGAAATCTCCAAGATCTTTTTCCATTTCTTTAAACGCGTCACTTTCTCTATCGTATTCTCTAGCAGTTATTGTAGTACCGTTTGATTTTTCTCTTTCAAAATCAACTTGTTTGTTTAAATCAGCGTCGTAATTGCCATTTTGATCTTGAGTCTCAGTAATGGTTTCTGAACCTAATTTTTTACTAAATTTAACTCCTGTAGGTTTTCTTTTAATAGGGTCTGGAACAGCGATCTCAAACATCACGTTTCTAAAAGATGTAAGAGCTAAAGCTTTTATGGTTGTTGCTTCTGACGCTCTATATACCGCTCCTTCAATAGGACCTAGTAAAGCTTTATAATCTGCAACTGTTTTAGCAGGATCTTTTTTCCATTTACCTTTACCATCTTTAATATATAATTTATTTAATATATTATCAGGTATAAAATTAGATTTACCATTATCATTATAAGCATTAGGTAGTAACTTAAAATCATTTAAAGCGTTAACAGCTAAGTGCTGTCTTAAATTCCTTAAACCATTTATGTCTCCTTTTTTAATATTCCAGCTTTTATCAGTAAAAACTCTAGAATCTAAACCAAAAGCTTTACCTAGCACGTCTCCAAGAGCAGGTCCTACGTTTCTTGTGTTACCAAATTTCTCACCAACGTCCATGCTTAAAAGATCAGCCTCGATAGCCGTGTCTATAGAAGTAACAATGTCTGATCCTAAATTTTCTACTAAAACTGGACTGTATTGTTTGTCAGTTCTAGGACTTCTTTTAGCTTTAACGGTTTCTGTTTCTGTAGTTACAGATGCAACTTCTTCTGACGTGTTTGTGTCTAGCTCTACAGTTGAACCTGTTTGTTCTTTTATAGCTATATCAATTTCCGGTTTTCTTCTTCTAATTGTTTCTGCTAAATAAGTACTTACTTGAGCAGCTGAAGATCCTGCTTGAGGGTCTAATGAGAAACCTGCTAATGCACTTGTGTTTCTTGGAGAATACTTACCATTGCCTGAACCTTGAAACTGTCCTAGCATTTGATCAATTACAATTTCTTTAGCCACATTCATTTCTGCTTCAGAATTTATAGTTAAAGACTTACTTATTAAAGGCCAGTTTTTTTCTGTAATAGCTTGAGCTATTGGAAACATGCTTGGTCCTTGGCTTTCTATTTCAGAAATTAAACTTTGTTGCAGTATATCATTATCTAACTCCATGTAAGTTTGCGTGTCTACTGGTAATTCTTTCTTTTTTGAAGATTTTACAACACCCAAATCTACAGCTTCTAGTTCACCGCCAAGATCAGTTGCCTCAATGTCTTGATCCACGTCAGCGCCTGTTTTAGCTGTTTTTAATTGACCTAAAGTAAGACCTTTTCCTTTTGCTACAGAATTATTATAATCTTTTATAAAATTTATAGCATCTACTCCATTTTTAAAACTAGCTTTAACACCTACAGCGCTTAACGCTCTACGTATAAAATTACCGATTTGCGTTCCTATTGTCTCATTTATAACTATACTTCCATCAGTTAAACCTTCGCTTAGAAGATTAAAAGTTTCTTCTAATGTAGAAGCGTTATCATAATCTACATCAGCTATATAACTATTTAAACGATTTTGAAAATCTTTATTTTTAAACACTATTTTACCGCTATCACTATCTTTTTTTAATTGAGCTATTAAATCTTTACCAACGCTTATAGCAACTTCTGGGTTTGAGGCAAATGTTTTATCCAACACAGCGTGTAAAACCTCGTGTTGTTGAGTAGTTATAACTCTATCTTCTGCTGCTATTTCTTGGTTTATTATTATTTCAGTTCTTACATCACCTGTTTTAGGGTCTGTAATTTTTAAAAAAGTACCATAATTAGTAGAGGCTTTTTTGTCTATTTTAGCTCCTTCAGAAATTAATTCATTTACTTTTGTTTCAACTTCAGTAGTTGTTTTATAAGCATTAATTTCAGTGCCAACTTGGCCAGCTATAGCAGCTGAGCCTTTGTCTATATCTTTAGAGGCTAAATTATTTAATTCTGTTTTTTTAGTTTTAATTTCTTCATTGATAGGTCCTTGAAAAGCACTATCAGTGTTTTTTATTTTAGTTTCTAAATCAGCTATTTGTTGCATTAATACTGCAGATGGTATAGCTATTTCAGCGCTTACCGTCGCTGGTATTTTGTTAGTTTGATTGACTACTGCTTTAGCGTTAAAGACTACTGCGTCCGCGTCTGCTTTTGATAATTCACCGTCAACAACAGCTTTGTTAGTAAAATCTTTAAAATCAGATAAATTAGTCCCTACGTAAAACAAGTTTTGTAATTGTTTCTTTGGGTTTCCACCAAAGCCAGTTTGCACGTCAGCAGTTAGTCCACCTGCGGCTACTGAAATCAAACTATTTCTCCAAAAATCATTAAAAGTATAATCTTGATCTAAGACGTCCCCAAATTTAGAACCTCCAATTCCAGCAGCTCTTTTATTTATAATTTTATTTATACCTTCTTCTTCTCCAAACCCTTGAAGATTTTCTTGAATAAACTCGCCACCTGAAGCTTTCAATAAATTAATGCCACCTTGTTTTGTTGGCATAATGTTTTTAAATTGCGTGTATAAGCTAGTCCTATACGCACCTGGTCCTCCTTTTTTATAAGCTTTTAACGCATTCGAAAAAATACTTTTGTTAGTAAATATTTTTTCAGCTTTTTTAATATACTGCGAACTAGGTAAAGCCATGCTAGTTACTGCTGCCCAAATAGAACCTAGTCTAGCGGCATCTGTTGCTAAGCCATCGGCTTGTTCATCTGTCATACCGCTTTCTGTAAACTGCTTAAATACGTTTCTTTTAGTACTCGCGTAAGTAGTTGCTCCATAGTACGACATTGTACTCATAGTAGCGGGTGACAACTTAATAGTATTAGCCAAACCAACGAATCTACCTACCATAGGAGCTTTTGAAAGTGCTCCACCAATTCCACTAGTAGCGTATATCATAGCTACGTCAAAAGCTAAACCAGCAGCTACACCAGCAAACTCTGTAACACCTCCTCTAAGATTATAATCACTGCCAGTTGTTTTACTTTCTTCTAACGCCTTATTTATTTTTTTAAATTCGTCTTCATTTAAAGTGGTTTCTATCATGCCCGTTTCTGAGTTATATATACTACCAGCTTCGTCTCTGTAATAAGTAGTTCCGTCTACAGTTGCTTCTTTACCTGAAACATAATAGTAATTTAAATCATCTGCTTGGTCTATTCTATCAAGTTCATTGGCTCTGATTTTTAATTGAGACATTTGAGGTAGACCTAGTATGTCACCGGTCAAATATGCCATGTCTCTAATTTTACCTGTAACAACAGTATCATAAGCGTTTTCAATAGATTCATCAACTGTGTTAACAACTCCACCTAAACCACTTTCATTAATTCTTTGTTGTTTTTTTTCCTGTGCTTTTAATATTAATAATTTATCATTTTCCACTAATTCAGGAAATTGATTTTCTTTATATTCTTGTAGTTCTTTTCTATCAAACGTAGGAAAATAATCTTGCCCGTATTCTTTTTTGAAATACTCTTTTGCTATTTCTTTTGCTTCAAGAATACTGTCAGCATTTTTAACTTTATCTTTATTTTTATTTATCCAGTTTAACAATATTTTATCTTGGTATAATTCTTCTTCTTCTTGAACATATGAACTTAAGTTATTCCAAAGATGTCTTTGTCTTCCAATTTCGTTTTCTTCACTACCAAAATATTTATTTGCCTCGCCTTCTCCAACGTTGTTTATGTCTTTGACGTATTGGTTTCCTAATCCATTGTTAGCCATCATTCCTAAAAAATTAACAGCGTCTATTCCTTCAGGAAGCGAATCAAAATCGTAAGCATTATTAAGTTCAAAAGCAGCTGGCGCAATTACGCCTCCATAACCAGCGTCGTCTCTATAGTCTTGAGCATACGACTCGTTTGAAATATCACCAAATTTAGTAATTTCATTTAAAAAATTTCTAAAATTACTTGGTTCATTGGTGTGATGCCTTCCGTCATAAACGGCTTGGCCTATCATATCATCAATAGTAGGAGGAATTATACCAGTGTCAACTTCTTCTGTGCCTATAATTTTATTAAAACCAATACCACTATTGTTTTTTGAATACTGTTCTAGCGTTCCAGGGTCAACGCCTTCTCCTAACATAAATTTTCCCTGGGCCATTTCCCAATCTTTTTTTAAATCTTCTTTAGATTTTACAATATTTTGTTTACCTAAAATAGTTCCATCTTCACTTAAATCATTACCAAGTACGTTTAATCCTGCAAATACACTATTAAGTCTTTTTTCTTTTTCAAGTTGAGTCATATCAATATCAGAAAAATCCATATTATTAAAATCTTTCTCAGCCTTTTTAAGTCCTGCTTCTTTTTCTAAATCTTTTTTTGTTAAAGTAGTATGTCCAAAAACAGTGGCAACCGCCATTAGGTCACCATTTTCTTTAGTAGCTTCTGTAAATTCTTCATCATCTTTTGCTTTTTGATAATATTTTATATCGTTATCTACAATATCATATTTATAATCATAGTCATCATCAAAATCCCCGTAAGATTCTCCAGGTTTTGCTACTTTTGTAAACTCTTTAAATTTAGCATTTTGAGCTTTTTGCTCAGGTGTTAATTTCATAGATTTAATACCCATGAAATCAGTCTCAATATCATTCATAGCTTCAAACATGAACTCATTACTACCAAAGCCTTTTTTGTCATTAAAAATAGAATTTGGAGCTGTAAATTTAGTTAGAGTTGGTAGCGTAAAAGCCGAAGAACCATCTTCCGATTGTGATTCCGTAGCTTCTGTGCTTTCGGGTGCCACAATTTCCTGATCCACATCCGCACCCGCTGGCGGTAGATCGTTTGAATTTCCCTCTTCTACAACCTCTTCAACCTCTTCAACTTCTTCAGTTTCAGGATTAGCTATTTCCCATTGTTTAACTAAGTCAAACCATTGGTCGCCTGGGACGTTGTCGTCTACTAAACTTCTTACGTATTCTTCTTTTGTCATTTAATTTAATTTTGTTGGTTAGCTTCCATAAACTTATCAGCCTTTGCTTGTTTCCCTTCTTCTAGATCAAACACTGCCGCGTCTTCTTCTACACTAGGTAATTTGTTTGTTAAAAATTGATGTAAATAATTTTTGAAAAAGTACTCTTTATATTTTTGTGCAAATATAATCTTTTTGTCTTGCATTAAAGGTAGATCATTTTCATAAGACCATGATTGTCCTGCCGCGTTTGCGTTTTCAACCATTTGATCATCTTCTTCAGAGCTAGTTCCTTTTGCTAAAAACACGTTCCAAGCCGCAACAGCTTCTTGCTCTGCGCTTAATAATCCAGAAACCTCAGCGTTTATAAAAGGAGTTACTTTCTTTTCAATTTTATCCATATCATATCTAAGAATATTTCTACCCTTACCATTTCCTATATCAATAATTTCGTAATCAGGTTCTCCGTTGACTTTTAAAATAAATTCTTCTGATACTTTAGCTGAAGCAGATAGTTTTTTATTTTCACCGACCATGTCTGGAGAAAACAATTGAGTCTCTACTAACAGCTCTGTCATACTTACGTTTATATCTGGAGTTTCAACAACCATAGATGTATCAGAATCTAAAAGAGCAGATAAAGCAGAACTATTAACAATAAAAGGTTGACCATTAAAAGCAGGTCCGTCAAAAGTTATTTCTTGAGCGCCATCATCTAATAACAACAACGAAATACTATAACCATCTGTTTTAGAAAAACCTGGCTTTTCTGTCATAATGCAATTAGCTACCATAAAACCATAATAGTTATTAGGATCATAGGTAGGCGTTTCAACAATAACTAACTCACTCATTATGTTTTGAAGAAAATCTATAGAAACTTTAGGCGCAGCTTCCAACATGGTTATCATTCTGTTTACTTCTATACAATCTCCACATTTACCTTGCTCAATAGCTATTTTTAACTTAGCATATTGTCTACCAGTATTTTGATAAGCATAATCTAAAATTTTAAAATTAACATCTACATTAGAAGACAAATAACCTGGAGCATACGCCATGTTGTCACTTCGTAATATTTGTTTTATTAAAAGATTTGTTTGAGTGTTTATATTTTCCATGTTTATTTAATTCTTTTTATTCACCGCTTTTACCACCAAAAGCAGAACCTGCTACAGAAGCTACACCGCTTATCGCTCCAGTTATCGCAGCGGTTTGATCTCTTCCAGCTTGAGCTTTTATGCCTTGTTGATTATCTATTTGACCTTGCAATCTATTTAATTGCATCATCTCTCTTTTATCAGTCTCACCATAAACAAACGATTTACCTGCAGAATCTAAGTTTTGCATTCTTTGTTCTTCGTTTATTTTAGCTTGCTGTAGCCTTTCTTCTCCAGCCGCTCTTTTATCTTCATTAGCTTTTTCTTGACCTTCTATATCAGCAGCAACACCTCTTTTAGATTGTAACGCGGCTTGAGCTAAAGCAGTTGCTCCACCAGATCCGCCGCCTGTTTCTCTTAAAGTATCTAAAGTGTTTGCTAAAGCAATATCGGTTTGTTCTATTTGTATTTCAGTAGCAGCTGTCGCAACACCTAAGTTAGCCATAGGATTATTCATCATGCTACTTAAGTTTTCAGCTCCATCATAAGGGTTAATTATATCTTGTCTGTTAGCTTCTAACTCCTCCATCTTAGCATTCATCTTTTTTAATTTTCTTGCTGCTCTTCGTTTAGCTCTTCTAGCTTTAGCAGCTCCAAAAATCCCTCCAGCTATTTGAGCTACGCCACCTATTATTGCACCTATTGCCATTTGTTTGTTGTTTTAATTAATTTTTTAATATCCATTATTCATAATGTAATCTGACATTACAGAGAATAATTGTTTTTCTCCTCCTGGATCTGTTGTTAAATCTGTTGCTAGCACTCCTGTTACATAAAAACCTTTTACGCCACTCATTTCTTCTCCAAATAATATCTCGCCATTTGAAGCGTTGCTATTATTTATAAGATTAGCTACGTACCTGTTTTCTTTTAAACTAAAGCCTGCATGGTATCTCGACACTGGTGGATTAACAGTTGCAAACCCAGGTGGATTTGCTCCTATTGCTAAATTGTAATTAGCTCTAGGTATAGCTACTGGCGGTGTGTCTGAGTTAAAAGCGTATTCTCCTTCTACTAAACTTAACACTAAAGCTGATTGATCATTTGAAGTTATCCATTGACTGTTTTGTGGGTTTAATCCTTCGCCAGTTCCATCTGATACTAATGTTGAAAGTTGCCAACCACTTGCGCCTTCATAGCCAATTGTTTTAAAAGTTTTAGAAGATACTGGATTTACATTAAGCACAAAAGTAACTGAGCTTCTATTATCAACACCGTAAAAATTACCTCTATTAACACTAGTAGAGTAATGTTTAAATATTTCGTAAACAGAAATTGAATTTAGTTGAACACTATAAAAGTTATTGCTTACGCTAAACATTTGATCGGGTCTGTAATCGTAAAAACTAGTCCAACCTTGCACTTGTTCATCAAAAGAAAGAGTTGAATAATTTTCATTGCTACTACTTGAATTAAGATTACTTTGTAAAGACAAAACGTATTGATCATTATAAATGTCCCAACCTCCTACAATCAAACTTGTAGAACTTAGTTCGTCTCTAAAATAATCAATCATACCAAATCTAGATATTTCTTCTAAACCACTACCTAATCTCATTATTACATTGTTATTTTTATCTGAAAAATACTTATTAAATCCATATCTAGCAAAGCTTTCTGGGTTTTTGCTTATACCAAATTTACCAGGAAAAGGTTGTATAACTCCAATTGTTAAATTAGAACTAGTTACAGTTCCTCCGCCTTCGGCAGAATAAATTGCGTCTTTGTCTATAAGTGCTTTACTAACTTTACCCTCTTGAAAAACAACTAAGTTAGTGTCTTCAGCGTATAGTTTTTGTATTGTTCCATTAGCTGGATCAGCACTTTTTGTAATCTCTTCAGCAACAGAAAATACATTTGTTCTGTTTATACCTGTTCTTGAATTAAATATACCAGAATATATTAAAGAATTTCCTCTTATAACCGCTTTTGGTTCTTCTTCTACTAAATAAGCTTTAGCCCCATAATCAGTCGATGTATTATTATAACCTCCTCTAATTCTAGATTCTTCTATTGCCCAGTTATTTACACTATCTGTAAGTAATGAACTTGTAACAGGATATCCGCCTTTTGCAAAAGGTATACCATAAGAACCATTCCATATTATTGTATCTGAATTAGAAATGCTATCGTTTACTGTCTTTTTGAGTACAAAAGAATTAAAATACTTAACTTCTACTATTGCTCCCATATTTAATTATTACTTATTTTACTTACTATTTCCATTATATAATTTCAAAAAGATAACCAGTTATATCTACGTTACTAGAACTTATTATAGATCCAGCAGTTCCACTACACGTACAGTCACTACTTGTCCATAAACTCTGGACATCTGCAGAACTTGTTGCTGAGAAAAATGCTTGACCAGATACCGGGCATGCTGCTCCTGCTGGATTTGTTGTTCTTGCGTTTGTTCTATCTATGGTAACAACAGTTGAACCGCTTGCGTTTGTGATTTGATTCCAACTTCTAGGAAATAAATACCAACCATTTTGATTGCCTTGACCATCTGTTATTTCTATTATAACGCTAAAAAATGAATCCGCAAAGCTTTCTCCATCGCAAAGTATTTGCCACGTTTTACTAATAACAGAAGCAGGCTCTATTAACATGTCTACAGTATACTTAAATGTAATCTCGTTTAAAGGATCAGACAATTTTAAATTAACTTCCCAAACCTCAGGAGGCATATTACCACCAGAAGAATTTAATAACTCGGCTTTTTTCTCTGTAGAAACGATACTAGTTGGAAGCGTGAAATACCCTAAAGCTTTAAGATCTACGCCTGGAGACGATGTTGTATTTATAACGCTTACTATTTCCCAATCTAAATCTTGTGTTCTAAGAGAAGTGTTGTTAGCTCCATTAACGCCTGTTAACACAGCTATATCTTGATCATATCTATTTGTGTAAATCGTAGTGTTTATAGCTGGAACAGCGCTACTAATAGATGGGTCTACATTATCTAAATTAATAGTTTCATTATACAAAGTATTTGTCACGTCTGTAGAAATAGTTATAGTAGAACTAAAAGTAAAAGTAAAAGTTCTTAAACTAGAATTACTTCCATAAAAAACATTGTTATAATAAGAAGTTGTTGTTTTGATATTAAAAAATCCACTGCCTGGAGTAGGTTCGTATAATTGGAAATAATTATTTACATTAGTTCCGTTACCGTTTAACACATTTTGTATTGTAAAACTTGTTATATCAGCAGGCGCTATAGCTGCACCAAAAGCGTCAACAAGAGTAAACGCCGCACTTAAAATGTTAGCTCCATCAGCAAGTGACTCAATAAAAGGAGTTATGTTAAATGAACTAAAGTTTGCGTTAATTCCACCTGAGTTTTCTATTATAGTATTTAAATCAGTTATTAAACCAGTGGATGTTGTTTCCCAGAATATATCTAAAAGACTTTCAACAGGCTCTGTTTCCATTACAGCTAAATATTGTAACCCTGGAGTTTCTTCGTTAACTATAGTAAGAAGACTATCAAAAGTAACCGTAACTGGAGTAGCGACAGGAACTGGAGGATCTGAGTCATCTAGTCTTCCTACTTTTATTTTAGCAGGAGTGTTGAAAGTAACAGGTACTGCGTTTCCAATATTTACAACATTACTAAGAGTCACATTCAAACCACTAATACTATCTACAACTGTGCCCTCTGGTACACCTGTAGCTGTAACATATTGGTTTGGCTCTATACCAGTAGCGTCATTAACAATTATAATATTAGAATCACTAACGCCTGCCGTTGTTGGAATTGGATTTACAGCCACTGTAGCTGGTGTAAAACCAGGGGTTATTACAATAGTATCGCTAGGTAAACCACCTCCTCTAACACTATCACCTAAAGCTATTTCAACTAAAGTAAAAGTTACAGTTGTTCCGTCAAGAAACTGAGTAGCTTTATCAAAAGTAACACTGGTAGTTGTTGCAGCGGTAACATTAGTATCTGGAGAAATACCTAACCCAACAGCTACACTTCCTACTGACGGTATAGTAGTAAAAGTATTAAAAATTGCTGGTGTACCAGCGGGGACGGATGTTTGAAGACCGTTTATAGTTCCAGTGACTGAAGGTCCTTCGCCAATTACATTTTTTAAAAATATTTCATCACTAGTAGAGTTTATTGCAACCTCAGCACTAACAGGGCTATAGTTAGTAGTAGCTATTTGACCTATTTGTTTTTCTGTACTTATTCTTGCAATTAAAGGATTTGACTCATATAAATAAAACTGTGGAAACAAATCAGGTTGTGGAGCGTCAGTTGGTGAGTAATCAAACAAGTCTCCAAGAGTTGATATAGTAGAAACTACATCGTCTCCTCTGTTTGGATAATACTGAGAATTAGCCTCTCCCACGTTTTGATAATAATCAGAAGATTGGTTAAATATAATTGGAGTATTAGTATTTTGTACTCTACCAAACAAGTTAACACTACTTCTAAATTGTTTTTGATCTGGTCCAACTTCAGTTAAATCTCTAGGTACTTTGTTTATATTATCGTTTATTAAAACAGTATGTGAAGTTTTACCTAATTCTAAAGTAACGTCTTCTGGGTAAGCAGCCATAATACCAGGCAAGTATACGTTATAATATTCTTGCTCTGTTTGTTTAACTACTATTTTATATGAATACCAACCTAGTGGATTATATTTTTTTGAAGTACTATCACCATTGTATATGCCAGGCCAACCTGTAGATGGGTTAGAGTTTACTGGTCCGATAGGTTGATTAAATAATACCTTTAAAGAATTGCCAGGCCATTCATCAGTTCTTGTTGCTTCGCTTAAGTAAGGAGAATAAAGAGTGTCTCCAACAAAAGTTAATCCATTTGGATTTCTAATTTCTGTTTTATTGTTAGATAGAACAACCGTTGAAGTTCTTCCATATCTATCAGATAGCATTACACCAACTTGATAGTTTCTATTTTGTTTTAATGTTGAGTTAGGATATTCTATTTTAGTAACAGTATCAGTATCAGAACCAACTAAATTAAAAGTTACAACTGCTCCATTAAGAAAATCTGTATCTTGATCAAAAGTAACAGTGTCAGCTGTTATCGACGTTACCGTAGTTACTAGTGTAGTAGAAATACCTGTTCCAGAAACTATACTTCCTACTAATGGCACGGTAGTAAAAGTGTTAAAACTTACTGAAACACCAGCGGCTACAGTTTGGTCACCATCTACAGTGCCGGTTAGTACATTAAGATTAAAATCTGATTTAGCACCAACGTTTACACTATAATCTATAAAATCTGGAGGAGTATGCTTGTCTTGAAAATTACCATATATGACTCTATTGCTGGCTATTTCTTGTGAAAAAGCTTTAACTGGCACCTTGTCATAAACTCTAGTAAGAGCATCAGATGGTAAAGTTTTATAAGGTTTTTTAGAAATATAATCGTACGTAAAAATGTTAGGATCTACTAAAGGATCAGATGTTATATCTGCTATAGGTATTGTATCTATAACTTTAACAGCTAAACCATTTGACTCTTTGTATAATATATCTATTTCTGTTATTTTTAAACTATTTTGTAAAGTTGATTTACTAAACGGTAAAGGAATTCTTAGTTTTACAAGATCTACTTTGTTTTCTACAAATCCAACTACTGTACTTCTGTAAGCAGAATCTTGATCGTTAAACTCGTTACGACCTATTGATGGATTTTTAATATATAAAAAATAACCATCTTGCTTGGGTATAAAAGCTATTTGCGTAAATGGCGCGAATATAGAATACTCGTTATCAACAAATTTATATCTATAAGAAAATCTAACAAACTTGTCTTCTAAGTAATTTGGGTCACCAGCAAATTGTCCATTGTAATATGGGTTAGGATTCATAACTAACGTAGCTCCGTTTGGTATTATAACCGTAGTAGGATATGTAGATGAAAAATTAAGTGTATAAGTTTTTGTAGCTTCGTCATAAGTAAAACTTCCTGTTGCGGGAAGTCCAAATATTGGTCCATTTATTTTAGCTCCAGTATCAACCAAACTATTTGTATCATCTATATAAGAAATACCAAAATATCTTCCATATGTAATTCCCCCTTCTCCTAACCCTAGTGGAATATTACCTACCAATGTTGTAAAAGAAACACTTGTAGCGCCTGACGCGGTTTCCGCTGTAGTTACACCTGTTCCGCCAAGAGGAAGATATGGAGTTGTAACGTCTTGCATTGTAGTTTCGTAACTAGATGGCGTAGTAGTTGGATCAACTTCTTGCCATAATTCTATAGCTTGGTATGGATTGTATTTAGCTACAGATATTTGGTCTTCTGTTGTATAAAAATCAACATCGCTAGCAGCTGTGTCTACGTTTATAACTCTTGGTTGATTATTGTTATCTGTCCAAAATAAAAGTCCTTCTAATAAGTTAACACCATATATTGGGTTGTTAAAATTAAAGTTTAAAAAAGCGCCTTTAACTAATATTAAACCTACTTCATTTATAGAATCAAACCTTATAATAAAATTATTTTGCCCAATATTAAAGTCGCTAATAGTCGAGTTATTGTCTGTTATAAAAAGATAAACAAAACCAGAATTCTCATCAACAACTTGGCCAATACATTTTGATTTACCAACATTGTTTATTAAGGAGGTAATATTTAGAACAGAAATATTTCCAAGTACATTTTCTAAAGACCCAACATTAGGTCCTTCAGATTTACTAACTTGAATATTTGAAGCATTTCTATACTCTCCTCCAGGTAACAACCTAGCGTCTAAATCTTTATTCATTTTGCTTTTAACAAAATTATTTCTTGCTTGTGCCATTGAATTTATGATTTTATCCATTTAGATTGACCTCTCATTACTTGAACTATTTCTTCAAGTTTAATGTTAGACAATCTTATCTTAGCGTTTCTTAATGCTGCTCTTCTATCTTTTTTAAATCTTGCAATCATGCCTTCTGACACACCTGATCTATTAGCTAATAGATTATAAGATATACTCATATACATAGCTTCTTCTGCCATTTTAGGTACTCTAGTGTCTAAGTCATAAGCAAGTCCATCTGATATGTATTCTAAAACTATTAATCTGTCTCTTAAATTGCTAGAAAAAGTAAACTTACCATCTCTTTCATTTATACCAAACCAACCATTAACATTAGAATATTGGGGGTCTAAACCGTATAGTCTTCCCCAGTTCCAAGGACCTGAACCAAAATCATCACCATAAACATCGTACGCTAGATTATCTAATTGCGATAAAGCTTGGCCGTTTAATAATCTATCAGCGTTTGAAGTTCTCCATCTTTCCACTGTTAACGATGTTCCTTCTAAGTCTTCACCAAAGTTGTCTTGAGTTGGTATACCTTGTTCGTCTTGAAGTAATTTTGAGTATGGGTTTATAGTTAAATTATTATTTGGATACAATGGTCTTTTAACACCGTGGGAATCTATCCAAGATAAAGCTACGTAGTTAACATAGTCTTGTGGTATAACTAATGATAAACTTTCTGGTATTGTAAGCTCTTGTGATTTAATGCTTTTTAAAGTATCATAACTAAATTCTTGTAATGATCTTTTAGCAAAAAATACTACATCAGATTTCTTGGCTGTTTGAATTATTTTACCATCTCCTACGTAACCAACCATGTAATTATCAACCACGTCGTTTAGTTTTATATATTGATATGTTCCATAGTTTTCTTCAACAGTATCACCAATAGCTTCTTCTGGAATAGTAGTAGCATATTGACCTCCGTCTAATATTTTAAGTTGAACAACAATAAACAAATTGTTAACAGGCGCAACGTTAAAAGTTATAGTGTTATTAACAATATTGTATTGCAAAATATATTCAGTCCAACTTCCAGGAAAACCAGTTGTGCTTGTGTATATTTTAAAATTGTTTAAAGCATAATTTACATTATTAGGATTCCATGAGTCAACGTCAGTAAACACTAAACTAGTATCAAACGTTGTGGTAAAAGGACCTGTTGTTCCATTTCCTCTAAAGCCTTGCGCACCTTGATAATATTGTTGATTTGTTTCTGTTATTAAAGCCATTTATTAAGATTTTTCGTTAGCCGTTGCTTCTTGTGCCTCTGCCGCAGCGGTTTGTATTATAGTAGGATCATTTATTATTATACCACAGTATTTTAATATATTAGTTATCAGCGAAATTTGTTCTGATGTATCTAATTCAAACTGTATAGAATTAGCACTATCATATATATACTGGCCCAGTGTACCAACTGTAAAAGCCCATTTTGGGTCGTTAGGTTGAAACACGCAATTGACAGTTAAAGAGTTTGGGATAGGATTAACCACTATCATTAATTGTTGAACTAGTGATGGATTAATTAAAGTTGTAGTTTGTGTAGTGTAGCAAATAGGATATTGAGTAGTTGGAGCGGTTAGTTTAGATCTTGTTATCTGACTAAAATCGCTTTTACTTGCTAATTGAGTAATAGAATCAAATTGAGGGTTTGTTGTATTATATGTAGATATTATTTGGCCTAATTTATTAATAGTATCTGTGCCTTGATACGTCCAACCTAAGTTTACAGTATTATAAGTAAACGTAGTGTCTCTTTCAAAAGGATAAAGCTTATAAGCGCTGTCTTTAAACATGTTAAAAAACTCCGTATCGTTTTGTTGATTGTTTTGATTAAACCTATTTAACTGGTTACCATCTGGAAAATATGATTGAAATATTTCGTTTTGCACTTGAACAGCAAGACTGTTGAACTCCGCTGGAGTTACATAACCTCTTTGTTCTTTGTTTAAGATGTACAAGACCGTTGTATATACTGTATTTATATTTACCATTTATTTTTATTTTATATACTAAGAAGGCGGTCGGAACCGCCCTATATTAGTATCACTTGTTTTTATAGCTTTTTATCTATAGATTTGTAAATTTCCACACCTTCGTCTGTTTTTAAGAACGCAGCAAACGCTGAATAAGGGTTTTCATCAAACGGAACGTTCATTAATTTCCTGTTATTTGTTCCCCAATGGAAAGTTCTTTGATCTTGTGATAAATTTATTATACCAGCTTCNCGAGCTTTTATTGCAAAATTTCTAAGCACTACGTTTTCATCATTAGCCAAGCTAATAAACATACCTGCGTTGTTCTTTGCGAATAATAATAAATCTCTTTTAATTTCTTTAGAACTCATATTATTTACTTCTGAACCTTTTTCAACTCTTAGTATAGCTTCTGCGTGGTCAATATCTATTTCACGAGCAGCATTCATTGCGTCAATTTCTAAGTTCAAATCTTCTAAATCATATTTAGCTTCTTCAACTGCACTATACTCTTCATATATTCTATTCTTTAAAGGGTGATATATTGAAAGTAATTTTTGTAGGTTTTGTTCATTTTTAGGAACTTTTAAAAATCCGTCTCTAAAAGTAATGTGACCCATTGTGCATTCTCCTTTTTGTTCATCTACTAAAGGCGAATCTTGATTGGTAGCAAATTTAATTTCTCTTTGCTTTCCTGACTTTTCATCAAAATATAACAAAGCATGTTTTTTAGTATGCTTACCAGGTATTGTTAAAGTTAAAGGAGATTTATTTCCTTTTAAATAATAAATTCTATCTCTTATTTCCCAACTAGGTTTAGCTGGTGGCGCTACTTTTGTAGCTACCGGCTGAGGTGCAACCTCAATAGTTTCTGCTTTAGCTTGTTTAGCCATAATAT
>JGI24003J15210_10000562_pt1 | contig 15923 bp, 23 predicted proteins | sample LinPmetageLP28_FD_15210 | JGI IMG/M metagenome (IMG submission 15210)
AACTTGTTCATAATATACTCTTTGCGCGTCGGCAACCAGATTATCAAAGTCGGCCCCTGATAAAACTAATCTTCTACCTTTCATTGATTGTATATTATAATGGTCTAATATTAAATCTACTATTACTGAATCTATTTGTGATTTTTTCATTCTTCTTCTTTATCTTTATCTTCCCAAGTCTTCATTTTTTTAATAGTCCAACCTAGATTATCAGAACTCTTTGGGGTTTCCATAATCTTTTTTTCTTTCGTGTTTAATATGAAAAAACAATTATAACACAATGTTCTCAAATTACTCAAATCTCTGTTTGACTTATCTTTGTCGATATAATCCAACAATAAAGGTGATTGTGAATCTGATTTTCTAAATTCTGAATATCCACAATTAGAACATTCTTGAATTAACCAACCAGCTTTAATTAATCTGTTTAATAGTTTGTGGTCGGGGTAGTTAGGGTGATTACCACCTAATATGCTTGATAACCAACCCTCGGTATTAAACCTATCCCCACCTTTGTTAACACCAACTCCTGCTGCATTTTTGTTTTGTTCAAAAACATCATACATCTTAGCGTATTTCTTAAATGTATTGTAGGATACTCCCAAAAACTTCGAAGCGGCTCGGATAGACCTCGTGTTTTGAATAGCCCACTCAATTTTAGATTTTGGAATTGGTTTACTCCTGAAAGGATTTTTCTTATGTCTTTGTGGTTGAACTAATCCTCTACCAAAAGCATTTTCAAGTTCATCTAAACTTTCTTGATACTTTTTTTTCTTTTCTTCGTTCATTTTTGTTTTTTATATTTTTTCTTATAATTAGGTTTCTTACCTGTATATCTTTTCTTAGGTCTTTGTTTTAATAGTTCTTCTTTTAACATTTTTCTTTGTAATCTTAAACCAATTATTTCATTGTCTAAATCACTATATGTTCCCGATGCTAGTATTGACATTGCTGTCACACCCATCAGGCCGCCTATTAAAATACCTATTGTAAATAGAATCCATTCCATTTTACTCCTCCTCTAAAAATTCACTATTCTGATGTATTAAAATTAACGAACCACTATCCTCGTTTGGATTTTCTTCATAATCCAATCGGACATTTACCGCTTCATCATAAATAGTTTTTTTTAATTTGTTCAATTCCTTATCGGAATCAATATATTTGTTTAACTTGTTGTTCTTCTCTGTCTGACTTAACTTCATATAACCTCTCAAAATCATCTTTACTTGGTATTTGTTTTTTCAAATAAAAATATTGTTTCGCTTCTTCCATATCTGCTAAATTATCTTGAACATCTACTATTTCTTTTGCTGTTTTGTTTACTAACGTATATTTACCCATATAACTTCATCAAATCCGTATAACCACCGATAACCTTTTCATTCACAACTATTGTTGGAATTGCTAACCTACCGGTCAGTTCTATTAATCTACTTCTACTTATACCTTGAGTGTCAATATTAATCTCCTCATAAGGTATATTTTTCTCTTCGAGAAATCTTTTAGCGGATACACACCCTGAACACCAATCCGCTGAATATATTACTATCTTATCCATTACTCACCTAAAACTTTTTTCTTTCCACCATCATACTCGTATGCGTGTCCGTTTTCTATTAATAGGTCGTTCAATGATTTTTCTTCACCATCAATAAATATCTCACCAAGTAATCTACCATATTTACCAACTCCGTGTGATTTTACTGTGAACTTACCATCATTTCTTTCCAACATTTCCTTGGTGTATGCTTTAGCTTTTAAACCTAACTTTTTTTCTTCAAGGTTTCGTGTTCTACTTTCCCAAGTATCAACGTTTACAAATCTAATTCTTTTCTTTACTTGAATATTAAATCCACAATCAATATAAGCGTCGGCTGTATCTCCGTCAACTCCTCTAATTAATGTTGCATTGTATATCCAAGGGTCTAATTTTTTACCCATTTTATTTCTCCATAATGTTTAAACATTTCGTATAGTAATAAATATAAGTTTATTTAAGTTTTAATCCCTTTATTTTGTCCAAAAACTCTTCTATTGTATAATCTCTCATCTGTTGGTCAAAGATACTAATCTCTTCTAATTTATCTGGATACTTTTCCACTATGTTCATTAGGATTTTAAATCCATCTTCGGTGTGGAATGTACTGAAACTAATCTCACCCAATGTATTTGTTGAGTTAATTGCATCCTTTTCGGTATCACCTTTCATTAAGATATAGAAAGTCATTCTGAACCAAATGGTATTTCTAATTGTTCTGATTTTTCCCAAGCTACACCAGATGCATTATTTTCCCAATCTTTTTCTGGTCTTACTTCACAATTAGTATCCCACACACCACTTAAGGTATGCATATCTAAACCTAATTTATTACCGAAATCAATCATCGCACTAACATCTTTTGGAAAACATTTACCACCAAAACCAAACTTTCCATCTGGTCCTGGAACATTCATATGTGAGTGTCCTATTCTTCCATCTCTTATGAAACCTTCAACTGCCATATTCCAATCTGCTTCACACAAATCAGAAACTTGTCTCATTTCGTTTAAGAAAGATACTTTAGTTGCAAAGAAACAATTATTCATATATTTTATTAGTTCTGCTGTTTGATAATTTGTTTCAATAACTGGGATGGTATCACCAAATCTCCAACGATATAAATCTGCTACTTTATTTGTATTTTCTTTATCACCACCCAATATATAACGAGTTTGATTTATAAAATCAAAGTTAGCACTTCGTTCTGTTAAAAACTCTGGATTAAATACCAAGTTTAAGTTTTGATATTTTTGTTGAAGCTTTTTAGTTGTTCCAGGTGTTATGGTGCTTCTTATCAATACAATGTTATCAACTGCTGGAACTAATTCTAAATGTTTTGGTTCTATTTCAGCAGTTATTTTAGATATTTCTTGTAATGCGTCTTCTACATAACTTAAATTTATACTTCCGTCTGAGTTTGATGGTGTTGGGACTGATAAAAATATAAAGTCTGAATTTACCACAACATCTCCCAAAGAGTGTAATGACTTTGATTTGTCTTTATCATAGATATACATATTATCTATATCACAACCTGTTTGTGGTGAAAATCCAAACTCTACCGCCGAACCTACAAATCCTCTACCAACTATACCAAGATTATACATCTAATCCCATCTCCTTTTTATATTTTGGAATCCAAGTATTAATATTTCCTTTTGGTTCCCAACCTAATAGTTCCCTTGCTTTTGAATTGTCTGCTAATGTTTCTGGTGGTTCAATAACTGGGTCTACATTTACTTTGTTATCACCAATCATATCTGCTATCTCATTGATAGAACGATTATCACCATTACCAATATTAATTACTTCACCATTACCAACCTTTTCTGATTGTGATGCGAGTATATTTGCATTAACAACATCACCAACATAAGTGAAATCTCGTCTTTGTTCACCATCACCTCTGATTGTCATTGGTTCACCTTTTAATAATTGGTCTACAAATATACCAATAACCATAGCATAAGCTCCACCAACATTTTGTCGTTCACCATAGATATTAAAATATCTTAATGATACGGTTTCTAATCCGTATACTTCGGAAAACATTTTACACATAACTTCACCATAATATTTTTGTGCTCCATACGGGGACAATGGATTTACCGGGTCTGATTCTACTGATGGTAATTTCTCGGTATTTCCGTAGGCTGATGATGACGCACTATATACGACTCTCCTCACACCTGCGTCTGAAGCACATTTTAAAACATTTAAAGTTCCGATTGTATTATTTACTTCATACTCAACGGGTTCTTCTATTGAAGGTTGAACTCTCGCTTTAGCGGCTAGTAAAAATACTGAATCCGCTCCCTTCATAACTTCTGTCATATTCTTATCTTGTTTAGGGTCACTAATATCTATATATTCCAACTTAACTTTTGGATTAATATTTTCTCTCTTACCCGTTGATAAATTATCTATTACTACTACTTCGTGGTTCTGTTCTACAAGTTTGTCTACAATATTACTACCGATAAAACCTGCTCCACCTACTACTACATATTTCATTATTTTTTCTCCAATTTATTATCATATTTTTCAGTTGCTTCTACATCATTTGTTCTATTATTATCGTGGAAACGATAACGATATAGTGGCATCCTTAAATGATACATTTTATATTCTTCTAAAAATCTTCTGTTTAAGTCGTGTCCTTCTCTCATCTTAAAACTATCATCATAAAAACCAAGATTAGCAAGTGATTCATAAGTATACATTATACCACACGCTACAAATTCTTCTTTTGAATTGTGTCTAGACAATAATTCTGCTGTATCATTGACTTTAAAATAGTCACACGCTACCGCTTGATAGTTACAATCTGTATTCATTACTCTTGGTCCAGAATTTGATTTCAGAAAGTTTGATAGGACATATAAAAAATGACTTGAAACATAATCATCACAATCAACACGAACAAAGTATTTGGCCATTGATGTTTTTAAAATTTTGTTCAATGATGTTGGTAATCCTAAATTCTTCTCATTATTAATCACTCTGATGTTCATATATTCTTTAAAAATATCAATAACATCATCTAATGTTTCGTCTGGGTCATCATTGACTACTACAACTTCATATCTTGATTTCTCTAATGTCTGTGAATTTAAACTTCTTAGACAACGATGTAACCACTCTTTTTGTTTATAAACACAAACTGCTACAGTAATTTCATACATAATTCTATTACACTCCTAAATGCTATTTCTTGACTATCTGTTGTTACTCCTGCTACGTGTGGTGTTAGAGTTAAATTTTCATACTCACCACTATCATATAAATTATATAATTCTGAATGATGTGGTGTTGATATATTTTGTTCATCTACAATCACATCAGCAGAATAATAAATCTCTCTTGACTTTATCAGTAAACTTATGTATCTTTCATCTACAACTTCACCTCTTGAAGTGTTAACGACCACAAGACCCTTTTTAAAGTCTTTAAAGGTATCATATGTGATTAAATTTCTACTTGTATCATTTAATCCACAATTAATTGAAACAATATCTACATCTTTCATTGATTCAATACTTGAAACTTTGTTTCCATTTTCAAAAACACCGGGGTCATAAAATTTATAATCCATACCAAACGCAGTTGCATATTTAGAAACATTTTTACCTATCCTACCATATCCAATTATACCAATAGTTTTTCCAAACAATTGTTGAGTTCTTAAATTTTCTTCGTTATTTTTCTCTCTCCAATATCTTGTATTGTTAGTTGCTTGTCTAAACTTTCTCATCGCGTTCATAATATGTAACCAAGTAAACTCTGATGAAGCTGTTATTTTATCTAAGGATTCTCTATCGTCTAATAACGAAACAAATTCTATTCCTCTTTCTTCTAAGTAATCTAAATCAATATGTGTATTTCCTGTTGAAGGTGTCGCTACTATTTTTAAATCTTGACACCACTCATTGTTAAGTGATTCTTCGTTATATTTGAAATCACTACCAGGATTAGTTATTAATATTTCTGGGTAAACACTTTCTTGTAATCCCCAATCAAATAACAAATCATCTTTTATATTAATAAAATTTGTTGGACAATCTATTTGAACTCTAACCATTTAACTCCTTTAACATTATTTCTGCTAATTTTAAATCCATTTCATTATCTATGTTTACTGAATATTTATCTTCCATTACATAAGGTCTTGAAATTTTTCCGTGTCTTGTTCTTTCGTTTATTAGTGTATCTCTTTTCATTGAATAGATACCACCATTTCTAATATAACACGGCTCTAAATCTTGTCTTCTACCAGCATCTCCCTCTGGATATTCTGAACAAAAGTCTTCAATCAAATCATCATCAGTAATTCTTTTCATTCTGACGGGGTGTTTATCAGTCATTTGAGTTACTGAAATAACACTATCCGCTTGAGTTTCTATTAATTTTTCAACAGCTTCTTTTATGTGAGTTTCATTTCTCAATGGACAAACTACTGGAAGTTCAACAACATAATCATATTTATTTTGTTTTAATTCTTCGATATGTTCTACTACCCAATGTAGTGAGTCAACCGATAAAACATCATCACCAGACAATTCTTCTGGTCTTTTAGTTGTATTAACTTCTTCTTGTCTTCCAACTTCTAATATTTCATCTGAATCTGAACTAACCCATATATCATCAAACATACCACTCTTTTTTGCAGATTCAATAGTCCAACTCATTAATGGTTTTCCATTAACTTCTCTAATGTTCTTTTTATGAACACCCTTTGAACCACCTCTAACTTGTAATACACATAATATTTTACTCATTTGTCCAATCCCAACGACCTGTATAATCTCTTCTTGTTTCAAATTCTACATCTTGATAATCTTTACCTAAAAACTTACTTGTTTCTTCTCTCATTTTAATATAGTTAGTTAATTCTAACATTTCATCAGGAAGTATTGAGAACTGATTATCTCTACCAGGTAAATTTTTGTCTATTGTAAAATGTTTTTCAATCCAATCAACACCATATTCTAATGATTGTTTTGCAACTTCAATACCTTCACAATGGTCTGAATAACCTATTTCAAAATTATCTAATCCAGGTGTTTGTTCACACAATTCTCTTAACAAATTAATCTTTGGTAAATTTGCTCTACTTGGTTCACAAGGATAAGATGAAACACAATGCATTAAAATTAATTTTTTATTTCCACAATCTTGTGCTGTTGGAAAATGTTTACAAGTATTTTCTAAGTTTGATTTTATCTCTGAAAACTTTGAAGTTCCTGTTGACATAAAAACATCATCAAAAAGAGAAAAAGTATATTTTAATAATTCTTTATTTCTTGACTCCATACTTGGAATTTTAACGCTCCTATCTGAAAAAGAGTTGTGTCTTTTTTCTGAATTTCTCAACGCTGTCATATTTTTCATTCCAAACCCAGTACATAAAAACTTCATACCTATATCTCTACAAACATCTTTTACTTCTCTTAAACCATTTGGATAACCACCTGATAATTGAGCTTTCTCGTAAAGTTCCCTACGACCATCTGTATCCCAAGGCCCAGGTTTTAAATATTTGGTATCAAAGTATTGAAACTTTGCGTATTCAGCACCACTATCTTTAGCGGCTTGAACCATTTCTTTACATAATCCCATATCATCTATGTAGTTAAATCCTATTTCAGCTATTATTTTTGTCATAATACTCCTTGTATGGAAATGGTGTGTCGTTAAACCCAACCATTATTCTTTTTAAATTAAAATTATTTAAGTCCCCGTCATTGTCACCATTGATTGCTGATGGACATATTATAATTCCTGATTCTTTTAGGTAATCAATTACCTTTTGATTGTAATGATGTTTTTGTCCTTCTGGATAACTAAATAAAGTTATATCTCTATCTAATTCTTTCGATAGAAGTTCTAAACAAACACCAATCTCACTTGATAATTCCTTATCTGTTAGATAGGACATTATTTCGTGATTGTGTGTGTGTCCACCAATTTCAAATAATGGATTTTCATCAATCTCTTTTACTTGTTCCCAAGAAAGATTTTGTATGTCTGGATACGAATATTTTGCATCAAGACCAACTGCTGTAAAAGATTGTTTGAAATATTCTAATTCATTATCTCGTCTTCTTGGACTACAACTTTTTAGATAACTTTTAAAAACTTCTGCAAATTCTTTCTTACCTTCTTCAGATTCAACATTGAAAACTCTATCATATGCTTGTAAATAATATTGGTATGTATTTGAATATGTAATATAATAATCTACCATATCAGTCCAATACATTCTATTTGTTGGATAATATTTATAATCCCTATTGTTTATGAAACCAGTTGAAACAAAGAATGTTGCTGGTAAATTATATTTTTCTAATATTGGAACAGCGTTGTGATATAGATTTTCATATGAATCATCAAAAGTAATTGCTACATTATCTTCTGGTCTATATTGTATCCAATCTGTTAGTGAAACTACTTTTTTGTTTTCACTTAACCATTTCATTTGTTTTTCAAAATCATCAACACCAATATGTTTTCCATTATAATTTAAACAACCACCAATATCTCGTGAGTCTTTTTTCCAATCAGTCACTCCGTGATATAATAAAATTTTACTCATTGTCATACCTCTTGTAATCATTAAAAATATCTTCTGTTAAATACTTGTCATCTAAACTCATTGCTGTATAATAATCCCCAAGATTTTCTTGTTTTGTTCCTTTTACTTTTCCACCCTTTTCTTCAAATAAATTCAATGTTCTTAACATCATATCAGTTGCTAACATTGTAGTGTGATATCTTAAATGATATATCTCTTCAACTTCTGTTAGTGATATACCACCATCCATAAGAATATCACCCGTATCTAAATCCTCATCAACATAATGAATTGTAACATTTATTTTATCAAAGTCTTCGTTTTTTATAGCCCATAAATCAGAATCTAATCCACGATAACTACTAGCATCTCCTCTATGAATATTTATAGTACCCCATTTAGGGATATTAAAAATATAAGGTTTAACTATTCCTGTTCCAAAAGTAATTATTAAATCTGGATTCATTGACTCTATATGTTTCTGTAAATGTCGGTTGTTGACTGAGTGAACTTCTACTATTTTCTTTTTTAAATCATCTGACAAATCGTTTGGAACTTCGTTTTCAAAAAACTTATCTTCAAATTTATCTGCGAGATTGTCGTGGAATGGACCAGTTGGATAATCTTTTTTCAGAACTTTGCGTTCATAGATTATACCACAAATATCGTGGTGTTTTGCTATCTTATTTATAAAATAAGTATGATGTTTAGTTTGTGTCGATAGAATCAGAATCTTCATTATAACCTTTAGTAATAAGTATCATTCAATTGCCCCTAATTAAATTTTTTCTTTACTTCGTGTAAGTTTTTTAACGAACTTATCTTCAAATGAAATATTGTATACATCATTTCACCCAATTCACCACTATCACCGAGTATATCTCCGAGATTTATAAGAAAATTATATAACTCATTTGTAAGTTCACTACCATCAAAACGAACTACAATCCCATTATCAATTTTATCATCATAATGACCAACTCTTTCTTTTAGTGGTCTTATTGTGTTTGGTTGTTCTTTGTGAATATACATATCCACTTCTCTTTCATTACAATCTGTAAAGATATTAGAACACCAAGGTTCTAATTGATATAACATTGATAAATCACAATTTTTAATTCTAAATGCTATATCATACTTTGGTATAATAATAGGATACATAAGTGCATCGTGTTTAACTACACTACCCCATTTTCTAATAAATTCTCTTGTTGAATTATTCATTAAATTCTGCCATTCTGACGATTTTTGTGAATGGTCTTTTGTTAATTTTCCGTGTTGAAATTGACCACCTCTCGCTGTTAAATGGTACACAAATGAATTCCAAGATTGAATTAGTTCCATACCACCNAATACCATACGATTAAACAAATCAGAATCTTCTCTTGCTGATTTAAANCNATAATCGTGTCCACCTATTTTTTCTAAATCTTGTTTGTGAATTAACCAAGGTGCGAAACAACCTTCAGTTGTTTTTTCTTTATATTCTTCTTTACATTTTTCAACAAACTTATCAAATCCTTTTTCGTCAAAACCTTCATCAACATCTTGTTCAGGCCACATACCAAAATTCTCAACGATTTTCTCTGGACCTTCGGGATGTAGTGGTGGTTCTATTCTTGTTGAACAAACTACTACTCCTCGTTTCCAATGTTTAAACGCGTGATAATCAGCATCTTTACCTAACATCATATCTGCGTGAAATATCATACCAATATCTGTTGGAGCATTATAAATAAGATAATCATAAGCTTCTCCAATACCATATAGTCCATCTCTTTCGTTTAACTTGACTATTGTATTTTCGTCTTTGTTTTCCATTAACCACTCGTAACACTTATCGTCATTAGAATCTACCAAAATATGTATGTAGTGGTCTTTTCTAAATGAATTCTTTCTGATACTTTCTATAGCTACCTTTACATATCTCAAATTATTTTTACTTGGAATACAAAAAGTTATTCTTGGCATATATCTTTCTTTTTTCAAATGATGTGGTGGGTTTCCAAATTCGTGTTTGATATTTCTTTTGTGTTGTTTACTTTTTGCCATCGTCTGTTCTTCCCAATAACCCTTTCGTTATTGATTTATCTTTTGTATATTCTGGAAGTATATCTGCTATCTCAATCACTATTCTTTTTACATCATCTTTTGACATATGTAAATGTAGTGGTAATGATATTAGTTCTGAACTAATCTCGTGAGCGTTTTTACAAGTTCCGTGTGCGTAATTATACATTGGATATTGTGTGTTGTCTAAATAATGAACACCACAATAGATATCTCTTTTTGATAATTCTTCTATTACAAAATCTCTTAGACCTTTTTTGATTCTGATTGGATATAGGTGTCTTGAATGAACTCCCTCAATCAATGTATTTTTTACTTCTTGAATTGTTTCTAACCCAAGTAGGTCAAAATAATAATCATAAGTTTCAGAAAGTAAATTTCTGTATTGGTTGTCTTCATCTAAATATTTTAATTGAACCAATCCAATTGCTCCCATAAGTGCATTTCCGTGATATTTATATCCAACATTTGGTACATCATATTTCCAATTGTAAGTTCCTTTATTGTATCTGTCGTGAGTAGATTTATCAATACCTAACCAAGACAATTGTCTCGCAAGTTTGTCATCTTCTTCGTCTTTAAAACAAATCATACCACTATCTGCGGTTGGTAAGTTCTTCACTGCTTGAAAACTAAATACCGAAACATCAGCATCCCAACCAACTTGGTTCGTAGCTGCAGCTGAGAATTGTGAATATACTCTCCATATTTTAGTTCCTGCTAAATGAGCCGCGTCTAAAATCAATGGTATATTTTGTAAATTACAAATCTCTCTAATCTTATCATATTGTCCAATATTACCACCTATACCCACAAACATAACAGCTCTAGTTTTGTCCGTTATATTATCTAAAATTGAGTCTGGGTCTAAACATAAACTATCATCTACATCTGCGAATACTGGTTTTAGATTTTCATACATAATCGCATGATTAGTAGAAACAAATGTTAATGGTGTCGTAATAATTTCATCTCCGTCTTCCCAACCATATTTTTCTTTGAACACTTTAAGTGCTAAATGTAGTCCTGCTGTTGCTGATTGTAGAAAATGAGCATTTTCAAAGTCTGTATAATCTTTCCACTCTTCTTCAAACTCAATAGCTTTTCCACCCATACCAGTCCAACTAGTATCTAAACACTCTTGAATTTCTTTTAGAATTTCGTCTGTTCTGTATTTTGGTTTTAATACTTGAATTTTATCCATTGTTTACTCTTGCTAGTATTTCTTTTTCTTGAATAACTACCAAGTCTCTTTTTTTATATTCTACCTCTACACCTGAAAACTTAGAAAATAAAATTGTTTCACCTTCTTTTACTACTTCACAATCTTTACCAACAGCTATAACTTCAGCTTGTTTTGGTAAGTTTGTATCATTTATTGTGTCTGGTAATATAATACCACTTTCTGTTCTCTCGTCTTTTTTTACTACTTCTACTAATACTCTATCTAATAATGGTTCAATCATTTTCTCTCCTATGTTTTTCACTCACTAATTTATTTGCTTGTACTAAACTATCTGGTGTTCCGGCGTCTGACCAAAAACCTTCAAGTTCACTATAAGTTGTTTTTCCTCTGTCAATATACCAGTTAATCAAATCAACAACCTCTAATTCTCCTCTTTCTGAAGGTTCTAGTGTATTGATTATATTCCAAACTTCATTATTGAACATATAAAGTCCTGTTACTGCATAATCTGATAATGGTTTTTCTGGTTTTTCTTCTACCTTTAACAAATGTCTTCCTGTTCCGTGAAATACTGGAACTCCAAATCTTTCTGGGTCTGTAACTTCTTTTAAGAAAATATGACACCAACTATCAAAATAGTTTAGTTTTAAATCACTAAAATTATCTTCAAAGATATTATCACCAAGACAAACAAAAACATTGTCTGTTCCTGCGAATTCTTTACACAAACCTAACGCTTGTGCGATACCACCAGGTTTCTCTTGAACTCTGTATGTAATATCCATATCATATTCACTACCACTTCCTAACTGATTCATAATCTGTCCACAATGTTCTTTTCCTGAAACAATACAAACTTCTTTACAACCAACTTCTTTCAAAGTTTGTAGTGGATAATAAATCATTGGTTTATCATAAACTGGTAATAATGATTTATTAAATATTTTTGTTAATGGAAACAACCTTGAGCCGTGTCCACCTGCTAATATTACACCTTTCATTCCATTCTCTCCCCAATAATACAAGCGTCTGGTAATTGTCTAAATGGTGGTTCTTCATATTTCAATCTAGCTTGTCCAGCTCCACATTCAGTCATATACTTTGAAAAACGATATTGGTCTGATAAGTATTTCATACCTTGTTGTCCAAATACTTTTGTAAATTTATATCCATTAAGATATTCAGAAGTATTTCCATTAGGGTCTCTTGAATCACTTCCATCAGGCATTTCAATTAGTGGAAAGTTTACATAATCAAATCCACCTATTTCTCTAATATATCCCATTTTAGAAGCGAAGAAACTTCCTCTCATTGACCAACATTGTAATGGTTCCTCATATAAATGTTGATTTTCCTCTTTAGCATAATCTTTCCAAGTATAACCATTCTTTAACCAATAAGATAATCTTGCTTCCTCTAATGGATTAATATCCCACGGGTAATTCCAACCATTACCAACAACTTTTGTTGTAGGATTTAAATTGAAATGGTCCACACAAAGGTTTATAAAAGACCAATCGTGGATAATCATATCGTCTTGAATAAAGAATAAGAAAGTATCATCATCTAGATTCATATCATTCAGAACTTTATCATATGCTCCCCATTCTAGACCAATGTTTTCGTACTCTTTATAATCAAATTTATCTTTAATTATCTGTGGTGGTTTCTTATGGCAAGTCCACATCACATCTAAGTTTTCATTTTCTTCTTTTAATTCGTATAGTGCATCAATGAATTCTGTTTGGTTCTTCTTTCCATCCCATTCGTCATACCACCAACCACATACTATAAATTGTATTTTCATTATAATGAATCCCAACCTTTCGGGTCTAATAGTGCTATATCACTTTCAACCATATTTTTAACTAATCCTTTTAAATCTGTTTTAGGTGTCCAACCTAATTCATATTTAGCTTTACTTGCATCACCTCTTAGAACATCAACTTCTGCTGGTCTCATAAATCTAGGGTCTTGTTTTATATATTTTTCCCAGTTTGTGATACCAACTACTTCAAAAGCTGAATCTAAAAACTCTCTAATTGTGTGTGTTTTACCTGTTGCTATTACAAAGTCATCTGGTTCATCTTGTTGTAACATTAACCACATTGACTCAACATAGTCTGGTGCATATCCCCAATCTCTTTTTGCTTCTAAGTTACCAAGTGTAATGAAATCTTGTAGTCCGTGGTGAATTCTTGCAATCCCATCAGAAATTTTTCTTGTAACGAATTGTTTTCCTCGTCTTTCTGATTCGTGGTTGAACAAGATACCACACGCGTTAAACATATCATATGATTCACGATAGTTTTTAGTAATCCAATGAGCGTATAATTTAGAAACACCATAAGGACTTCTTGGATAGAAGGGTGTTCTTTCTGTTGCTGGATTTTCTATCATACGACCAAACAATTCTGATGTAGAAGCTTGATAAAACTTTGTATTCATATTCAATGTTCTTATTGCATCTAACATTCTCAATGAACCTAAACCTGTTACATTAGAAGTTTGTTCTGGAGTATTCCAACTCTCGGCTACAAATGATTGTGAACCTAAGTTATAAACTTCATCTGGTTTACTTGTTGACAATGCAGATAATAGTGATGTACTATCCGTTAAATCTCCTGTTATAAATTCAAAGTTTTCATTAAGCTCCAAATGACTCGTATTGGTCCTGTTTTTAATTGATGAATGTCTTTCCATACCAAAGACTTTATAACCTTTCTCTAATAAGAAATCGGCTAAATGACTTCCATCCATACCATTTATTCCTGTTATTAACGCTCTTTTCATTTTGTTTCTCCTTTTAATCTTTCTTCTTGTTCGTTTAGTTCATCTTTCTCAGTAAGACGCATTTCAATAACTTTTTCTAAATTTGAATTGAAAAAATCTGGTAAAAAGAAACTGTTAATTTGTTTTCCTAGAAAAAGTATTCCTGGTTCGTGGTAGAATTCCATACTGTGATAATTTAATTTTGTTGTTAATGTACTAATCCACTTTTGATTTTCTGGAAACATTACTCTACCAAAAATATTCTCAACTATATGACCCCAATTTGCTTTAACATATCTTTCACCAAGTAACATTAATGATACTCCTAAATTTTTTCTCCTATATTCTTTTTTTATAACAATTGAATATTCGATAGCTTTCATTTCTATATCAAACATAAAAGTCCATAACGCAATCATCTCTTTTTTCTTGTTAAATATTACAATATTTTGGTAGTTCTGTCTAGTAGAATGAAAAAAGTCCTCCCAAGATTTGGAATATTGTAAATCTAATGACCAATTCTTGGTTGTTGATTCACATTCACTAACAAAGTTTTCAAATTCTTTGTAATCTTTCACATCTAAAAGATTTCCCACTATATATTTTTTTTTATCAATTACCATTTTTACCTCGTTTTATTCTATTAGGTGAACCATCTATAATCGGCATTGCTCTCACAAATTGATATTCGTCTATCTCTGGTAATCTACCATATTTTAATTGAAATTCTGTCATACTATTTATTTCAAATTCTTCTAAATGTTTTGGTCGTTTTGTAAAATCATCATCTGGAAAACGACTTGTTCTTGATGCGAAATGATAGATATTTGATTTATAAGTTAAACCAATCTTAAATCCTTCATTTTGCATTCTAATAAATAAATCAGCATCTTCCCAATACATTGGTGCAAATCTATCATCATTACCACCGATATAATCCCAATCTTCTTTTTTAATTAAACCACTCACACCTTCTGCTTTTCTGATAACTCTATCTTGGTTTAGTTCTGAAAACTCATCACACCAATCTAAAAAATATTCTTCATTGAAGTCGTGGTGGTAAGCTCCAAACAAATCTAATGGAACAAAAACCGTACCTGGTCTTTCATTGTCGTTGAAAATATCTGGTTGTATTCTATTACTGAAAACTATTCCTCTGTTGTTTCCAACCATTTCATCATAACACTCGAACAAATGTTTGTCCCAATTTCTTGAAACATAAATGTCTGCTTGTAAAAAGTTTATAAATTCTGTCTTTACTCTATCAGCACAATAATTCATTCCACCACCAATACCTCGTCTGACTTCATTTCCTACTTCTACATAAACATCTAAATTATATTTTTCTTTATTTTCTTCCAACCATTCATTCGTTCCGTCATCTGAATTTTCAGAATAAATAATAAATGGACAATCTTTATCATAAGAGTTTTCTCTTACTGATTTTACTACTAATGGAAGATAATTTATTCCATTGTAAACTGATATACATACGGTTTGTTCTCTCATAACTCTACTCTCGGTATCGATTTATCTGCTGGATTTCTATCAGAACATATCTTAAAGTCTATCCCTTTTTCTTTTAACCATTTATGAATAAATGGAACACTATCTGTAACTAATTCTATTTCTTTCTTTGTCATAGGTGTCGGTGCATATTTAATGTTTTGTTTTCCCTCGTAGAAATGGTCTTGCCATTGTTCTTCGTTTTCATTACTACTATCAAATTTTGAAATATCTCCGATATCCCAACCAACCGTAATAATTTCTTTACAACC
>JGI24003J15210_10000567_pt1 | contig 15838 bp, 18 predicted proteins | sample LinPmetageLP28_FD_15210 | JGI IMG/M metagenome (IMG submission 15210)
AAATTAACTTATTTTAGAACTTTTTTTACCTTCTTTAGGAGATTTTATGGTCTTATTTTCATTTTCTCCTTAGATTTTTCTCTTACTTGTTATGGTAACAAATTTTATCCCTCTTTTTCTTTTTTCTTACCATAAGTCATCTAAATTCTTTCTTACCATTTTTCGTCTTATTTTATTTAGATCTTAATTTATTTCTTACTATAATGTTTTTTCTTCTCTCTTCTCTCTTTATCTTTTTATTATTTATTTTTTCTTACCTTTTTTCGTCTTATTCTTTTTTTAAATTCTTTTTTTCCTCTTTTTCTCTCTCTTTTTTATTTTTCTCTCTTTTTCTCTCTTTTTCTTTTTACAATATTTAATTTTGTAGTTTTTGTATTACAATTGTAATTTTTGTAACATTTGTATTTTAATGTTGTAGTAATGTTGTAAACTACAAAAACAATAGAATTCAATACTGTATTTTTTGTATTAGTATATTACTTATTGTAACGATTTAAAGAGAGAAAATCATTTAAATATACATTATGGACAAAAAGACCATTTCTGAAAAGATAATCGTTAAAAATAAACGACTTGTTTCATTTTACTCTGAAAACCCTTCAATTAACTTTGAGGCTGTTAATCTACTTTTTCTTGACTTGATTGAAAAACTTACACTCGATATGAACTCTACAATGACTTCTACTATTAATTCTCAAATTCTCTCTTCTGTTAACGAACTTAAACAAGATAATAAATCTATTCATTCTAATATTAAACTACTCTCTTCCGAACTTAACAACTCTATTAATTCTAAGTTCCAAGATTCAAAGAGAGAATATATCGAAGAAACTAAAAACATTATTTTCAATAATTTCTCTCAGAATAATGATTTTATTTCTAATCTATTAATCCAAAATACTTCTCAACTTGTTGATAAAACTACTCTATTATTAAATGATATTATCCCAAAATCTAATGAAACTCAATATAGACAATTAGAATCATCTATGACAGTGTTCCAAAAATCTATGGAGGAAGACACTAAAAAATTATTGAATGCTGTTGACAAAGAAGACTCTCTTGACAAATTCTATAATGTCTTTGAAACAAAATCAAATAACCTTTTGTTACAACCACTATATTCCTTTATCAATGCTACTGAAGAGAGAATTAATAAAAATGTTTCTTCTATTAATGATAGTAATAGTATTTCTTCCCATGAAAAGATATTTACCGATTTATCCGACTTTCTCGGAAAATACAGAAATTCAAGCTATAAAGGCCAATTCGGAGAAAATCAACTCGAAACTGTATTAAATCAACTCTATCCTACAGGAGAAATTCTCAATACTACTGGAACTCCTGCTTCTTGCGATTTTAGAGTCAATAGACAAAATTTACCTACTATTCTATTTGAAACCAAAAACTATGACAGAAATGTTACCATTGATGAAGTTAAAAAATTCATTAGAGATATTGACCAGCAAAAATGTCATGGTATCTTTCTCTCCCAACATAGTGGTATTACATCCAAACAAAATTATCAAATCGATATTAAAGGATCCAATATTCTCGTTTATGTCCATAATGTTGATTATTGTCCTAATACCATTAAAATTGCTGCTGATATTATTGATTCTCTCTCTGATAAACTTTCTGAAATTGAAGATAGCAATGAAATTATATCTATTCCACAAGAAGTTCTTGATGACATTAATAAAGAATATGCTACCTTCATCGAGAGAAAATCAAAGATAATTGAATACTCTAAGGAATTTATTAAAAAACTATCCACCGATGTTGATGATATTAAATTCCCTTCATTATCCAAATATCTCTCTATGAAATGCGGAAGCATTCTTAATGACGAAACTATTACTTGTGATATATGCCACCAATTTAAAGCCAATAGCAATAAAGCATTGGCTGCTCATAAAAGAGCTTGTAAACGAAAACAATCACAAATCAATAATTCAAATATTGTAATCAATACTCAAGCCAGTACTTTAGACAATTTTCTAGATAAAACTCCCTAATTTTTAGCCAAATTTTACTATTTATATTATATATATTATGTCTTCTTGTGTTAATCAAGTTTATGATACTCCCAATGCGAAGTTTCAAGCATCTGTGACTATACCTTCTCGATATGGTGGTGAAATTTTAGGAGGATACGACGTATCCTTAAATCAACTGATTTTTGCGTATGAAAATATATGTTATCCACGCGTCGTGACAGATGTAGGGGAAGGGTGGTCTTATGATTCAAGTTATTATGATAATAAAAATAAGACTGCTTTAGATGATAATTGCGATGGAACTTCTACTAGTGCTCCTGTTTTACTTTTTCCTACTCCTTCAGCTTATAAAATTTTTACTATTAAACAAATTACTACTTTTGTGGATCCCACCACTGCCACACCAATACTAGTATGTGGAGGTACTTGTACAAAATCTTCAACAGACGGTCAATATGGGTTTCTTTTTTCATGGTACCTAAATTCCGGTACACCATCTACAATATTAGATGGTGGTTTTTCAAATGGATCAACACCCGATGGTTGGTTTATAAACGATGACTCTACTCCGAATAATAATACTGAAATAAACACTATATTTGGTTATAACAATAATAATATAGTTGTGACGGAGGGGTATGGTATATCTCCCTGTACGATTATATACGGTGGTATAAAACAAGAAGATATTGGCGGTACATACTTAACGAGGCCTTTTTTAGAGAAAAAAAAATTTGGCGGTGATGGAATTGTTACAACAACATCTATTCTAGCTAATGATTTAACCGGTTATAATGACGCAAATACAGAAATAACAGTAGTAGATATAACTACTATTGTGAATCAAGGTCAGGGTCAGGGTCAGGGTCAGGGTCAGGGTCAGGGTCAGGGTCAGGGTCAGGGTCAGGGTCAGGGTCAGGGTCAGGGTCAGGGTCAAAATGATAATAGTTATAAATGTTTAGTTATATATCAAATAGAGAATGATTCCAACGCAACACAGAGTGTTCATATTAGGGAATTAGATATTTATGGTAATGAATGGAAAACTCTTGATTTTCCATTGCCTGAACAAAGCTTAAACCCACAGTCTCCATCGACTGCGACGGGTTGGGCTTCTTCTAATATAAAATATACTAGTAGTTGTGCCGCGGCCAATGGAACAGATGTGTGGTATATAGCTGCTACTGGAACACTAACAGGAGACGCTCCCGGACAATATCCAATGATATATGCTATTGGTTATAATGCTAATAAGACAGAATTGGAACTTATACAGAGTTTTTCAAATAACCGACAAGAAAGTTCCTTTTTCAACCCAGAAGGAGTTAAGATTTACATACCTGATCCACCTGGTCTTGGAGAAGATCAAGGCAGTCAAGGCTATAATGGAGTGGTTGCTGACTGGAAAAATAAACAAATCGACAATATTAGTTATATTACAAAAAGTGATATGAATTCATTCCTAACAACCTCCTCTGGCGATGACCTTTTTGTAACTTTATCTACTATCGATAGTCCTCAGACTAAATATATTTCATTTGTAGCCGCTTTAAACTCTATTCAATCTCAACAACCCATCGGAAGTACCAAAAGCGCGCCTTCAGGAATCGTATTTTTTAATAATCCAGATGTGAACCTTTTAAACGCTATTATCAGTAAAGATAGTCCCACTCAAACGAATGACAGTATAAAACTCACCAAAGATAATCAAAACCTAATTCAAGTTGAACTAGATAGTAAACTGTCTGGAACCTTGAATGATTTACAATTTAAACTAGCTTTTTGTTCAAGTAAATTACATTTATTCGCTTTTGGAAATTATGTTAATTCTCCATCAAGTGGTAGTATTTCTTCTTTCGCATTACTTAATGCTATTTCAAATATATGTTTATCCAAAGGAACACAAATCTTATGTGACCAAGGTATCATTAATATTGAAAAAATCAATACCAGAAAACATACTATTAATAATAGAACTATCAATCATATTACCCAAAGCATTCATACTGATGACTATTTAATTAAAATTAAAAAGAACTGTTTTTCTTCTAATAGTCCATCTAGCGATATTATTTGCTCTGGTGACCATAAAATCCTTTATAAAAACAATCTTATTGAAGCTAAAAATTTGATTAATGAAGTATATGGTATTGAAAAAATTAAAAATGATAAAAGAGTCTTATACAACATTCTAATGGATAAACACGAGGTCATTATGGCAAATAATACTCCTGTGGAATCATTACACCCACAAAATATTATTGCTATGTTCTATAATAATTACAATAACCCTCAAGCAAGAGAGTTTTTATCCGATAAAATAGGACAAATGAATAAAAATAACCATTATATTACTGAAGCAAATAAAACCAATTCTATACATCTAAGAAATGGAACCAGTAAAAAAACATCTATTCCTCTAAGAATTGGAAATAAGAAATAAGTTCTTTATTTTTAGTTCACTTTTTACAGCTCGTAATAAATAAATCTCCATAATATATTTTACTATTTATATAATATATATTATGTCAATACACTATAATTATAGAGGTGGAGGTGGTAATCAATCCACATCTCTTCCACCAGCTGATGATGATTTAGAGTCAATTAAAAGTGATGATTTAGAGTCAATTAAAAGTGATGATTCGGTTGAATCTCCTAGTGTTTTACTTATTACAACACATGGAGGATATCCTAGCAAAAAACTTAAACAATTTACATCTCCTACGAATATTAAAAAAATTAATGCTGTTACATCGGGTGTGTGTAATTATTTAGATTCCGCTAATGCTGGTCAAATTGCTTCTAATATTTTAACAGCTATAGATGATGAACAAATTACAGATATGGATTATGGTAGTATATTGATTCAAGAAATATTAAAATTTTCTGATACCGAAATTAATGATGGAGCTAGAAAAGCCATTCAACCATCTGTCGATAGATTAGCATATACCCGACAAACTAATAGAGCGTATAAAATTACATCAGTTAATATGGGAGAGTCTATTGTCAATAAAACATATACAGTTTATCCAAGAGAGAGAATTAGCTCACCTTCTCCATTTTATGATTCTATAACATTATTAACGGAACCACCATATAAGGATTTAATTCAAGAAATGATCCGTAGAACTTCTAGGGACGAAGAACAAGAAGTAACCTTATTAGAAATTTTGAATTATATAGGTGAAACAAGAGATATTAATAATTTAATTATTGTTGATTTAACATGTTCTGTTACACCATATATAGATGATAGAACTAATAGAAGTTTGAATAGACATGACAGTTATAAAATGGGTGGATATAATCGAAAAACGAAAAGAAATAAAAAGAAGAATTATAAAAAAACTAAAACGAGTAAAAAGAGTAAAAAAAAGACAAAAAGAATAAAAAGAGTAAAAAAAAGACAAAATAAGGTTCTTTATTTTTAGTTCACTTTTAACAGCTCATAATTATATTTTCATATAATATTATTATAAAATTGAATTCTGTTAATCATTATGTAATGTATTATAACTAATAATGTTGACAAGTATATTTTGTTGTTGCTATAGAGAGAAAATACCCGATAATTTAAATCCAAAAGATTTACCTTTATTTATTCCTCCATTAAAAACGGGTAAAGTAATCAAAGTTTATGATGGAGATACGATTACCATAGCATCCAAAGTTCCAGGATTATATAATTCACCTATTTATAAGTTTTCAGTTAGATTAAATGGAATAGATACTCCAGAGATGAGAACAAAAGATGAAGATGAAAAAGAAATCGCTACATTGGCAAGAGATGCTTTAAGTGAAAAGATAATGGGTAAGGAGATAAGATTGGAAAATATTAAAACAGAGAAATATGGAAGGGTATTATGTGATATATATTTGGATCAAATTCATTTAAATAAATGGCTAATAGACGAGAAATATGCTTTACCATATGATGGTGGGACAAAAGTCATACCAATATCGTGGAAAAAATATCATAACAGTGGAGAAATATAAAAAATATTTATATTAGTTCACTTTTAACAGCTCATAATAATATTTTTATATAATATTATTATAAATGCTATCTATCAATTCTAGATTTCTTCTCTTTATATTTGGATGTATTGGTTCAAGACTCTTTTTTACCGTTCTAGCCAAATATATCAATGTTAAGTATCTCCCTTATTTAGGTTATCTAGCCTTATTGCCTGCTTTTGGCTTTTCTTATATATATATTACCGGCTCTAGACCCTCTGGTTTTGAAGCTGGGGGTAAAATCTGGTGGAATTGTCTTCGTCCTCTACATTCCCTACTATATTTCTTATTTGCTTATAATGCTATCTTGAAACATAAAGAGGTTGCGTGGAAATTCTTAGCATTAGATGTCATTATCGGTCTTTTTGCCTTCCTTGGTCATCATTTTTATGATTAAAATATCTTTATAGCGATCCAATGCTCTATTAGATATTTATATAATACACAATTCATTATATATATATCTACATTATATCTACATTATATCTACATTATATCTAGGAAACTATTTTTTTTATCTCTTTCGCAATCGCTTGAGACAGTCCACAAGGAACCGCATTTCCTAATTGAACTAACATCTTTGTTTTTCTCCCCTTAAACTTGAAATCGTCTGGAAAACTTTGAAGTCTAGCTAATTCTCTAGGCGTCATTACTCTATTCTTCTCATAATGAACAAAAACACCACCGTGATTCTCTTTTACTGTATTTGATGGCTCATCAGGATTACATCTATAAAATGCCTCTGTATATTTGGGATTTACACTCTTTCCTATAGGCGTATTCTTTATCTTTTCAACAAAATCAGAACTATGAACTGTAAATATATGTTGAAGAGTATCCACATCCTCTTTCTTCTCCTTTAAATCATCTATTGCCTCTCTTACACTTACCCATTTATTCTTACCATCACTCCCTTCTTTATTATGTGTAGCTACTGGAAATGATATCTCCTTTTTTATATCTTTCCTTGTCCCAATAAATATTACTCTCTCTCTCTTTTGAGGAACTCCGTAGTCTGCGGAATTTAATAATTTCATATCTACATTATACCCCATCTCTTGAAATGTATTTTTTATTATATCCGTTACTTTCATTCTAAATATATGAACCTCTTTATCCATTAATTTTATTTTTCTATTTACATCCTTCAAGTCAGTATTATTTGTATTTACTATATCAGCGTATCCTTCAATATCTTCCTCATTTTTTGACGATAATACCTTTTTCTTGGCTATTATATTTATCTTTTCAGCCTCTAATTCATAATATTTATCAGCTATTTCTCTCTCCTTTTTTGATAATTTCGGTTTATCGTGTAATATTGTCAATATACCTTTCACATTCTCCATAACAAATACCTTTGGTTTCAATTTTTTAACAATTTCTATATATTCTTTGAATAATTGACCTCTAGGATCTCGTGAATTACGATGACCTGACATTGAATATGCCACACATGGGGGACCTCCTAGAATAATATCACACTTCTTATCTTTAAAATTATCATATACTTCCTTTTTTATTGAACCTTTGGTTATATCCCCCACAATAACCTTTGTATTATCAAAATTTTCTTTATATGTTTCAGCTATACTACCATCCAATTCATTACACGCTACTATATTAAAACCTTCCTTATGAAATCCATACCCTAATCCACCACACCCAGCAAACAATTCGAAACAATTCATTAGTATATATCTAATTATTTATTTAATATTATTCAATTATCTATTTAAAATTGAAGTAATTATTATTCATATTATAGTAATTATTATATAATATGGACGAGTTTAAATCAGGTTACATTCGAGTTACAATGGATAATATTAGCTATAAAAATGTATGTGATTATTATAATCAAAATAAACCAGATGATTGGAAACCTATTTATAAACTAGATAGGGTGGAAGGAGGATTTTGTATTGATGTGGAAAAAAATTATCATCTAGACGCAAATGATAATATTAAACAAATTAGATGGAATAATAAAAAACTGTTACCTTATTCAGTATATCAAAAATTTAATAAAGAAGAAACATATCTTTTATATACAACATTGTGGAATCTATACCCCCAAAATGAAAATGGTCCACAAGTTTTCTTAGAATAATTTACATTTATTTCTTATAAAGTTCTCTTTTTTTAGTTCCTTTTTTAATGTGAAAAAAAATTGAAGTTTTTTTTCAAATACTTTTATCCATATGAATAAAATAAAAGTCGTCATACATTTTTGAAAAGATGTTTACATTCTTTGGAAGAAAGAAGGAAGGTCGTGAGTTGAGTAACTTTTATAAGGGAAAAGTTACGGTGGACGGTCGCCATTATAGTTCCGGTGAGAATGCTTTCCATGGGAGTAAGTATATTGAGATTAGTAAGGTGTTGGAAGGTGAAAGAAAGTTGGAGTTTGAAGAGTATGGTAAGAAATTTGAAGAAGAAGGAGAGTTTGGAATGATGGAAGGGAATGAAGTGAAAAAGAGAGGAGGAAAAGGGAAACAGGGGAAAAAATTAAATAAAGAAGAGATTGAAATATGGACGAGGAGAAGCGTTGAAGTTCAAAGGAAAATTTGTATGTATAAGGTGGAAAATGATGAAAATGTGAAAATAGTTCTTTTGGGTACAACTTCAAAGATCCTTATTCATCCAGCTATGCGTTGTAGTGAGGAAAAAGTGAAAGATAAGTTTTGGGAAGGAAAGGGAATTGTGAAAGAGAATGGTGAAATTGTTGTATTGGGTAGAAATATGTTGGGTAATATTTGGATGGATGTAAGAACATCTCTTTTGTAGATAGGATCTTTAACTTTTAATTAAAACCCTTTTTTAATGTTCTATATTATCACTATATTTTAGTTTAAAAATACTTTTTTTTACTAATTATGATTGATGAAGATATTATTATTCGACAACTTAATCGTATGCCATATGATATGATTTATACTATTAAACAATTCCTACCTGTCTCATTGCTTAAAAAATTGAGAAAAATACATAAAAGTGAACTTCCTATCAATTATAAACTTATATTTGACCTCAATGACTATTTATATCTCAAATATATTGGATACGATATTGATATCAAAGCCATAGAATTTAGTATAATATTGATCAAAAATCAGTTACAAGAATCTAAACGGAAAATCGTTAATCCATTCTCCTTTGAATATTGGAATAATAATTCTATTTCCAATGAAAATGTTAGACAAGAAATTAATAAAAGAGAGAAACTCATTAAAGAAAATAAACTCTTGTATGATTATTTTTATGATAAATATGTTAATTCTACAATACATTCTCAAAATCTTAACATTATTGAATTAAATTAAAAATTGAATATGTTAAATATATTAAAACATATTCAATATTATAATTAAGATGAGTTCAAAACCTACAGCTATCAGTTTATTTTCAGGAATGGGAGGNGATTCTCTAGGTATCCAGGAAGCTGGATTTGATATTATTGCGTTTAATGAATTTGATAAAGCTGCTGTCAATTCACATCTAGAAAATTTTCCAGATTCTATCCTTATTCAAGACCCTACACAAAAAAAACCCAAGGACAAGATTAATATTCAGGTTATTCCTGATGAAATATTCTCTGAATATAAAGATAAAATTGATGTGATCTTTGCGGGGCATCCTTGTCAAGGATTTTCAAATGGGGGTAAAAAATTACCTGACGACCCACGCAACACTTTATTCCGTGAATTTGCTCGGGTATGTAGATTAGTTAAACCAAAATACATTATTGGGGAAAATGTTGATGGATTACTCAGTAGAAAAACAGCAACTGGAGAAAATTATATTGATGTTATTGTCAAAGAATTTGATGATATCGGTTATAATGTCACTTATCAAGTGTGCCATACTGTTAAATACGGTGTCCCTCAACTTCGTAAACGATTAGTATATGTTGGAATCAGAAAAGATTTAAATCAAACATACACATTCCCTGAACCTTTGAATAATGGTAAAACTAATTTACCCAATCTTCAAAATATTATTCAATTTGATATGAAAGGAGCTATTAAAATTGAACCAGATGACTTTGATATGACATCTATTCCACCCGAATGTATTCTTAAAAATTTAAATAATAATGATAATGAAATCCCACAAGATGTTCATCCCTACTTACGATTAAAAGCCAAAACCCGAAATCAAGAATATGATGGTAAAGTCCATCCTAATATGCTTTCATTCTCAAAGCGTGATTCAGCTATTCATGCTGAAATTATTGATATTAGAAATCCCAGCAAAACAATTATATGTTCATATGATCATCAACCCAGATTATTTGTTCCTCTTCAAAATAAAAATGGTTACTATATTAGATGTATTTTACCAGACGAACTTAAGCAAATTCAAGGATTCCCCGCAGATTTTAAACTTTATGGGTCTACAAAAGATAAAATTAAACAAATTGGTAATGCTGTTCCTCCACCACTCATTACACAAATTGTTAGCAAACTCATTAATTAAAAATTATATAAATTAATGAATTATGAATAAAAAAACTTTTTTATTTAAAGATTACAAAATTAATTTCCCACTCCTAATCCCAATAAGGCTTCAATAGCCACTTCTTCGTCATTTTTGGTATCGGGTTCTTCCTCTACATCTTCACTCACTCTCAAAAATCTACTTATATTCCCTTTGAATGTTGGTCTAGGATATACCTCCATAATACCCGCTAACTGCTTCTTCGCCGCTCCCCGCGCATACTTATCCTTCAGTGCCGTAATTTCTTGAATATACTCACCCAACCACGGAGAATCTTTGATAAATTCCTCTCCATTGATGTAAAGAAGCTTTGCGGGTATATTATTCTCTGGCTTTCTCTTATATTCCTTCCCTGTAAAGAATATAATATACCAAATATCCTTATTGGGACAAGTATCATTGAAATAAACCACTGGATTGTCCGTCTTTTTTATCTCAATATTCAATCCAATTCCTCCAACATTTCGAAAATCCTTCGATTGTTGGCTACCCGCTTCCTCAAAGCTCAACTCCATACCAGTCAAAATCACTCGAATCTTCTCAATTACAACTCTCTCACTTACCTGTGTATTTCCTTTTTCAGTCTTGGTGGACTTGATAAACTCTTCACCAACTTGCTCATCGAGCTCCTTGGTAATGCGATTAAATAAAGCTTGGTGTTCAGAATTCATTCTTACAACTTGATCTTAAATATGAATCTACTTAGTCGCCAAAAAACACTTCAATTTTATTTTTTTGATTCTTTTTTAATACATTTCTCTCTCCAAATCAATACAGGATTTATCGATTGTATCAACAATCTCAACTGTTATATTCTCTGGCACTTTATTCATATCCAAATATCCCACTACATCTCTCAAAATATGTAGTTTTAATTTAAAATCCATATTATCAACTATACATTTCCCAGTCCATCTCTCTAACGGAAGTATCTCGTTCAATGAACTCACTCTTCCTTTCACACCTTGATATTTACCTTCTCTTTTTCCTGGTCTACCTGATGGACATTTCATTCTCCATTCACACGATAAAGCATTTATATGATCTGGAAATCCCGATAACATAGCACATATTTCCCAAGCACCACCTTTTCCATGAGTAGCTCTCGCACCTCCCTTAATCTCCTCATTATGTTGTCTTAATCTTCTCATTGGATTATTTGTTGACCCATTATAAGTATTATTTTTAAATTGCTCTAATTTATTTCGTAAAATATAACAATACCACATTATTCTTATATTTTATAATATTATCTCTCCTTTAACTTTAAATTCCAAATAATTGAGCAAATAAAGATTTTCTACTTTTCTTTGGTTTATGTTGTCTGTGACCTCTTCTGTTATAATCTTTATCTCCTTTATGTGTTACAAAATCTTTTCTTCCTTTTCTAGTCTTAGAAGCACTTCCTTTTCTAAAATGCTTCTTTGACTTCTTTCCTCTTCTTCTCTTTCCGCCAACCATTTCATCACCCTTAGGATTATATGTGGACTTTGTTTGTATAGGTCTAGAAACAGAGTTATAAACAGATTTAGAAACAGGACTTACAACAGTAGGAGGAGAATGACTTCTTCCCTTTTCCATTGATGAAAGAGCCTCCTCATAAGCTAAACCCTCTTCCTCATCACCACCTCTGCGTGAACGACCTTTTCCTCTTGAACGCGAACGATTAACTTTTTTGGTATATCCCATTTTATATATTATCTAAATAATAAAATTTTTTTTCGTATCATTATCTAAATAGACATTTTTGCTTATAGCTCGTATAATTTTACATGTCTCCTTATCGTCTTCTTCTATAGATGTCATTGAATTAAATACCAATTTCGTAAGTTTTGTTTGTAAATCATCGTCTTTATCCCATCCAGTATTTACATCTTGCCACTTATTTATCATAGTTCGTTGTTTTAAAGCTATTCCTTTTATTCCTTGTAGTATTTTATTCAATTCATCGTCCTTTTCCCAAATATCTGCCTCTTTTACATATAGTGTTTTTCGTTTTGTATCAGTACAATGTATTGGTCTTTCTAATATATCTAGTTCATTTAATCCATTCACCATCATATTCGTTATTGTATTTGTTAATCCATTATGTATTGTTTCATCATATGTCTTATTTGTTATAGGAAGTGATTGAATAAAATCTGTCAAATTCATAGCATTTTTACAATGCTCATTTAAAAACATATTTATGTTAAAGGTATTTGTATTATGACTATTGGTATTGTTATTGGTAGTATTTCCTAATTGTGGCATTATTTCCAACATTTTCTCCATAACATCACTGTTTTTTAATAACATTTTTACCAATAATTCTTTGTCTATATCAGAACAAGTATTTAAATTATTACTATTGTGTTGAATAATATCTTCATTTATAAAGCATTTCTTTTGGTGATTAAAAAGTGATGCTCTATGACTATAAACCTTACCACAATCGCATTGATGAAATTGTTGTTGTATTTGTGTTGTATTTGTTGTATTATGTTTTTTGCTCTTAATATGTCTAGTATAATCTCCTTTTTTACAGCAAGTAAAGTCACATTTTTCACATATAAATTTTTTGATGTATTTTGATGTATTTTTTGTTGTATTTTCCATAATATAATACAACAAGAAATTACTCCTAAATAGTTTACGACAAATATATAAATTTTTACAATAACAAATTATTATTTTTCATTTTTCATTTCTTACCTTTATGCTCTCAACCACTTTTTCACCAACTTTTCCAATCCTATTTCCAATATTTGAAAATGGACATACTTTTTCGATGTCCATTTTCGATTTTCCAATTTAGGTCTGTGAAAAAAAGTACATATCAAAATACCTACAAGTATCATTTACAGTTCACTTTTTTCAGTGGACTTTATTTATCTACATTATGTAGTAAATCGTATTATATTAGTTCCTTTTTTTTAGTTCCTTTTTTACCATTTAAAAAAAAATTGAAATGTTTTACTTACTTTGTTCGTAATTAAACCTAACTATGAACTCTGAACTGTATACTGATCTTACACCTGAACAAATTTCTAAATTAGATTCTTATATTGATAATAACAAACCTAAAAAATATGTAAGTTGTTTATCAAATTATCAAATGTCTATATCTATTAATAATCTACAAATTATTAAAAATGTGGACCAACCTAGTTACATTTATGCCGGTGATTTTACAGGCGGATATTATCATTGTAATTATTATAAGCATACAAATGGTAATATTTATGTTATGAATTTCTATCTACAAAAATTTGAAGATTATAATTTACTACAAGACTGGGAATCACAGTTACAAAAATATGAATCATTCGCGCATAACTATAATCAATCTTCTGAAATCACTCCTGTACAACAATTTTGTATGAACTAATAACTTAAATTAATGTATAACTAAAAAATTTAAAAATTTTTCTTTTTCTTATTTTTTATTATAGCCACTTATATTATATTTACTATGTGCTTTTCTGAAAATATGAGTTTAATTATAGGATTATCTGGTTTAGCGTCTGGTGTTTATTTCGCTCAAAAAAATTCATATGCTGCTATAGGTATTGCCTATTTTTCATTAATGGAAATCATTCAATACTTTCAATATAAGGTGATCGATCAATGTAATAATAAATGGAATAAGTTCTTAACACAATTAGGATATTTACATATATGTTTTCAACCACTCTTTTTTAATATATGGCTCTTTGCGTTCACAAAGAAACCCAATTTTTTCATTCTTAAATTATGTTTTTATGCTGGATTACTTCTCGCTAGTAGACTATTTTTCGTAAAAGAAGATGAATTATGTGATACTAACAATGAACCATTATGTGGTCCTATTACTTGCGCTTTTTCAGGTGAAAAACATGTAGCTTGGAATGTTCGTTTAAGAGCTCCAGGAAAAAACTGGTTTACACCTAGCATAGGTCTTCATTATTTTATGTGGGCAGCTCCAGCTATTGTCCTACTAGAAGCTAAACCGCTATTAGCTATGCTATTAACAGGTCCTTACTTAGGGTATTTACTTACTAATAATATTCACGAACAACCGGCAATTTGGTGTTATACTGAAATTGCTCAAATGTTTGTAACATTTTTTCTCCTTAAATAATATATAAATGTGTTGGAGTATTGAATCATCAAAAAACGCATATATCATAGGAACCCTGTCTTCATTAATTTTACTGATCAAAGGTAATAATATGTATAAAAATATTGGATTATTTTTTTTAGCGGTTGCTCAAATGCAGTTATTAGAATATTTTATTTGGTCTGACCAAGGATGTGGATATATTAACAATAATGCCTCTAAAATGATAGTTCCTGTATTAAATCTTCAAGCTTTAGCTATGATACTCGGGAGTTATATTTTTGATATTACTATATTAAGTAAATCACTTATGAGTAATATAACAATATTTGTAGTATTATTCGAAGTAATAACATCTATTTTATATCTATATATCACTAGAAAGGAATTAGTGTGCTCTTTACCTATAAAAAATAAAGGTATTGAATGGAATATCGGACAAAGTAATATAATCGGTAGCGATGTTATTAGAAATATTTGGGCAACTATATATTTTTCCATCATATTTACCTTTCCATTATTATGGAAAGGAGATTTAATTAAATATCTATTTACTTTTATTATGATCGGTTCTTACACTCTCATTAGAGTTCAAAATAAAATTACATGGCAAAGTAGATGGTGTTTTCCCGCATCCATTATTCCAGTTTTATATGTAGTACTTATGTTACTTGGTGTTAAAAAATAATAATTAAATAATTTATATCATAATTATTATTTAATTAAACATATTATCAAATTCTTCCTCTGTCTCCGGAACATCTTTTCTACACTTATCTAGTATAAAAGCTGCCAAAATTATATTATTCTTAAAATAGCTATTTCTTCTTGACATTTGTTGCATCTCTTTTATTAAATTTTGACTTTGTGTCATCAATATAGCTAATGTATTTTTTAATTGGTCAATAACCTGGTCCTTCTTCTCAGGATCATCTGAAATAGGAAATGTTTTAATCATTTTAATCATATCATCTAGCTTATCTATTTCCTCTTGATAGGAATTCGAAATTTTTGGTTTTAAAATCTCTTTTAATACTTCATCTCCATCTTCATCCTCGTCACCAAATTGTTTTTTAACTTCTACTTTTACTTGATTGTCATCTAAAAAAGTCATATTTACATCGTAATTATTTTCTTTTGAACTAGTTTCTTCACTTTTTTTTGAAATTGTTTCTTTCTTTTCTTTGGAAGTTGTTTCTTTCTTTTCTTTGGAAGTTGTTTCTTTCTTTTCTTT
>JGI24003J15210_10000570_pt1 | contig 15809 bp, 30 predicted proteins | sample LinPmetageLP28_FD_15210 | JGI IMG/M metagenome (IMG submission 15210)
TACCTGCTGAATAAGTTACATCAACACCACCGTTTGTTACAGCGTTTACATTACCAATACCTATTTGGCTAGCACTTGCAACGTCTGTATCAGACTGCACGATTATAAAGTCAGACTCAACTGAAGCCCCAGCTATCGCCGCTGTTTTAACTATAACAGAGTCTCCAGCGGTTAAAGGAGTACTTGTGTTTCCAAAGAAATTACCTGCAGTGGTACAAACATAGTAATCACCAACAGCTATAGCTACTCTTGACCCACCACTTGTTAAGTTTGTCGACCCGCCATCAATAACACCTGTAGTAGCGTTAAATCCTCCTTTAAACTGTAGTGCTGAAGTTAAAGCTGTTTCTACAAATGCTGTTGTTGCTAATTTAGTGCTACTATCTCCAGTTGGAGCAGTCGCAGCATAAGCATATCCGTCACCATCTCTTGCTACAACCTTACTTGCCGTGGCTGCAGTTGTTGCGTCTACATTTACAGTTAACGTGGGTACATTTCCAGAAGCTGTTGTTACAACTGTATCCGCATAAGTACCTCCAGCTATATCTGCAGTTAATCCATCTGTTACCGCGGCGGGGTTTCCTGAATCTCCTTGTAATCTCCATTGAGCGTAACCGTCAATAGTTATTGTTCTATTGTTTGTTCCTAAAGTAGTTGCTACTCCAGCACCTCCTAGTATTGTAACTGTTTCGCCACTAGCTACAGTTTGTGTTCCTGCAGCGTCTGCTTTTACACTAAAGTTATATGTTCCAGGTGGTATTGCCCAAGCGTTGTCTCCTCGTAAAAAAGTAGTATTACTAGCCGTTCCTGTTGCAGAAAGGTCAGCGCTTACGCTAACATCTCCAACTTGAGGAGTCGTTGGTGTAAGATTAATAAATGTGCCGTTGCTAGTTGTTAAGCTAGTTACACCACCACCTACTTCTTCCCAAGCAAAAGTCTCGTTACCAACATCAAAACCCGTTTGTCTATATACTTTTAGAAACTCGTTACCGTTACCTGTCTGGTAATATAGTTGACCAACTACACCAGTGCCCGCCGCAGTGTCATTAACGTGATTTACTACCCTCAGTTGCTCTACTGAGTTTTTATTAATGTTTAGACTGTTTAAAAAATTAATTGCCATATTTTCTAGTTTATAAATGCTTTGCCACTAACGGGCGATGAGAAGGTTATTGTAAGTTTGTTTGTACTTTGATAAGTTACATTACCGTATATAAGCTCATCATTAACCCCAGTAACGACAGATGCTGAAGGGTATTTATCTAGGTTGTGGGTAACAACCCAAGTTGCTAATGGATTGTTTTGAGTGAATAAAAAGTTTTTATCTCCCGTCTGTCCTGCAATATCGTAGGTTAAAAGAGAGATAAGATAGTCTTTGTTTTTTTGTAAGACTCCAGATCCAGATATATAAGTAAGACCTATATTGTAAAAATTAGGGTCTGTGGTTGCTGCGGATCCAGTCCACAAGTACACTGCCCAATTAGACACGTTGGCAGCGTTGGTTACTAAAACGTAAGAACCTATAAGTGGCGATGTGTAAAAAGAGTCTACTTGCTTATCTGGCTTTGCAAACTTACTAAGAACCCATGTGGTTATGCTAGAAAAATTAACGGTGCTGCCCTTAGATGTGGCGAAAGATATAGTTCCCACCTCTCTAGTGTCTTGAGGTGTTACGTCTTGGTACTTGTAACGCAAGGTCTGAGAGTCAATAACTCCTGACTTGTTTAAGTAGTCCGTTACATTTCCTAAAGAATAATTTTTAGTTGCGTTAGAATCGTTTGCAGAAGTGCCTATCCACTTATCGCTAGCGATTAAGTTTTCATCTAAAGCGTATGTACTAATTCTTGCCATCTATATATTTGTTTTGCAAAGTGCAGATTCACAAAGATAACAAATTTAAAGGAGGCGCTTTCTGATATAAGCAAGGGCAACACCCAGTATTATCAATATTAGAGAAACACCTACAATATATCCGCTAACTTGCTGATATCGGCTTGCCGATTTGTATTCAATTTTATTATAGGGTACTGATATAGTACGAAAGACAGTGTCTATATCACAGCCTCCATCTATTATTAGGGTGTCGTAGCTCCGCATAATCTTTACTCGGAAGTTGTTTTTTACGATCTCTACGGTGTCGACCTTTGAGATGATGACCGTATCCAACACAGCAGTTGGCTCTGTCACAACCGTGTCCATTACAGTCACGGTGTCTTGAACTAGCATCGTTGGGTCTTTCTGAATTGCCTTCTTTAGGTGCCATTGTGGAGAACAGCTAGTCGTTATTATAATAATAGTTAAAGATAAAAAAAGTATTATGCTAAGAGTTGTACACTTCATGATAATTTAGTGTAAACGGTTCTTCCGTTTTTTTTACTAGCTTTAAGAACCTGACTTCTGTTGTGCCCATACCTATAAGAAACATGAACCCAGGCTGGGCAAGAATCACCAAATTCCCATATAAGCTGATCAAATGTTAATGATTCTTTTATATAGTTAAAGACATCCGAGTTTTTACCTCCACATCCATTGGCACATAAATTTATGTCTGCCGCCTCACCCTTACAATGTTGCGATGATTTAGATCCACCGATAGCAGTATTTAAATCTGGAACTCTCAGTCCCGATGTTACACGCACGGGGCCAAACTTATCACGAATAGGTTGAAGAACCTTCTCACATAGCTCTTTTAAATTCTCTATCTGCTCATCGTTAGGGCTATTATCTATCCCTAGTCTTTGTGCGGTATGACTGCTTGTCATTTCGCCCAAGCTAAAGTTTGCAGACATCTTCATCGTCGAGAGTTTTCAAACAACCTTGACTCCATGCGGTTCATTTGTTGTTTGATTTCTGATATATCTTCTTTTGTTTCTAATATAGCGTTATCAATTATCTCGGTCTGCAAGCGAAACTCTTCAGCACTTACTGGGGGTTCGGGTAACTCCTTAGCAATTTCTATGTCCCTTTTTAGCATTCCATAACCAGAAACGGCAACCGCGATGGTCATGGCTACAGCAATAAGAGACTTTATACTAATACCAAGAACCCTATCTTCTCCAAACGTATCTAACATATCTATAGGTGATTTCTTTTTCATTTTTTCCCTGCGAACTTTTCAATTCCTGCAATACCGAACGAGCCTAGTGTGATAAACATAAAAGAGTTATATATAAACTCATTTACAACTAAATCTTTCCCTAGCCACCCGGTAATTACATCGACAATCATAACGATTATCATTACGGCAAATGATATAAAACCAACTATTGTTTTTTCGTTCCAATCATTGGTGTCTTTAAAAATGTCTGCAAAGCTCATAACTTTAGTCTTTAAATATTTATAGATACGCATATTCATTGAGGTTGAATTAAATTCAATTACAAAGTTAGTTCAAAAAAAAGTATTGTTTTCTTACCAAATAGCTACGCAACTCACCCTTGAAGTTGATTCCGTTCCTGTGGAAAAAACTTGAAGAACTTGTACGGGTAAATACTGACCAACGGGAAACTTGTTGAATGTCACATCATTACCAGCAATTGTTTTTACTTTGATTGTCGCGTAACCCATTTCTGCAGCGGTCATGTCCTCACTGCTGCCAACATATAGGAGACATCCAGAAGAGGAGTTAATGCTCGTAGAGAAGACAGGCCCTCCTATAAAGACCTTATAGTTTTCGGTATCCGCAAATAAGTTTGCGCTTACTGTTAAGGTTGTTTCGCTATCTATAGCGGTTACTGTTACAACAGTGTTGTCTGTAGTGTTATATACAATATCACCTATCTGAACTTTATTAGTAACAAACTTAGCGTTAGAATCTACTAACTTGTTGGTTGTTGTGGATGTTGCAGCGCCTGTTAATGTTGGGAGAGCTGGGCTAGGGATTAAGATTGTATCGCTAGCGATTACTCCTACCGCCAATCCTGTGTTGACGTTTATTTTTGGATATGCCATTTTATTATCTTAGAGGGTTAAAAATTCTCTTACTTTAATCCTCAAAGGTAATCTAAAAAAAACTATTTATTTTTTTGTTTGATGGTAGCTTCAATAAGACCTCGCTCATATTCTAGCTGCTTCTCTATATCTATCAAGCGGTCTTCTAGTTCATTGATTGTCTTTACCTTTTTGTCTAGCCTATCATGAACCATGGTTAGTTCTGTCTTCAAAGAAGTAAACTCACTAAACACTCCACCTGCTGTAAATACAGCAATAACAAACCATAAGATAATCTGCCAGTTTTTAATTATAAACCCATTATTTGAGTTGTTCATCTTAATGAAGACTTATCCTTTTTTCGCTGCCTTCATTGACTTTAAGGCTTTAAAGTCATCCCCAGTAATCTTATTATAAGGAGCCGCTGCCTTGGCAATTTTCTTCTGTCTCTTTGTTAACTTACTCATTATTTCTTTTTTTTAGGCAAACTTTTAATCTTTCCGTTCTCGGTTCTTGCGTATCTATGAGTTTTAGTTTCCCTGCTGTTAATCAAAGTCCCACTATATCTTTTACCTCCGTAAATCCAACTTACTTTTTTTCCCATTTTATTTTTTTGTATGAGTGTATCCTTGTTTCTTTAAAGATAGGTGTTGAGCCATTGTTTTAGCAACCTTTTTTATTCCAGTTGGGCTATACATGTTATGAACTTTAAATTTTTTAGCCATCTTAATATCCTTTTGAATACCTGTTAGGGTTGTACTTGATGTTCCCCTTCATTAGTTTAACGAAAGTATCTGCTTGAGCTTTCCCTACAGCGTTGTATGGAAAAGTCTTTTTCATTTTTGATCCTGATTCGGGACACTTGTAACTTACGGTTGGCATAATTTTAATATTTACCCTTTCGGCTTTTTGGTGATGACTTGGTACTCCCTCCAGGGCCTGCCCAGAGCTTCTTACACGACCAGTACCGAGCCGTTAGTTTATTTGTTGCGCTAGAACACTTATGTCTAGCCTTAAAAGATTTTCGGGCGGCGGGACTATAGTTGTGACCATATCCCTTCGCTCCAAAGTGAATAAGTTTTTCCTGTCCATTAGAACAGGCCTTAACCATCCTTTTCTTCCCAGGTCTATCTGAGGCAACCACGCGGTTGCATTTCATTTTAGACTTGGTAGCCACTATCCTGGCATATCTATTGTAGAGTTAAACGCTTTTATTGCTTGATCTGCAGTCATTTTGGCAACTTTATCTCTCTTTATTTTTTTTTGCTTGGCCTGCATCTTCATAAGCTGGTCTGCCCCTACATCTCTGTAGTCAAATTTAGATGGAGCTAAAGGAGTAGATAAGTCTCTACTCCTAGGGTTCCGCATGCCCGTGGGCATTATGTTTTTTCTATTTTTCTTGTCAAAAGGCATAACTTATTTTTTACAAACTAAAAAGGTTTTTTAAATTTTACGGAATAAGGAGATTTACGATGAGTTCTACCCGCCATAGAGTTCATCTTCTTATTTAAGTTTAAGTCTGTGACATTAACACCCCTGGCTGGCTCTATATACATGCCCGTTCCGTCAGAATGTGTAGTATTGTTTTTCTTTTTCCTAAAGGCTTCTGCTTTTTTAGGGTTAACTTTAAGTATACTATCATAAGATCTTTGAGCTTTTACATATCTAGGCTCGTGTTGAACAGGGTCAAAAGATCCAGTTGGAGCTAATGGAGTAGATAAGTCTCTACCTCTCTTCTTAGGCTTGCCCATCCTAGGCATATCCATGTTGTTTTTTAATTTTTTATTATCAAAAGGCATAGCTTACTTCTTGTACATTGAACGCAAGTGACCAGCGACGTTGTGAACGTGCCCAGGGTGATTGTGTCTGTAAGACATCCCCTTGTCAGCTCCATATGCATGGCCATACATTTTCTTAGACATGGCCTTAGACTCGTCTCTACGGTCTTTCATAGACTGAGACTTCTTTCCGTTTCTTGATCCGATTGACTCATCAAGTCGAGCGTTATATCCTTGTTTCATTTTATAAAGATTACATGTTAACTTTACTACAAATATAATCAAATGGAATTTGAGTTTTCAAAAGCCGGGATTGCGTGGAGAAAAAAACAAGAGCGCAAAAAAAAGCAAAAACAAGAACGTGTTAGTCGAAGAAAAAAGATAAGGGCTGAGAACACAGTAAGGTACCGAAGGGTTGAGCCTATACTAGACTACATGAAGTACTGGAGGATTGTAAGGCAGTGGGCAAAGGTGAGATACCAACTCAGTCAAGAGGATCTAGACATATTGTTCTTCCTCTATAGCGAGCAGTATTTCGATAAGACAAAATTTGCAGAGTTTGAGCAAGTTCTCCCTTGGGATAAGAAAAGATTTAAGTCTCTTCTGGACAGAGAGTGGATACATGTGTGGAGAAAGTCTGGAGGGGGACATAAGGCACTTTATGAGCTTACAATCAAAGCTCGTTCATGCATAAGCACCCTCTATAAAAAGCTAAATGGTGAGGACTTCCCTATCTCAGAGACCGCCAACCCTATGTTTAGGAAGAGCGCTAGTTACACTGACAAGGTTTATCGGAAGTATATGCTGAATCTCCGTCAGGAGAGTCAACAACTACGACGTCTCTCTCGGTAATCACCGAGTATGTTGTCTCATCGATGATCATAGTATGCCCTGTGTTGCGGTCATAGTATATTATGTCCCCATCAGCAATGGCAGTCACCTCCGTACCTACCTTAACGACCTCTGCCTTCTTATATCTGAAGGTTGTCGCCTCGTCATCAGAGAGAATAAGACCCGAATCTGTCTTTACCTGCTCTACAATCTTGTTTATTATGATATATTTTCCTATTGGCTTCATATATTTTTATTTCAAGGCTTAGTGTTCGAATTTTTTACTCCGCAGTGTAGGTTCTCGCCAGAGTAACAATCGCGTTGGTGCTGAGTATTGTTGTGGCGACACTCGATGCGTTCTTTAGCGCGTTCTTAGTGACCTTTAGAGGGTCAACCACCCCCATCTTAAACATATCTCCATAGCACTCTTTCTTTACGTCGTAGCCTACGTTCAAGTCCTGCACACCCTCCATGATGGTGTCCATATCTAGGCCTGCGTTAGTCATAATCTGCTTCATGGGAGAGACAAGGGCCTCTGCCATAATCTTATTGGCAACCCTAAACTCTCTGCTACTCTCTTTAGCGTCCCACATCTTATCGTTGAGCATGTACTTGTGGCTTAAGTTATACAGAGCGAGCCCTCCTCCTGGCAACACGCCCTCTTCGAGTGCGGATCTGACGGCACACACGGCATCGTCCACCCTATCGTACTTCTCTTTCTGCTCAATATCACTGTTGGCACCGACATATATCACGCCTATCCCTCCCGTTAACGAAGCTATTCTCTCTTTCACGAAGTCACGCTCGTGCTTAATCTTAGCATGGTCGTGTGCTACCCATAGCTCCTCGACCCTAGCCTTTATACTCTCTGGGTCTGTCTCGTTGCGAAGGATTATAGTGTTATCCTTGCCCACAATCACCTTCTCTGCTCTGCCTAGGTCGGCCATTGTGAGTGTGCTAAGGTCATCGCCAAGGCTCTCGCTCATGAACTTCCCACCCACGCTGACGGCTATATCGCCCATCAACTCGTGCTGCTTGTAGCCAAACTGTGGAGGCATTATGTTACATATCTTCAGACCGCTCTTGACAACATTGGCCGCCAAGGTGTTCACCACCTGGTTTGAGCAGCTGCCAATAATCAGTAGTGGTTGTCCACTCTGTATCACGGGCTTTAGTATGCTCTCTATCGCCAACACGTTTGTAATCTCATGGTCTGTCAACAGAATGTGGGCGTCCTCTAGGATACACTCGTCCTTCTTCTGGTTGTTGACGAACATCTTGTTGGTGTATCCCTTCTCAATCTTTATACCGTCCGTCACCTCGTGGTACGTCTTCTCGGTCATGCTCTTCTCTACAGTCACAAGGCCGTTATCGCCTATCGCCCCATACACAGAAGCAATCACCCGACCTATCTCCTTGTCGTTGTTAGAGCTTATCGTCGCCACATCAAGCAACCCTCGCTTGCCTAACTTCCTGGACATCTTCTTCAATCGCTTCACCACATCGTCAGTAACCTTGCCTATCTCTCTGATCACCTCAGTAGAGCTGACACTATCGTCAATGGCATCCATGCCCAACGATGCAATCGCCTCGGTCAAGACTATAGCCGTAGTCGTTCCATCACCAGCACTGGTAGCAGTATTGTCCGCAGCCTCCTTGACCATACGTATCGCCAAGTTCTCTACAGGGTCTAATAAGTCTATGCTCTTTGCGACAGTCACCCCGTCCTTAGTAACAGTAATTCCCCTAGTGTGATTCTGACTCTCTATCAAGACAGTCTTACCCCTAGGGCCTAATGTAGACTTTACCGCTCTACTAATCTTTTCTATACCACTCTGAAGACGCTTGCGCGCATTTGAATCAAAGGTTAAATCCTTTGGGCTGTATCCTAATTCACTCATAATTTAATTTGATTTATAACAAAGGTAACAAAAGATTCAAATAAAACACCCATGACGGAGTGTCGGTTTTCTCTCCTACTTTATATATATATTTTTTTTACTATATAAATATTATTTTTTTTTTCAGTGAAAAGGTCTTTTTTCTGTCATAGCTGTCATCTCTCTAATAATCAGTAATATAAGTGACACTAAAAGTGGAATACTTCTGGAATATAATAGTAAAAAGCGACATGAATCTTATAAATAAGACAAAAAAAAAGGAATCATAAGACTCCTTTGATTAAACTTTCGATAAAAAACAACTACCGATTCATCATGTTTACCATGATATTCATCTTTGAATCATTAGCAATATTTCTTAACGTACTCAACTTAGTAGCATTTAAAGATTGAGCTTGACGTACAATCTTCTGAATACCAATCTGAGGCTCTGGGTCATTATTAATTAAACGACCATCCTTAATATTTAATCCTCCCATGTTAGACATCTCTATAATATTTTATGTGTATACTAATTAAACCTAAATAAAAAATCCACTCACCCATTGTATGATCCTCGTCTATTAAGTATATAGAAAAACCAAAACAAGGCCCTATAAAAAGACGATTAACAATTTCAATCTGATAGGATTCCATTAGAGCATAAAGATACAAAATTATATCAGATACATATAGTGTTTGGGTTCCCGCCCGCCCTGCGCGCCCGGCCAGGATTTCCAAAACGATTTTTTTTTTGAGGGGGGGGCTCTGATTTTCTGTTTTTTTTCTGGCTTTTTTACCGTTTTGCTAGGCCCACATCCCCCTGCCCGCCCGCATCTATATGCACCAAACCACATGCCCCGCTCCAGTTCACGCGATTGGGAACACATTACTATCATTGGGTCTGTAGCTGTGAACATGCTTGATGTAAAGACAACAAAGAATGTCATACGTCAAGGGATGACAGACTGCCCCCGCTCCCCCTCTAATAGCCGTAAATGATTTTACCATTGTCCGACAGGATGTAATGTTGCACCGTTTAAACACCTGATAAGCAAGAGTTTCAACAAAAATTAAGAATTCCAAAACTCGCAAACGCAGTGAGAGTCATAAAAATTTGGTCAGGTAAAAAAAACGTTGTATTCTTGGAGAGCTGTTGAGGCACACCGTACATTGAAATATTGGAAATTGCAACGTAACAATCTGATTGTCAGCGCTTTGATGCATGATAATCGTTAAATCCTCCACCCCGAGAGTCGGTCAAAGCCCGAGAGACGGACGGCAGAGTTAAAACTGCACAAAATCAGTTGCCATTATCCATGTACTTAAAACCGAGCGAAAGCTCGCTACGCCAGAGAGGTTATCTGAAGACTCCGAGAGGAGCATACCACAGGAATGTGGTGGGGCTATCTGGATCAAACGTAGGTTAGGAGGTAAGTATCAAGACTCTTCCATAGCAATGCCCGAAACCAACCGACTAGACGTTATTTGTCTGGTTGGTAATAACCATTAAAAATTATTTATTATGACTATTTACGAGATAAAGAGAAAAACTAAGAATACAGCCCCTTATTTTTTTAGTGCCAAAACATTAAAATTTTTTGGTCAAAAGATGTCAGATTTCAAAGTAAAAAAACTAAACGAAACCGAGTATTTAATTCATGCTCCGTCTTACTGTAACGAAAAACTAATGGGTAAATCGATGCATATATTTAACACAATCACCAACGATTTAAACTCGTGTAGCTTTATAGATGCTGACCTTGTAAAATAAAACCTCGCCCCTCTGGGGCGGTCATAACCATTAAATTTATTTATTATGAAAACTGTTAATAGAGAAGCTTGGCTCCAACTAGGAGTTCAAGAGCTATCAAAGCAAGTATTTGAGCCTGTAGGGCTAAAAGTTCCCAAAGTGAATGTGTCTGTATCAATAATGAGTAGTGGAACGAGGAAACAAAAAAATCTCAGGATCGGCGAAAATTGGCACACGTCATGTAGCACAGCGGGCAACCATGAGATATTTATGAATCCGTTTTTCTTTGACCGAAAGAAGAGCTCCAGAACTCTTGATGTTCTAGCCCATGAGCTGATTCACGCCATCGACAATAATCAGCATGGACATGGTAAGGTCTTTAGAGATATGGCGATCAAGATCGGCCTCACAGGCAAGATGAGAGCTACTGAGGCAGGCCCTGAGTTAAAGGCCAAGTGCGATAAGATTGTCAAGAAGATTGGCGAGTTCCCGCACGACATGATGACAACTTCAACAAGAGCTAAGAAGCAAGGTACACGAAATGTTAAAGTTGAATGCGACTCTTGTGATTTTAGTTTTCGAACTAGCCGTAAAAATATCGAACAGATGAACGAGGACGCACCGTGTCCCTGTTGCGGTAGAGAAACAGAGATCGATGAGCAAATTGTCTTCGAGCCAAACGGTAAATTAAGAGCCGTTTAAACGCACCCATTCCTCCTTCTGGAGGATGGTCATAACCAATTAAAATTATATATCATGGAATATTTAGTACACCCATCAGCGATAGTAGATAGAGCTCTAACTGTAGATGGATTCAAGAATATGATGTCTCAAGAAGAGGTTCAGTTTTCTGAATTAGTTGATACATCAATAGCGGTTGCTGAAGAATGGACTTTGAGTTGGGGCGATTACGGCTTTGGCTCATCTGACGGAACGGCTCTCTTAAAGGACTTCATCGATACCGTTATTGGAAGTCGTTCTGATAGATATAAGACAGCGTTTAATCCTTATTTAAGCGTTATAAAATCTTAAACACGTCCCCCTCGGGGGATGGTCATAACCATTAAATTATTTAAAATGAAAAGAGAATATGACACAAGGACTCAATTCGAGCTCGATTGGGATAAGCCAATGATAATAAATAACATGGAGGCCAACATGGGGTACTATAATCTTATAGTATCTATAAGGGATGTATCATTATGGACTAAGGGAATTAGGCCTCATCGCAATTGGCGATTGAAGCAAGTAAAGGACTACTTTGGATTAGTTGGTAGTGCTGATAAAATCCTAGCCAGACTGAAAGACTTCCGAGATGGGAATCTATAAATCCACGCTCCTTATGGAGCGGTCATAACCATTAAAAACTATTTATTATGTTAAATTCAAAAGAGCAGAAATTTAGAACAATGTATAAAGGCGATTTATATACCATTAAGATGAAGGGTAATGAATTGATTACGGCTTACTATGAAGATAGTAACAACAAAGTATACAATCCATCGCTTTTACATAATTTAGAGTACTATCTCCCTTTGCTTTATATCCAAAGGTTTATATAAATTTTAAAATGAGAGCGATATAGACGTCGTTTAAACACCCTCCCATTTTTGGGAGCGGTCATAACCATTAAAATTATATATTATGTTAAATTCAAAATTAACCACCAAAGAACGACTTAAAAACTACAATGTAAGGTTCACTGTTAGAGAGGTGACAAGGTTGCAACCGAGCTTAATTGATAAGGATTACGATTGGATGCAAGTCCCTGTTATCTTTCAGTGTATTCACGAGAACAGAGGCGAGGGTGAATTTATTGCTAGAATATACAGAGAGCCCGCAGATAAGATGGAGGTTGAAAAGTACAACAGAGAAAATGTTATGTACGTCCACGAGGGTAAGCATTCCCAAGATTGGGGTGATAAATCATTCAAGGCGAGCAGTCTATCTATTTTTAACGAGAGGATAGAGCATAAGATCAAGTATTCTGACATTCAAATTATTGAGAATATAAAAAATGGCTATTAACTTCTTAAGAGGCTAGGTCGTTTAAACGCATCCCCTTTCGGGGGATGGTCATAACCATTAAATTTATTAATCATGAGAAAAGCAAAATTAATTCACTTGATAGAAAATCATCCTTTAGTCGAAGACTTATGGGATGAAGAGGATAACGGATGGTGGTGCAGTCTAAAAGAGCCCTACGTTAGTGTTTATTCAGAATGCTCTCAAGTTCACGTTGCAGAGTCTTGGTATGGTTACCGATCTGACTTTGTCGACAACTTTACGCAGAATCAAAAAGATGTTTCTGATTTAAAGTCGATGTGGGAACAACTTAAAGACCCTGAAGACATCCTAACGGATGATGAATGGTTCAAGCAAAGCGGAATGAGAGTCTGGTCTTAAATAGTAAATGAGACCGTTTAAACACCCTCCCATTTTTGGGAGCGGTCATAACCAACTAAAATAAATAAAAATGGTAAAAGTATATTTTGAATCAAAATCCCATGCAGAAAGCGTGGCAACTTTCACAAATGAAGAGACATACATGTCTTGTCTTAAATCTTTAAAAGAAGAAGCAAAAAAACATCGAATGGTGGTAACGGAGTCTGTTCATGAAGACGACCAAAGGGTGAGCATGAGTGCATTTAACGAAGTAGCCTCACTCGCTCCACAAAGGTGCGTGGATACAACATTAGCTCTTGTTATGAATATCCTGATGATTAACCAAGAGTCAGGAGAGATGACAGAGGCTCAAGTTAAGAGAGTCTATGAATATATAGCTCAGATGCTTTACCCAAAAAACGAAGGGTAAAGGTCGTTTAAACACCCCCTCTGGGGGGGTCATAACCAATTAAATTTATTTAAAATGAGTGATAATGAAATGATTGCCCAATTTATGGGAATGCGAAAAAACAAACATAACAAATGGGAAGGGGCATGGTTTCTTCCTAAGTATATTCTTGGCAAAGAAGGATTTAAAAAACAATTTCGTAAAGAACAATTGCTATTTCAGGAGTCTTGGGATTGGCTGATACCTGTAGTTGATAAATGTTTTGACGTTGCAGAAGATGGCGATATGGTAGAGATAATGCATCACCTCCAAGTGGCTGTTAAAGATGAAGTCTACAGAGAAGTCATTCTGTTTATAGATTACTATAATGCTAGATTTCCTTTTAAAGAAGGAGATGACTATTGGGCTATTGAAGACGATGGAACTCTAAGTGACCTATCCTGTTGGGATGATCAAAGCGAGATAATGCATTTACAGAATCCTGATCGCAAATATTTTTCTTCTGAGAAGGAAGGTCTTGAATATATTAAATCACAGAAATCATGACAGACAAAGAAATTGAAATCATAGATGCGGTTGGCGAGTATGTCGACCGCAAATTCGGGGATAATGCCCATGAGGGCGAGAGTTATACCGAAGAGGCTCAGGACTACTTTAACGAACTGCTTGACAGGGTAGAGGATGCGTATAGCAATACCGACTGCCTTAATTGTTCTTATGACGTGACATACATAGACGAAGAGAATGGCGACTTGGTAATGATGGGTCATTACTGCTCCGAAGGCTATGTTGAGCCGTACACGCTGGCATCAATTGAAGATCAAGCGAGAGAAATGTATCAGGATGAGATGGCAACACGCACACTTAAAAACGCTTTAGGATTATGAAAGAAAACTTTCAAAAATCCATTGCACTATTTGTTGCATTGGTTCTTATGGTGCTGACATTTGTCGTGCCTATGTACATATGTTCAATCATTAAATCCGTTTTTCAGTTATGAATATTTTTTTACATACCCATTGGTTAGATACCTTTGACACCGTCCTCATGACAATTGGCTTTTGCTTAATTTTGTGGGTATGGGCTGAGGATAAAAACCTTAGAGATAAATAATGTTTATACTTGGATTTATATATGGTTCGTTGATAAGTGCGTTAATTGCATTTATTGTAATCTATAAAATAACTCAAGACGATTAACATGGAAATAGAAAAGCATATAGTAATTTTTGATCTAGATGGCACTCTTGCCCTTATTGATGACAGAAGACAACTTTCTATCAAAACAAATGGCAAGATGAATTGGGATATATTTTTTGATCCTAAAAATATTAGTTTGGATAAACCAAATATTTCTGTAATTAAGATGGCACAATCGCTATATGATAGTGGCCATCAGATCGTAATATTTAGTGGTAGAAGTTCATCCACTATAAGTGCCACAAAGCTTTGGTTAAACAAACACAATGTCCAATGGCACAGATTGTTCATGAGACCTGTAAAGGATTATACTCCAGACGATGTCTTGAAGCAAGATTGGTTAAATGACTTGATTTCTGACGATAAGAAAAACATTCTTTGCGTTTTTGATGATAGGCAAAAGGTCGTGGACATGTGGAGGAGGAATAATATTCCTTGTTTTCAAGTAGCAGATGGTAATTTTTAATAACAATTAAATTAAATTAAGATGAATAGTAAAAGTTCAATAGATAATACAGGTTGGGTAGAGTTCCAAGATGACCTCCACTTTGACTTAGACACTAACATTTTTGTGGAATACAAAAGTGAAGTCCATCACATGGACTACTCCGAGTATGGTAGTATAGGCAATGATGCTTTTGAGCAAGTCCTAGATGTGCGAATCATTATGAGTATAGGCGATGAAAAGTTTGTCGTGCCTTTACCAAGCAAAGCTCGTATAGAGTTGGTTGAAATTTTAGAGGATAGACTAACTAGCTTAATAAGAGAAGACTATTGATTGAGGCGAAGTCTCAGTCTGTTGCTGTTTATGGTATCGCTTTGTGGTTATGGCGAGGGGGTTCGATTCCCCCAACAGCTCAACGCATGGTGCGTTAATAACCAATAAATTATAAATTAAATTAAATCAAAAATTATGGGACGTTATTATAATGGTGACATAGAAGGTAAGTTTTTATTCGCAGTTCAATCCTCTAATGCTGGGGAAAGGTTTGGAGCAGTTGAAGAGGATTGGCCGTACACTCCATACATAGTGTATCGGGAGAGTTATTCTGAAATACAGCAAGAGCTAGATGATATAGTCAGTACAGGGTCGGTTAAGAAGGTTGATGACTTTTTTGAAGAGCTAGCCCAGAAGGGTCGAGGGTACAACGATTCTGATTTGGAAGAGGCGGGTATTTTAAAAGATGATATGTCTGAGTGGGCTGATCATAGGCTAGGTAAACAAATCAAGGATTGGTTTGATAACAATCCTGATGAAGATGAATTAAGATTTGAAGCAGAGCTATGAGTAATAAAAATGAAATGAATCAGTTTATCCGTATAGCTATGGCTAGGATCAGATCGATTTATAAGTTCAAGCCCCAACGAAGGGCAATAGCGAGTAGGATGTATGTTAAATGGTTAAAATTAAAAAAATGAAACAATTTAGATTATTGTTCGCACCGACGTTGCGAAATTCAATAGCCGTCAGAGAGTGTGTGATGGTGAGAAAAGCAGAAAGCATGAGTCAGTTGGTACAAGAGGAATTTACAGTTCCAAATCCATTGGAGTGGACTCTTGAAAACATCGAGGAGATATGAGGGATATTATTCAGCAGACAAAAGACTGCGAAAAGCAGTTTCCAGAAACATCGCAAGCCTTCAA
>JGI24003J15210_10000571_pt1 | contig 15794 bp, 10 predicted proteins | sample LinPmetageLP28_FD_15210 | JGI IMG/M metagenome (IMG submission 15210)
GAATGTAGATACGTATGGATAGACCATGATTTTAACTCGAATACTCCTTTGATACAGAGGCAGATTTGCGACTCACCTATAGATTTGCCTGGGTTACCTTCTATTACAACCCCACCAATACAGCTACCAAATTTAAGGCCAATAGGTGTTGATCCAATTCCTAATTTAGGTTTTTCTCAATGCAGCTATCAAAACGTGTACGAGAATGGGCAGTGGGTTAGTAAAAAGGTTTGCTCATAATGACAGCTTGGAGCTACAGCAGTATAAATACGTTCAAGCAATGTCCTAAAAAGTATTATCATTTGAAGGTAGCTAAGGATGTAAAAGATGCATCCAGTTTTGCTATGTACTATGGCAACCGAGTTCATAAAGCGGCGGAGGATTATATAAAAACTAATACTCCTATCCCCACAAAATTTAAGTTCATTAAAAAAACTTTAGACTCTCTAAAAAACATACAAGGTGAGAAACATTGCGAGAAAAGGTTTGGTCTTGCTAAGGAAGATGGGGACTTCTCCCCTACTGGATTCTTTTCTAAAAATGTTTGGTATAGGGGTATAGCCGATTTACTCATAGTGAATGGGGACAAAGCATACTTAGTGGACTATAAGACAGGAAAGAACGCCAAATACGCGGACACTAAACAGTTAGATTTGATGGCAGGTGCAACGTTTACTCACTACCCAGAAGTTAAAACTATTAAGTCTGCATTAATATATGTAGTGAGCAATGAATTTATCCCAAAAGAACACACATCAGATATGCGCAAATCATATATTAACGTCTTTGATGATGAACTGAAAAGGCTGGACGCAGCACAGAAGAATGAAGTGTGGAATGCAATATCAGGTCCACTCTGTGCATACTGTCCGGTAACTAAATGTGAACACAATAGGAGGTAGTTATGGCTACTAAAAAAAGAGACTACAAAGCTGAGTACGCTAAGTATCAGGGTACAGAAGAGCAAAAGAAGAACCGTGCAAAACGTAATGCTGCTCGACGCAAAGCGACACGGCAGGGCAAGGTTAGCAAAGGTGACGGTAAAGATGTAGCACACAAGAAAGCTATGGACAAAGGTGGTAAGAACTCTGATGGTACTAGAGTAGAAACAGCTAGCCGCAATCGTTCTTTTAAACGTGACTCTAAAGGCAATTTAGTTTCTGAAACCAGTAAGCGCGAACGGAAAGCCTAATGCAAGTAGTAGATGATAAAGCACTGGTTATACAAACTAAAAAACCTCATATAGTTACAGAGGCTATAGAAAAATCTAAAGTACTCAGCGAACAAGAGGGTATGTATAAAGTAGCAATTAAGTGGGGGTTGGCTGAAGCTCAGGCATTAACTGCGCTAAAGGTTAAAGACACCCCATCGCCCATAATCCGGGACTATAAGTGGTCTGGTAAACATACGCCATTTGACCATCAAAGAGAAACGTCTGCTTTTTTAACACTGCGCAAGAAAGCTTTTTGTTTTAACGAACAAGGCACAGGTAAAACTGCTAGCGTAATATGGGCAGTGGATTACCTAATGAATTTGGGGCTTATTAAACGTGTGCTTGTTATATGNCCTTTGTCCATTATGAAATCAGCATGGCAACAAGATCTTTTTACTTTCGCTATGCATAGAACATGTTCTGTAGCATACGGCACAGCTAAACAGAGAAGTAAGATACTAGCAGCTGGGTCTGAATTTGTAGTGATAAACTTTGACGGTGTAGATGTTGTTAAAGAAGATATTATAGACAATAAGTTTGATTTAATTGTAGTAGATGAGGCTAATGCATACAAAAACGTACAAACAAACAGGTGGAAAGTACTAAACAAAATAGTTTCTAAGACAGAATGGCTGTGGATGTTAACTGGTACACCTGCAGCGCAGTCACCGATAGACGCTTTTGGGCTTGCTAGACTTGTGAACCCAGACGGAGTTCCTAGGTATTTTGGGCAGTTCCGCGACAAAGTTATGCGTAAAGTAACACAGTATACTTGGAAACCAAATTTACATGCAGATCGCATTGTCCACCAAGTTTTGCAGCCAGCAATTAGGTTTGAAAAAGATCAGTGTCTTGATTTACCGCCTGTCACCCACGTAGAAAGAGAAGCGCCATTAACTAAACAGCAAGACAAGTACTACCAGCTACTTAGAAAGCAAATGGTTATGGAAGCTGACGGAGAGCAAGTAAGTTCTGTCAATGCTGCTACAAACATAAACAAGCTGCTACAAATATCAGGCGGTGCAGTGTATACAGACGAAAAAGAAGTTATAGAATTTGATGTTAGCAATCGACTGCAAGTAGTGTTGGAAGTAATACAAGAAGCTTCCAACAAAGTTTTAGTGTTCGTACCGTTTACACACACCATAGATTTACTAGAAGGGTTCTTAAACAAGAAAAAAGTTACATGTGCAGTAATAGCTGGAAAGGTATCTGTAAACAAACGTAGCGAAATTATAAAACAATTCCAAGAAACTACAGAGCCTAATGTTTTAATAATCCAGCCTCAAGCTGCGTCACATGGGCTTACTCTAACAGCTGCTAGCACAGTCATATGGTACGCACCCGTTACTAGTGTTGAAACATACCTGCAAGCTAACGCACGTATAGATAGACCTGGGCAGCACAGCGCCATGACTATAGTGCATATAAAAGGCAGTGAAGTAGAATCTCGCCTCTATAAAATGCTACGTTCAAACATAAACAACCACAACAAAATCGTAGATTTGTATAAACAAGAAATCAAGGCTTGACAATGTTAAGAGCATGAGGGAAACTGGTTCCCCTTTTCATAAACACTATTGAGGATTCTAATGGACCAGGTTACAGATAAACCCAAACGTACAGCAGATAAGATGGCAGCGGATTATATGAAAATCCGAGAAGCCATAAAAAATAAAGAAGAAGAGATAAAAAAACTTAAACTAGTACAAGCTAAAATAGCTGACACTATGTTAGAGCTTTGTGAAGAACAAAATGTAGACAGTCTTAAAACCCACCAAGGAACAATAAGTCGCAGAGTACAATCTAATTTCTGGACCGCAGATTGGGAATCTTTTTATTCTTTCGTTGCTAAAAACGAAGCTATGCACTTGCTCGAAAAACGAATTCACAATGGCAACATGAAAGAGTTCTTGGCTGAGAACCCAGAAGCATGTCCTCCTGGTTTGCAAGCTAACAGTAAGTACACCGTAAGCGTAAGAAAGCCTACAAATAAATGAACCGACTAGAGACACAAGACGGTTGCTTTTTAGACCCTGTTACTTACACCTCTAAAGAGTCTATTAGAGTAGTAATAGCCAACGAAGGTTTATTGTCTAGGACTTACTACGACTACTCAGGCAGTCTTAAGTGTTGGTCATTAGATACACATGTGCCTCATTCTCTTGTACCAAAAAAAGACAAAGAATCATTTAGATGCATTGATTGCGTTCAGAATATTAAAAGGACTACGGGCTATAGGGGAAAACCATGCAAATTTTCCACTGCAATAAGCTTAGTCTTAGAAGAATTTAAAACAGTATGTAGTTTGCAGTTGGGCGGCAGGGACTTATTTTCTAAATCAGAAAATAAACTAACCCTTTACCAATACAGAGATTATTTAAAAAGTAATGGTGAAAACTTAGATGCTGTTTTAACGGAGATATATTTTAGCAATGGTGACACACACCAACCAAAAATATATTTCAAGCCTGTTAGACCATTAACAACGGTAGAAAAGGCAGATGTACAACATCTCATTGAAACTAATGAGGAACAAAATAACTTTTTTAAACCAATGGAAACAATAATATGAAATACACTACACATCTTATAATGAATGTAACTGCTAAATATCCACGTATAGACAAGCCGTACCATTTTGATTTGAAAGCAGGACCAAAAGGTAAAAGCGTACCTTGTGACGCAATAGAAGACGGCGCTTGCTATGAGTTAAGTTTTGCTATGGTGGAGTCGCAAGCTAAAGAATTGTATGCAGCTATGAACAAGGCTTACAAAGATTGTCCTGCACGTAATGATTCTTGGGGCGCTAAATTAACTCAGCCATTTAAGAGTCACGAAGGGCTTTTTATAGGCAAAGCTAAACTTAGAGCGTCTTATCAAGGCAAACCAACACCCCGACCGTTTCAGTTTGATGTCGATAACTTAGAGTTACCTGAAGATTTTATGCTTACTTCAGGGAGTATGGTTAACCTTGCGGTTGAGCTAGTGCCGTACAAAACTAAACTTAGCGAGGGTGTATCGTTACGCCTTAGACAAGTACAAGTAATTGAGTATATACCATATGCTGCTGCGTCTCTCTTTGACACACAAGACGGCTTTAAATACAACACAGATACTGTAACTGAAAATGAGGCTGAATCTGATGATAGTAGCTTGTTTGCAGCTACTACAGATACTGTGGTTGAAGAACCAGAGGAAGAAGAGGAAGAGGTAGTAAAGGAGCCTGTTAAGCGAGCAAAAAAGAAAGACAAACCTGAACCTAGCAAAGACTCAGACGATCTAGCTTCTGTAATTGACTCATGGGGCATAGACGAATAATGAGTTATGGCTACACTCTTAAATTAGCGTCGCTCAATAAAAAAGCTAGCGTTCGCTCTCTAGGTGTGAAGTTAGGTCGCGTGTGTATAAAAAATAATATGCCCGTTACCACTGTAGCTTCACGCCTAGGAGTTAGCCGTCAGACTATTTATTGTTGGTTTTCTGGTAAAAGCACACCTAATGAAAACGCGACTAAAAAAATAAAAAAATTAATACTAAAACTAGAGCAATAAACTTATGGATGACTTCGATTTGCTTGCACATGTGCAACCGCAATACGGTTTCTTCTGTCTGTTTTCACTACTTGGAGGTAAAAACCCAAAACAAGAATTAGTTTCTACACGGGAGGAAGCACAGAATATTATAGAGCTACGGCTTTCTGAAAAACGAGACGTGTACTTTGCAATTGCTAAATTTAAAAACGTAGAGGGCAAACGCAAAAAAGAGAATGTGGAGTTGTTAAAATGTTTTTGGGTAGATATTGATTGTGGTGAAGATAAAGCTGCGACAGATGAAAAAACTGGTAGGCCCGATGGGTATATAGATAGGGAAACAGGCAAGAAAGAATTAGAACAATTTTGTGAGACTGTGGGGCTACCAATCCCCACTCTTGTAAATTCTGGGCGCGGTATACACGCATACTGGGTGCTTGATGAAGAAATTACTAGGGCTGAGTGGGAGCCTATAGTAGATAGGCTTAGGTACATCTGTGAGAAACAAGAGTTTTACGTAGACCCCAGTGTGTTTGAAGCTTCACGAGTGCTTAGAGTACCTGGAACGTTGAACTTTAAAAGCACTCCACCTAGTCCAGTAGCTGTAGAACATATAGCAGAAACAATAGGGCTTGCGGAAATAAAGGACATTTTAGGCGTAGAAGATACAAAAGTTAAAGTAAACAAACTTGTAACTCTGGAAGAACCAGAACATGTTCTGCCCAATCCAACCAAGGAAAGACAGCAAGACAATATAGAAAGTAGCTTTAAAAGGATCATGTCCCTTAGTGTTAAAGGTGAGGGGTGCAATCAACTTTTAAGTTGTTACATGGACAGGGAAACTTTAGCAGAGCCTAGGTGGAGGAGTGGTCTATCAATCATAGAAAAGTGTGTAGATAGAGACCAAGCCATACGTATATTTTCAGAGGGCCACCCAAGTTATTCTTTTGAAGCTGCGGACCAAAAAGCACGTAACACAGGTGGACCTCATAGCTGTTTAGAATTTGAACGGAATAACCCCGGTGCGTGTGATGGGTGTAAGCATAAAAATTCTATAACAACTCCTATTATGCTAGGTAGACAGCTAATAGAGCCACCAGTAGTAATCGACAATAGCAATGTCTATTCTTTGTTTGAAGGTAAAGCATTAGAAGAAAAACCAAATAACTTGCCAGTAAGTTATAGAACACTTATAGACGGCTACAAAAAGGGGGCAACAGGGGGCATATACAAAGTACCAAGCGACGGTGGTGACCCCGTATTAGTAACTGATTACTTGTTGTTTGTAGAAAAAGTATTGATAGACGCTAAAGATGGAAACATGGTCTTGCTTGAATTGCATACACCTAAAGATGGGATTGACAAGTTTATGATCCCAACAACCGCTGTGTCGCAGAAATTAGAACTACAAAAAGAATTAGCTAAAAGGGGGATTTTACCTGACGGCGGTAAATACGATGTTTTACAAAAATATATTGCTGATACGTTTAGATATTTAAAGGACTCACAAAAGGCAGACATTATGAGAAGACAATTTGGATGGGCTGAAGGAGACTCTAAGTTCATTGTAGGAGATAGGGAAATAACAGCAGATGGTATAAGGCATAACCCGCCGTCCCCAATTACAGAACCACTTATGCCCTATTTTGAAAAAGCAGGGACTTTAGAAAATTGGAAAGATGTTTTTTCGTTATACGGTTTAGAGGGTATGGAAGTACAAGCTTTCGCTGCGTTAAGTGGCTTCGGTGCTCCGCTCCTTAAATTTACGGGGCAAAAAGGTTGCATAATAAACTTAGTGCATCGCTATGCAGGCACTGGTAAAACAACAATTTTGCGCATGGCTAACAGTGTTTGTGGCCACCCCGAAAAATTATTAGGTACAGTTGACGATACAAAAGTCGCTAAAATTACTAAAGTAGGAATACTTAACAACATAGTTAACACAGTAGACGAGATTACAAACACAGACCCTAAAGAATTTTCTGATCTTGTGTATGCTTATTCACAAGGGAAAGGGAAAGATAAAAGCGAACAAGCGGAAAACAAGTTACGAGTCAACACCACTACTTGGAGTACCCCAACTTTAACTTCTTCTAACGCTTCGTTCTATGCAAAAGTCGCCTCTAAAAAAGCAGTAGCTGACGGAGAGATGATGCGTCTTCTTGAGTTTACTGTGGACTACACAAGCCAGGATCTTATAACTACGAGCAATGGCAAACACATGTTTGACCATGTGCTAAACAATAATTACGGGTGGGCAATTGAAGTATTTATGGAGTGGGTTATAGCAAACTTGGAAGAGGTTAAAGTCGCTGTTGTAAAAATGCAAAACAAACTAGATAAAGAGTTGAACTTTACCTCCAGAGAACGTAACTGGTGTGCACAAACTGCAGTAAATTTTGTGGGCGGGTTAATTGCGGAAAACCTTGGACTGCTAGAAGGTTGGCATCTACAAAAATTATACAAAGTTATTACTGATGAATTACGTAGTATGCGAATAGAAACTAAAGCACCGGCCAGCAATGCACTGAACACTATTTCTGATTACATATATAGACATCAAGATTGCATACTTAAAATAAAGAACGACGTGGATTTACGTACTAACGTACAAGAATCAGCTATAGTCCAACCAAAATTTGGTAAAGAAATTGCTATACGCTATGAGCCTGACACTGAGCTTATGTATATAAAAATTAAGCATATAGCTGCAGATTGCGTAAACCAACAGGCAGACTTAAAAGAGATAAAGAAAGAACTATTGGCGAAGGGGATGCTTCTAAAATCAAAAAACAAACGGCTCACAAAAGGTATGGCTGGAGATATTGCTGGACTTAGCGGGGTAAGTTGCATGGTTATAGACTGCAGTAATAAAGAACTTTTACCCATTGACAACTTAATCAATACGGAGTCTAAAGATGCAAGTGGAGAAAGTGTCATACAACATTAATTGGAAAGTATTTAAGGCGGGTTATTCTTTTTTTATACCCTGTTTAGACGCAAAAAAATCTAAGCGCACTATAATGAAAACAATAAAACGCCTTAAGTATAAAGTAGTTACTAAGCTAGTAATAGAAGACGGAGTGCAGGGCATACGGGTATGGCGCGTCTAGTTACTCGTCGGGTGTGGGTGAAGTGTCATAAAGGTTTAATGAGTTAAGTATAAGTATGCCAAAGTCATCACCGTAATAAAAACCGTCTTCAGTTAGCCCTCTGTTTCTCGCTCTACCTTTCACGGATGTTCTAATGTCTTTTATGTTTATTTGGTTTTTATAATGCTTGTAATTGAACTCTAGTATACGTTGTATAATGTCGTCCATATTTTCTTTATATTCTTCCTGCACTTTTCTCGCTTCAGCTATATCTTCTGGTAAAACTTGAAATTCAGGATTGTTATCAGCTTTTTCTTGTACCGTTTTATTTAAATCGTCATACAATTCCTTACGTTCTTCCTTTACCGCATTATCATAATCTTGTTGACCATAAATTCTATTTTGATTATATGCTAGCTCAGTAGGAGTAAAGCCCAATGCTGTTACTGCTAAGTTATAAGGATCAAAGTATTCTTTTGTAGCTAATACTCTATCTCCTCTCGTTACATATCCTTCTCTACTCATTCTAACAGCTTCTAGCGGTTGACTAATAATGCCAGGACTTAATTTTTCTACGCCTCTTAGATACTCTCCTTCTTGCATAGCTACAAGACCGTCAGAAAAATTCTTTACAAGCCCTGCTGTGGGTCCACCAATAAGTTCCGTTAGCTCCATAACCAAATCGTCGTACAAATTACCACTGCTTTGATTTTTATATTCATTGTACCAAAGCCCATCCATACCAAGAGAGGGCTGCACATTTGCATTGGTTAACGCCGCAAGTGCGCCATATTCAGCAGTAAGTTCAACTTTTCTTGCTGCCTCATCACTAAGCCCAAGTTTCTTTGAAAACGCACTTTCAGGCCCAAACCATCTTGGTATTGTGCTGTTGCGCCAATATACATCTACACTACGCTCGTTTAAGGGGTTATTAGGATCTCTTGTGCCTCTGTATAAATCACTGTCTTCGTCGTCAAAATCAGGACGCATTACCTCTCGTACAATTTGTAAAAAAGCTGTGAAGAAGGCGTAACCAAAAAAACCCTTAGTACCAGTAGTTAATAACCCAATGCCCATAGTATCAAAAAATTTAATTGCAGCTTTCTTTTTACCTGTTTTAGACAACCCTGATGACGGAAGCATGTTTAAAAAGTTTTTAAAAATAAAGCCCAATGCTTGCACACGGTAGTTTTGAAACTGGTACGCCATCCTACCTAAGTTTTTTGCTAACCTAGGCTTGTTGTAAGGTGAGTAGTCGAACATGGCGCTTTTCGTTAGCTGCACTGCTTTTGTCGAAGCAATTTCAACAGCTAAGTCTGGTCTAGTTCCTGCTTTAATTTGTTTTTCGTATTCCAGTTCTGCAGCAGACATATAAAATACTTCACGGCTCACTCTTTCGGTAAACTGAGTAGCAGCTGTTGCAAATTGTTCAAGAAACCGCCCCACTTTTTTCGCTTCTGTTGATGCCGTAGCATCAGCGCCTTGCGCTCTTTCTATAGACGAACTAGGCGTTGCGCTTTCTGTAGCTTGCTGTACACGCCCAGTGGTAAATAGATTACGGTCGTCTGCGTAGTCCCACATACTATGCAAAGCGTTTTTAATAGGACTGTTTTGCACATATTTGGAATTTCTTACCGCTAAATTTTTGTCTAACCACGTTGCGTTATCTACAATGTTTCCGTTTTCGTCAAACTCCAGGTTGTTAAAGTTACGCATTAATAAAGTGTTTTTTAAATATTTAGCCGCCATAACACCTGTATTTTTAACTCCATACTCTGAGTGTAGGACTGGTAGGCCAAATGCAATAACTTGAAAAGGTTGTATCAACGCTGATCTTGCGGCGCTCATCATGTAAAAGAAAGAGGCACGTGTACCCATTTGACTAGCTCTATCGAGTTTGCCAAACAATCCTTCAGGGGGAATGGGACTAAGTTCACCTTCAGAACGCTTTGCAACTTCACCTATGATTGCTTCTTGTGTTTCCAACGGAACTTCTTTTTTTACTTCTGGGTCAGTACTCAGTTCTATATCTAATTTGTCTGGAACGCCCTTAGTAGTACCCTGCATTTCAGAAACAGCTGTTCTTAAACGCCCACCAAAATTTAACCTTGCCATTTGATTTATTGTAGATAGCTTAGTATTTACTAAGTTTCTTAACGCATCGTTGCTATAACCATCAATGCCCTTCCTAGATAGGTACTTACGTCTAATGTTGCCTTCAGGTAGAGAAAGTAAATACATTTCATAAATGCTTTGTTTTAATGCATCTCCCGCACCCGGCATACCAGCTTCTGCTAATTCTATGTTTGTAAATATTTCACTCAAACGAACATTGTCTCTCATCATTTCTTCTTGCAATGAAGTACCTGACGTTCCGTCACCAAGTGTTCCTTGAATTACATACTTACCATTCCCTTCTTCTAAGTTTCTCTGCTTTTCTCTTCTTGCAAACCTAGTTGCTTGGCCTTTAGTTTCAAACATGTAAAAAAATTCAGTTTTACCGTTCTCTGAGGTTTTTAACCGTACAAAAAATTTACCGTAGCGCATGAGTGGTGCATACACACGCCGTTTTTTAGCTTCTTGATAGCTAAGTTGAACGTCTGCAAAAACTTTGCCTTTTGGCGAATCAGGATCGTTAACATCTCCAGGAAGAACTTTATCATTCTTAAGGTATTCTGTTATTAAACGATGCAGTTCATCTAAATCATTTCGGTATTCCTGCATTGTCCTACCGTACAAACGAGCAGCTGAAGCCCCATTCTTTCCTGTTTTCACTCTATCAAACAAATCAAACGTTTCGCTTATAACTGTTTTTCTTTTTTCTATATCTCTTTCAACTGCTGCAATCTCTTGTAGACTTGCATTAGGGTCAGTATTTAACTGCCTAAGCTCAATCTCTAAGCCGTTTAATTGAGTGTCTCGTGTTTCTGCTTGTTTACGTGTGTTAAATTTATTTGAATCTAAATTAAATATTTCTACTTCTTCTATAGAACTTATGTGTATAACATTTTCTAAATTTTCAGCAGTGTCTGTTACTTTTTGTTTATCTTCAGTACTCATACCTTTTGTTATATAGAGACGTTGCCAATCTCGTACTAAAGGTTTAACTTTCTTTATAGCCCTAGTACGATACACACCTATGTCTTCAATTATTTTATCTACTTTTCTTGCACCCGTTACCCCGTAGTAATCTGCGACGGATAAAAGCATAGTGTTAGTTAACGCACCAAGAGAAGCTTCCAACACCGCCCTACCCGCATTTACATTATTGCCCACAAATGTTATAAAATCTTTTACTCCTTGTACGGGGTCTCGTGTTTCAGAAACCAATTGCCCCATTCCTTTTTGGTAATCCCTTAACTTTTTAGTTGCAGCCATTCTTTTAGCTACAGCAGTTAGTTTCTTAGCTTTTTTCTTAGCTTGCTGCGCTTGTGCACGAGCGTTAGCAGAAGTGGTTATATTCTCCGCAGCCAAGCGACCAGTTAAATCAATTAAATCCTCGAACGCGCTTCTGTCTCTTGTGGGCCTACCTATCAAACGACGAACGGTGTCTGAAAAATTAGCAAACGCGGTGCGCATAACGCCTATTTGTTGGTTAACTACAGACGGCATACTTAACATCATTGCTTGTAATGTAGGTGCAGTTAAGCCATAAGCTACAAATTCTTTTAAATCTGAAAAGTTTGCAGTATTTTCTGCGTATCTGTCCATAGCTGGAGTAGTGCGACCAACAACAAACAAAGATTGATACTGAGCACTTANCGCGTTCATAATAGAATTCATGTCTTCTATTGCACGAGTGACATCATCACTAACACTGTCTGGGTTGTTTATAGCCTGGTTTAGCACATTTACAGTTACTGCATGTATCATTTCATGCAACACGGTGCGTGGTGAAGCACCATCAAAAGGGTCTATGTAAATTACATTTTGTACAGGGTCGTATAGTCCAGAAGCTATTTGCTCTCCAGTTGAATTGGTCCAGTATGGAAGCATTGCGGGCGGTAAATTACTGCGGTCACTAGCTACCTGTACGAACTTTGTACCCATAGCCTTGAGTAGGGGTTTAAATAAACGCGCTAGTCCACGCTCAAAAGGAACTCGATTTCTGTCCAGAGTTATTATCTCTGCAACTTCTTCGGCAGTTGTAACAGTTTCAGGAATAAAGCTCAGTCCTTCTGCTGTAGTCAATGGAGAGAAATCTGTAGGTCTTATTTCACTAACGGGTATAGCAGCAAGTGGCTCGCTTGAATATTTTGATTTAGCATTGTCTTCTGCTTGCGCGTACTGCGCGGCGGTAAACTCATCTTTTACTGCAGCCAGTGCTTCTAAAGCTGCTGTGTAAGTAGCTGGTGGCTTATCGTCATTTGCAAGTGATTTGTACCTAGGGTTTTCTGTTATTTCTATTACTGCCTGTAATTCTTCTACAGATTTACGAGTATTAACTTTTATGTCTTCTTGAAGAGCGTTGTATTTTTTCCTTTTTCTATTTAGCTGTTTACGTTGTTGTTCATATTTTTTTCTTATTTCTTCAGTTTCTATTGAAGTTGCCGCTTCAACATTGCCTGTGTCTTGTGTGGTTTGTAACTCAGGCACAGATTCTAACTCTTGAGTAAAACTCCTTGCGCCTTCTCCTTGGTAACGCGCAGCTGCCGTACTTGCAGTGTTTAAGTCAGCTGCGTATGCATCTTCTATGGCTTGTAGCTCTTCTTCAAATATAAAACTAGTAAAACTTTCTAAATTAGGAAAAAATTCTTGATACGTTTTTTTGCTAAATATCTTGTTAACCCTGTTAGTTGGGCCTGAAGTAGTGTTTTTGATTAGCCTACTTGATGCATTACGTTCCCTTGCGCGTATAGCGTTTCTTTTAGCTGTTTCAATTTTATTTTGTTGTTGAAATTCTAGGTTATCTACACCAGTACCTTCTGGCCTGCCCCGACCTCTAACTTTTATTTCTTCGCCGGTCAACAAATCAACTTGATTGCCCGCACTTGTATCTTTTGAAATTACACTCTCAGTTACATTTGCAGTTTCAAAATTGCTTTCATCAATAAAAGGGTCATTCCCTAAATCAATAATGGCCTTTCCAATAAGAGGGTCAGCAGTATCGTTAACTAGTTCATCATCAATTCCTGATCCAATAAGAGGATCGCTGATCTCGTTAACAACTTCCTCGCTAACAACTTCCTCACTAACAACTTCTCCACTAGCGTCTTCGCTAGCATCTTCTTCACCAACAACTTCCTCGCTAACAACTTCTTCACTAGCATCTTCGCTAGCATCTTCTTCATCAGTTTCTTGTTCTTCTAGTATTGAGCTACCTATTATTTCTTCTTTTGAAAGCCTGTCCCCAAGTCGCTCACGTAGTAATTCATCTTCTGTAAGAGTATCAAATTCAAATTCAGTTTCTAAATTTAAGTCCCTTTCAGTTTCAAGACTTTCTAAAAACTCACTGTTCCTTGCGTCATTAATGTCTAACTCTGAAGCTTCTTCTGCAATAACCGAAGGTTGTTCAGCATTAATACCCGCTAGATAAGCATTGTAAGCTTCTTCGCCGTACTCCTCTTGCAGTTCATTAGCCCTTTCAAGTTGCTCTGTTTCTGTTTTTGCTAAGTCTAGGCCCACTAGCGCATTAACTACTGGGGACCATTCAGGAGTGGTTTCGTCACTTTCTGTCAGAGGGGCAAGAGATGTAGCTACATTGGCAGCGCCTCCAATAAGTGATCCAATAGTACCTTCCAACACTGCTTGCGAAGCAACGCCTCTACCAATAGGCACATCAAAACCTTGTCTCTGTAACGCTAGATTGGCGGAAATTGCTTCTTGTCCACCTTGAAGTGCTTCAGGTACACCTTCTCTTACCGCCCCCTGGAGGAGATTTTTGGTAAGTTGCCCTTTTAAGAAAATTTCAGGCACACCAAAACGAGTAGCTAAGTAACCTAATGCTCCTCCTCCCATAATCATGTCTAAATTTTCACCGGCGTAAGCTTGTGCTTCTTTAGCAGCTTCTTCTGCTTCTTTTTCTGTTTTGCCATCCGTTAAAAATTGATCGCGCACAGCAGTATATATAGTGTCTTTAACGAGTCCAGCACCTGACCCTATGCCATAGGCCGTTACACCAGCAAGCCCACCGTAAACAGCTGCAGCAATAGCAGGGACTATAGTACCTACACCCTCTGCAAGAAAATCTAAGGGTGCAACTTTTAATGCATTAAAGGCAGCTCTTGCTTGCCCTCCAAATCCGAAGTCTTCAGCTTCNTTTAATAGTCNAGCTATTTCTTGAGAGTCTGCTTTTGATTGCGCAGATACAAAACTGTTTACCCAATTTTGAGCAGTGCCTAGCGCCTCAGATGCAACATTGTTTGCACCAAAAAGATCAGTAGCCATCTTAACGCCAGTAATAGCACCGCTCGTAAGCTTTAACGGAATGTCTGCGGTTTCACGAAAAATACTGTCTTCTACTTCAACAGGTGCGGGAGTAACGGGTGTAGGGACAACGGGTGTAGGGACAACGGGTGTAGGGATAACAGGTGCAAGAGCTTCTTCAAAAGAAAAACGTTGCGCTGTTTCTGGTACAACTAACGCTTCCTCAAAAGAGAAATATTGAGGTTGGTTAGGTGTTTCCAATGGGGGGCTTGTTTCTGNTACAACTCCCAGTCCTTCTTCAAAAGAAAACTTAGCCACTGCGAACTCCTAACTATTTTTATTCTGGTTCTTCCAGTTNTTCCAGGGTCTCGAACTGTGTTCCGTCCCAACGCGCCTTGCCTTTAGAAGTAATATATACAGTATCTACTACAAGGTCTTTTCTATCTTGTGGCATTGGTTGTGCTGGAAGCATAATATCCATTAACTGAAATTCTGCTTTTAAGGCTTCTTTAAATACGGCATTTCTTTCTGCATCGGTCATGGTCAAAAGATCAAAGCCTTGCATTAGTTCAAGTTTATCTATAGCTACCTTTGAAGCTGCTAAATATCTTTCATATTCCGCGTTCGTTTCTTGTACTCCTAGCCTAGCAAGTGCTACCTTAGTGTCTTGNTCATTAAGAATGTCTAAAGCTTGTGAGGCTACTTCAGTTTCAGTTAAATTTGGATTATCAATTGCTATTTGTTCTTTGCGAGTATTTAAACGTCTTACAAAGTCAGTCTCGTTAGCACCTGCAATTTGCGCTTNTGCAATNTTGAATTGATTTACACGATTAAGTTGGCTTTCGCTTTCTCTACTGACCCTGTCTAATCGCCTAGATTCTAAATCTGCTCGTGAAGATGCTATAGCTTGAGCTGTTGAAAGTCCTTGATTCCGTTGCTCTGAAACTAAAGCCCTTGCATCTTTTTCTGCTTCAAATTGGCTTAAGCCTAATCCTCTAAGATCAGCAATTAGTTTGTCCATGTCCGCAACCGTTGCTTCAGATGCAGCTAAACGTTCTCCAGCAATTATATTCTCTTCTTCCATAGCGCCTGCACCGAAACCACCTAGCCCCTGTAGTGCGCCTTGTTGTAGTCCTGCTCGAAACTTGCGTCTTTTTTCTTGCTCTGGAGAAAACCTTTCATTGCGTTGTTGCTGCAGCTGCTGTTGCGCCGTTTCTCTTCTTGCTGTTAACTCGGATAACCCAGTTAATTCTTTAAAACGGTCCGCTTGAAGCCTTGCCGCTTCATTCGCGTCTACATTCATATCAGCCATAGCTTGTTGCAATATTATGTCTTCTAATGATGGTTTTTCTTCAGGCAATAACCTGGCAGGAGGGTATACAGCACTTCCATTCAGACCATTGTACCCAATAATCCCACCTTCTTTTTTATCAATGACACCACTACCTATCAGAATATCTTTACGAGTAATTTTACCGTCACCGCTTAAATCAGGAAATCCACCTTCTTTAAGAGACACAATACCACCACCTACCATGCCAGCAGTGTTTTCAGGAGTGGGCGCAGGAGCTTGAGCCGCAGTGCTATCTT